>OIEM01000421.1_pt1 | contig 21687 bp, 25 predicted proteins | sample 1581761 | NCBI WGS metagenome assembly OIEM01 (sample SAMN01760978, study PRJEB22395) | human gut metagenome | reverse complement strand
AGCTTCCGAATAGGAAGTTGTTGTAATGCTAAAAATCAATGTGCCAATACACTAGGCTTCTTTTGATTTGTAAGAAAACAGTATGTTAGGGAACTTTCAAATATCTTGGTAGTAACATAGACTGGCAGATTTTTATGTGCTAAAATATGCGTAGGCAGGTGACTTTGCGGAGAAAATGACAAAGGTAATGACAAGGGTGGACATATAAATTAGCATAAAAGGTTAAGATAATAATGTTAAATATACTGGTGTGTGGATATATGAAAAAAAGGTGGTAAAACTAGATAAATATAGTTAATAACAGCACAAAATGCTAAATTATATTAGGAGGTCAAGCATATGGCGAACAAATACGAAGGAACAAAAACAGAAAAAAATTTAATGGAGGCATTCGCAGGAGAATCTCAGGCAAGAAATAAATATACTTATTTTGCCTCTAAAGCAAAAAAGGACGGTTTTGAGCAAATTTCAGCTATATTCCTAAAAACAGCCGATAATGAAAAAGAACATGCAAAAATGTGGTTTAAGGAATTAAATGGAATTGGCGATACAAAGGAAAATTTAGCTGCGGCAGCAGAGGGTGAAAATTTCGAGTGGACCGATATGTATGAGGATTTTGCAAAAACTGCTGAGGAGGAGGGCTTCCCAGAACTGGCAGCAAAATTCCGTATGGTAGGTGCGATAGAGAAAAGACATGAGGAGCGTTACAGACAATTACTTCAAAATGTAGAAATGCAAAAGGTATTTGAAAAGAGCGAAGTAAAGGTATGGGAATGTCGTAACTGTGGACATATTGTAGTTGGTGAAAAAGCACCGGAGGTATGCCCTGTATGTAATCACCCACAGGCATATTTTGAAATACACGAGGAAAATTACTAGAGATATACAAAAAATTACTAGAACAAGTAATATAACTAACAATGGAGATAAAACTATGTATAAGTTTAGAGTACACCATATTATGTGTACAAACCTGTATCAAGGCTATGGCTATAGCGGTGCTTTTTGTGAAAATATGACAAGAATGGTTCAATGGCTTAACAATAATCCAAACGAGCCTCTAATGTTGACCACAAATGCTGATGATATATGTGCAAGCTGTCCAAACCTAGTAGACAATAAATATTGTGAGGATGAAAATAATCATGTTCATCTAAAGGATAGTGAGCTGCTTTTGGCATTACAGCTTGAAGAAGGTATGTCCTATACATATTCTTATCTAAAAAGTCAGGCAAAAATATTTCTATCTGAGGAAATATTTGAGAAAAGCTGTTCTAATTGTAAGTGGTACAAGCAGGGATTATGTAGATACGAGGATTTTAAATTTTAGAATACATATAGGAGAATTTATATGGAAAAGTCAAAGGAAATGGACTTAACAATAGGAAAACCTCTTAATGTTTTGTTAAAATTTGCAATTCCGGTAATACTTGGAAATCTTTTTCAGCTTTTATATACGCTGGTAGATTCAATAATTGTTGGAAAAACGCTTGGTGCTAATTCTCTGGCAGCAGTAGGCTCCACCAGCGTAATAATCTATTTTGTATTTTGCTTTATTAATGGATTTACAGGTGGCTTTGGTATATGCTTAGGACAAGCCTATGGTGCAAAGGATGAGGTAGGTATGAGAAAAAGCATTGCTGCCTCTACTGTACTAAGTATTATTTTTACCATAATATTAACAGCTATTTGTGGTGTATTTTCTCATGAAATTTTATCTATAATGAAAATTCCTGCTGATATTTCTAAGGAAGCCTATGAGTATATGATTGTAGTGCTTATGGGAACAGCGGCTACAGTATTTTATAATATGATTTCTAATATATTGCGTGCCTTAGGTGATAGCAAAACACCTTTATACTTTTTGGTATTTTCGTCAATATTAAATGTAATTTTAGATATAGTATTTATTATCCCTTTAAATATGGGTGTGGCTGGGGCAGCCTGGGCAACAATAATTTCACAGCTTGCTTCTGCATTACTTAGCTTGTTGGTAGGATTAAAGAAGTTTTCTGTTATACATATTAAAATAGAAGATTTTAGAAGCTTAAGAAAACCAGTTTTACAGCATTTAAAAATAGGTTTTCCTATGGGCTTTCAAATGTCAGTAATGTGTATTGGTCAGTTAGCTATGCAGGCAGTAGTTAATTCCTTAGGAACTGACGCAGTAGCAGGCTACACAGCGGCATCAAAGGCAGACCAGCTATCAGTGCTGGTTAATAATGCAATGATGACAGCTATATCCAACTATGTAGCACAAAATTACGGTGCAGGTAAAATTAATCGAATAAAGCAGGGCGTTGTTGCGTGCCTTATACAGACAGAAGTCTTTAATCTTATAATGTGTATTGGTATTATATTGTTGCGACACCCTATCGTAAATATGTTTTTATCAGAGCCTACAAAGGAAATATATTATTATTCAGATATGTATCTTACAATAGTAGCTCCTTGTTACTTTATATTGGGATTTTTAGCAGTATATCGTTCTACTATTCAGAGTATGCAAAACAGCATTGCTCCCTTTAGTGCCTGCATTATAGAATTGGTAATGCGTATTGGAGCAACTATTGGCTTGTCTGGAGCAATTGGATATACCTCTGTGTGTATTGCCAGTCCCCTTGCGTGGATAGGAGCCTGCTCCTTACTAATACCTTGCTACTATATAATGATGAAGAAAAATACACAAAGGTCACCTTTGGGTAACTAGGTCACAAAAAAGTGCGTACTTTTCATAGGCAGGGAAAGTGGGTATTATTAAGCTGTAACAAGGCAAAAGCCAGTTAGAAATATAAGGTTGGTGCCATTGTTAATGCTGCTAATAGTAAAATGACAGGCTGTTATGTACCCTGTCATAATTGTATTCATACCTTTGCAGGTATACAGCTAAGGCTTGAGTGCGATAAAATAATGAAAAAGCAAGGCTATGATGAGCCTACCGGTGGAGCTAAAATTACACCTGCTTATAATCTTCCCTGTGATTATGTAATTCATACAGTTGGACCTATTGTGCAGGGAAGGCTTAACAGTAATCACGAAAAACTATTGGAGGACTATTGCGATGAAGAAAGTAGTTATTATATCAACCAGTATTAGAACTAACAGTAATTCGGAGACTATGGCAAAAAGCTTTGCAGAGGGTGCAAAATATGTGCCAGAGCGTGCAATATCAGGCTTACAGGGCTGGATAGATTGCTTTGAAAAGGCATCACTTAAGAAAACTCTATTTTGTGGCGGGCTTAACGGTGGCGGAGAAATACAAGAAAATTCCAAACTACAGGAAGCATATCAAATGGGATTAGAGGTTTAATTAGAAAACAGAGAGTGATAAGCTGTACTCTAAACTTTAGGATAGTTAGAGTACAGCCTTTTAAATTTATAATTAGATATTATTTAATAAAATGGTAGTTTTTTTTCTATTATTAAGTAGGCATAATAATAGAAGAAAACAAGAATAAATTAACATTGACAATTATTATAGGGATTATTTCCGGAATAACCTTTATAACATTATTATTTGTGGTATGTATGTATTCTGATGTAATGTCGTTGCCAGCAAAAATTGTACTTATGGTTATCGGCTGCAGTGTTTATGGTACTGGTCTTGTAGTGGCAATGGAGGGGGATAGGAGAATTGGATATTTAAAATGCCCACATTATGGCAAGAAATCGTGGTGTAAAAAGGTAATGTCAAAGGAAACTTAGGGGAAATATTCTATAAAAAGTTTTAATTAAGACTAATTAGTATTATTAAAAAGTGATACTAATTAGTCATTTTTTATGTATTTTTACATACACACTAAGTGGAATTTAAAACACTTATAGTAATTAAAATACCTATTTTATGCAAAATCGGGACATAAAATGTCAAATTTGGGACATTGGAATTCAAAATAAAAGAAATATTGTACAATTTTATTTGTAAGGTAATTAATCTTTTTTGAAGATGCAAGAGTTGAAAGGAGATGGAGAAATTTATTTGGATATGCCAAAGTAATGTGATTACTAGAAGGTTATTGGGATTGGTTTAGATAATTAAATTTGCAAATAAGTTATTGGTAGCTTTAGATAAAGTTATTTGCAAAATTTATAAGGTTATAGTTTGATAATGTTTATTATAAAAAGGAGGTGCTTTTATAGACTAAGAAGCTGTAAATATTAATTTGCATTGTATGCAATAGAGGAGGAAAAACAGATGCAAAAAAGTTTTTGAAATTTGATGGTGCAGACAAAGGCATCAGTGTTATACCTGGAGATTTATGCTGAGAAGATGTATTTAAGCGAGAGAAATATTAATGTATTTTGTGCAATAGCTTCATCTGCCAGTATAGCGTCTTGGGCAATATGGTCAGAAATATCCTTTTTATGGGGATTAATAATTGCTATATCTCAGGTTTTAAATTCGGTTAAGGAATTTTTTCCATTTGCAAAGAAATTAAAGTTGCTAAAGCAATTCGCTGAAGGAATGAAAGAAGTATACATAAGTATGGAGCAGGACTGGTTTCGTGTTGCAAATGGAGAATTAACTGAGAAAGAGATAAATGCTTTATTAACCAAATATAAAAGAAAGGTAGCAGAGTTGGAAAGTGAGTATTTAGATGAGGATGTTTTAGTAGAAAAGTCTGCTTATATGGAAGAAGCAGATAAAAAGTGTAACATTTATTTTGAAAGATATTTTAGTTAGGAGAATAAAATGGATACAAATAAAGAAAATAACAATAATAACAATAATAAGAAGAATAAGAATAGTAGTTTAAGAAAAAGTTTTTCATTGCCAATTACATCATCTAATCCTCCGATGCCACCAGTTAGACCACCAAAAAAGGAAAATGAGAAAAAATAAACTTGTAAATCGGAAAAATAAGTCAGGTAAAAAATGATTAATATAAGTGGGAAAAAATTATAGATTAATTTATAGATTTTTATATTAAATTAATGACATTAAAAATTTTAAAATGACGGTTATATAAATAGTAATCATTATTAAAATTTCACTATGTAAAATTTGCTGAAATATAATAATGATTACTATTTTACAGACAAGTTTTATTGAAAAAAGTTTGGAAAAAAGTACACAAATAGTGTCCAAAAAGTAGAAATTTATGCAAATTTGGGACATAAAACTGCAAATTTGGGACATTGCCCCTCAAAATGAGATAAATATTGTAAAATTTAATTGTTACAAAATTCATCTTAATTTAGGAGGTAAAAGAAATGAAAGTAGCAAAAAAATTAAACGAAAAAGTAATGAAAGGTGCAAATTCTATTGCGAAAAAAATGGTAGAAAAAAATGCTAATTCGTCATGTATTTGGTTAGCATATCAACCGGAGTTACCTAAGGAAGCTGAAAAATTTAAAAAAGTTCAGTAATGGTATTGAGGAGTCAAAAATAAAGGTAAGAAATGTGGTTGTAAATACATAAACAATAGGTAGGAAGTATTTAATAGGGAAAAGTATAGGTAGGAGATAAGGGGATAACACAAAAATTGAAAAGTAATAACTATAACTACAAGATAAGAGGTATCAATTAGGAAAGAAGAATAATTGATATTGTAAGGAAAAATAAGAAAAAAATGGAATTAATATATATGATTGATAAATAGCGTGGAGTGTAGAGTAGGAGATAAAAGAGAAGATAAAGTAATGAGTAAGAGGATGAGAAGTGCAGAGTAAGGGATAAAGGAAATGGTAGGTGTGGGGTATGAAGTAGGGAATAAGAAGAAGTATAGATTAATGAAAAAGTAATTAAAAATAGTGTAATAAAGTAAGGTGTAGAAGTGATAAATAAAGAATATAAGGCAGGGGAAGTAGCAGATTAGGAAATATGGTGTGAAGTAAGTAATAAAAATAAGGGAAAAATATAAAGTACTAATTAAGGAGCAAAAAGGGATTAGAAAATAGAGTAAAGAATATAAATAAGAAATATGAAGTAAATGGAATAGGGTAAAAGGGTTTGATAATGTACTAAAATCGGGGAGAAATAGGTTATGGGGTAGGGAGTGTAAAGTATAGGACAGAAGGAATGGAGTAAGGGGATAAGGCTATTGAAAAATAGAATTAGATAACTGGATTATATATGTTGATAGGTGTAAGTAGTAAAAGCAGGGAGTATAAAGTATATGACAGAAGGAATAGAGCAAGAGAGTATGAAGAATCGGAGTACATATTGTATAAGGTGTCAAATAAAGAAAGAGGATAGTATAAAAGTATTTGCAAGATGAAATTAAAAGACTAGGTTATATATTGGTAGTTAGAAATAGATTGTAAGGGTAGGAAAAAACTAGTTAGAAAGAGGCAAGGAATAAAAGAAAGAAGGGGATAGGTTATAAAATAGAAAGTATTGAATAAATGATAAAAGGAAATAAAATAAGGTGTATAAAATCTAGCAATAAAATGAGGCAAAAAAATAGAGATGTATTATTGATAGGCAGAAGTGGTAAATACAAAGTATAAAGCAAGATAATGGCAGTTTAGATAATCTGGAATATAGCTTAGGAAAATAAAAAGGGCTTATAAGATGGGGTACAAAATAAAAATGGAAGCATGTAAATAATAAATTAAGGAAAAGAACAGATTATAAGGGAGGGAGTATAAAACAATTAATAAAAAATTTAGAGTAGTTAGAAAGAGATAAAAAGGTACAAAAAACTTCAATATACATAATAGGAATTGAGGTGTAAAAAGGTATAGAGAATATTGGTTATAGTTTGATATTATTTAGATAACATAAGGCAAACGGGTAAAATTATGAATGGATTTAAAAATTATTAATTCAATTAGTTTAACGAAAGTAGAAAATATATTTATATAGGGTATATACATAAGAAATAGAAAAAGTATTTATTGAGCGTGTATTTAGTAAATAATTATTGCGATGTATATATAATATGTAAGTATTATATGGACGAAAAGTTAATGATTAATAATATAAAGACCTGAGCAAGTCGATAAAAGGCTTATTTTTCATAAAGAGGTGTAAGGAATAGAAGGCTTATTTTAAGTGTGATGTTTTATTATAAAGTGAGAGTAGGGATTGAAACTGCATTTTTGTAACTATTCTATTGTATGAAAATATGTGTAAAATGTGATAATATAGAATATAAAACAAAAGGAGAAAGAACGATAATTATGAAAACTTTTTATTTGGTTGATTTTGAAAATGTTCACAACGAAGGTATTGTAGATATTGATAAATTATCAAAAGAAGAATATGTGCATATTTTTTCTACTGTAAATGCGTTAAATATTAGAAATGATATATTTTGGATTAATGTAGATATAAAATCCCACTTGGTTCCGATTAGAAAACAATCGTTAGATATGCACTTAGTATCATATTTGGGATATTTAATTGGAATATATGGAAAAGATTGTACATATGTGATTGTGAGTAAAGATAAGGATTATGACAATGTTATAAATTTCTGGAAGCAGGAAGGATATGTTAATATTTTTCGTACAACATCAATTCAAGTTAAGGATAAAACACAGGCGAATTCAATGTTAAAAACCAAAGCGTTTTCCGATATGCAGAGGCTTCAGGTATTGACAAATAAGCAGAATGAAGGTAAAACTTCAACAATAATACCTAATGCAAATAATGAAGGGGTTGAAGAAACTAAGTGCCAATTATCAGAAAATGAAAGAAACAGTTTGAGTTTATTTGTTCAACACAGCCTAGTTAATAGTGGATATTCAAAAATTGATACGAATAAAATTTGTAAATGTGTCATCATTCATTATAATGACAATAAAATGTTAAATAATATTCATAATAATCTAAGACAGGAATATGATGATTATGCAAAAATATATAAAGATGTTAAAAATATTATTAAACAGTTTAACAAGATAAATGGCAGTAGGATAGAAAGTAGTGTGGAAGAAAGTAAAACGATACAAAATGAAAAATTGTTGACCCAAAAAGATAAAATGTCAAGAAGAGAAGCTCAAATTAGGTCATTTTTTGGACAACATTTCAAGAAAAAGATATATACAGATAAGAAAGAAAAAATAATAGATATTCTTATTAGTGCAAAAACAAAGACGCAGGTTAATAATGAACTTTTGAAAATATATTCAGATAGTAATGTAGTAAAACATATTTATAAAGAGTTGAAACCTTTGATTAAGGAATTACCAGGGAAATAGAGGTATAATTAAAATACAATAGATTGGAGTTTTGCATGGATTACGAGATAAGAAAACTAAAGAAAAATGAAGTAAAAGTATTAGACATATTTCTATACGAAGCGATTTTTGTGCCAGAAGGAGCTGTGAAGCCCCCAAAGGAAATAATAAATACTCCAGAACTACAGGTGTATGTTAAGAATTTTGGTAAACAAAAAGGAGATATATGCTATGTTGCTGAAACTGAAGGCAATATAATAGGGGCTGTATGGACGCGTATAATGAAGGACTATGGGCATATTGATGATAATACACCATCACTTGCAATTTCGATTTTTAAGGATTATCGACATTATGGTATAGGAACAGTATTAATGAAACAAATACTTTTTGAATTAAAAGAACAAGGTTATAAACAGGTATCCTTGTCTGTACAGAAAATGAATTATGCAGTTGGTATGTATAAAAATGTAGGATTTAAAATTGTTAATGAAAATCAAGAAGAATATATTATGTTATGTAGACTTTAGCAAATAGAACAATATTTTATGTGAATGAATGTAAAAGACTAATCAGTACAACTTAAAAAGTAATACTGAGTGGTCTTTTTTGTTTAGGAAAAAGTCTAAATTTGAGATACAATAGGTGGATTTAAAAATACATATGGTAGTCAAAAATCGCCATTTTATGCAAATTTGGGACATAAAACTGCAAATTTGGGACATTGCCCCTCAAAATGTAATTGATAGGGTAAAATATTTTTGATAGAAACAAGTGTTGTTTTGGAGGTGAAAAATGGAAATACATAAAAGATATTGAAAGTAAAAAGGTAGAAAAGGTAAAAATAAATTGTAAGAGTGCTAATTAAAAATAGAGAGATTATAAAGGAGAAATAAACAAATGTATGAAATAGCTAAACATGAGTTCGGAATTTGGATAAATTCAATAGAACATACAAAATTTACCGAATATGAGAAAACAATGTTAAATATTATAATAAATGATTTTGATAAGATAGCAGCGTTAAGTACTGCAAGGGGAGGTAGAGCAAAGTATCTAGGAGAAAAAATTAGTCAATTAAAAAATAGGACTATAGAAGATATACCAAAGTTAATGATTGATTCTATGAATACAGATAAAATTGATAGAATTGAAAGTCTCAAAGTGGAAAATTTCAGAGGTTTTGGTGGAGTTCAAACATTTAAGTTTAATAAAAAATATACTTTTTTTCATGGACCAAACGGTGCAGGAAAGACTAGCTTTTGTGAGGCATTAGAGTATGGTATATTAGGAACAATAGAAGAGGCAACATCAAGGGGTATCTCATTGGATAAATACATTCTGCATGCTGGAAGAAAAAAAGCAGAGAAACCGGTAATAATGTGTAAATATTCTTCAGGTGTAATTAAACAATGTGAACCAAACTATAATGAGTATCGTTTTGGCTTTTTAGAGAAGAATCGTATAGAAGGTTTTTCACATATAGGAGCGGCGAATGCAAGAACGCAAACTGAGAGAATGGCAGCATTATTTGGATTATCAGAATTTCAGGAATTTGTTAGGGGATTTTCAGAAACAATTGATGAAAAATACCTTAATGTATCGGGGCAGTCAAAAATTGAATACTTAAAAGCTACAGAAAATAAAGATAATTTGCTGAAACAAATTAACGAAACAGAGTCAACAATTGAACCTATTAAAAATAAAATAAACAAAATTATTGTAGATTTAGGATGCAAAGAAATAACAGATTATAACGAAGCAATTAGGTATCTGACAAATCCAGAAAATGGGATTATTATAAAATATACAAAAGAAGCCAGTGAAAATAAATGTATTATATTGGATTATAACGAGTTTTTGCAAATTACAAAAATTACAAACTCACTAATTAATTGTTTTGAAATTATTCAAAAGAATAATGCAGATATATTGTCAGATGTAGGGTCAATGAATTTAATCGATTTTTATAATTCAATATTAAAGGTAAAAAGAGAAAACTATTGTCCTGCATGTCACACACCACTTGAACATGTAGTAAGTAATCCGTTTGAACTAGCGGAAGTGGAATTAGAAAAATTTACAAGAATTGAAAAGGCTAAAAAAATAGTTAAGGATAATGCAAAAATAATAGCAAGGGAATATATAGAAATATGTAATTTTGTGGATAAGATGGAAAAAACTGGTTTAATTGACTCTATAAAAATCAATGCTTTTGAAAATAAAAATATTCAAATAAGTGATGTGGAAACTTTAGATGATTCTATTAAACTCATTTTTGAAGAGGTAAAAAAATTAAAGGTTATTTTAGATAATACTGAAGAATTAAAAGACAGAATAGTACAATATAATTATATGGCAGAGAAGAATAATAAAATATATGATAGTAAGCTAAATAAGGTACAAGAGATATATAAAAATTTAGTGGAACTTAATTCTCAAATTGAAACAAAAAATGAAAATATTTTGATGTGGAAAAAACAAATATCACATGGAAATGAGAAGTTAGAAGAATTGAAAATAAAGGCAGAAACTGAAGAAAAAAATATTGTATTTATTCAAAAAATGATTGAGGCATATAAGTCAATAGTAAAGATGTTGGGAAAATATGTATCAGAACTTCCTGTAAATCTGGCAAATAATTTGGCGGAAAAGGTAAAAGAATATTACAATTTTATAAATTGTGGAGATGCACGATTCGAGCTTATTAATGAATTAAAGCTTCCAATTATGCCAAATGAGAAAATAATCATAAAAATGGCAGATGGAATAGAGCAGGATGCACTTCAAATTTTAAGTGAAGGGCATGTAAAAATACTTGGTTTGTCAATTTTGTTAGCGAAAGCAATGTATGAAAAAAGTCCATTTTTAATATTTGATGATATTGTAAATTCTATAGACGATGACCATCGAGATGGAGTAGCTAAATTGTTAATAACAAATGTAGATTTTGCAAATACTCAGATGATATTAACATGCCATGGTGAAATATTTGTATCTAAACTTGAAGATTATGTAACTAACCAAAAAGATATGGATAGATATATGTTTTTGCCAGCAGATTCATTAGATGAAAGAGGAGTTTTTATTAAATATCAAGACCCTTTCATACCACTTCAAAATGCAAGGGGAAAATATGAAGAAGGAAGTCTTAAGGAAACCGCTGCTAAATGTAGACAAGCTGTAGAATGTATAATGGGTAAATTGTGGAAAAAGTTGGTGCCATACAGTGATGGAGGAATAAAAATAAAACTTCGAATAATTGACAAGAAACCTGATTTATATAATATTACAACGGCATTATATGGTTTAACAAAAGGGGGACATATACAAGGAATAGAACAAATACACAAGGATTTGGAAAATTTAATTAGGAAAAGTAATTGGGATATTTTAAATAAGGGGCCCCATATTGATGATAGTATACCCGAATTTAATCGTAATGAAATAAAAGGATTACTAGAACTCTTGGAAAAGCTTGCGAAGGAAGTTGATGATTTAAAAATAGGGTTAATTGTCAAAGAATTATAAAAAATTACTGAAATTATAAACAGTGGGGTTATAAATAAATATACAAAGAAGTAGGAGAAAATATGATAAAAAAATTACAAGTAAATGCAAAATTATTTTTAGAGTATTTCAAAGAAGCAATGGGGTTTGTTTTTGGCATAGCATCAGCAATCCTTTTATTTTTAGATAAAGGTGATTTGAAAATTAATTCATATGGTAGCGAAATTATTGCAATGTTAATTTTGATCTTTATTGCATTAGTATATGCTTTTATTAAAGTTTTGTACTGCAAAAAAATGGATTATATAAAAGTGTAAAAAAATAGATGGAACATATGATTATCAGAAAAGAAATCTTACAACAAGCCATGTACATGCAATGTTAACAGCAGCAATAATGCGGATAATGGATTTATCAGAGGTAGTTATATTTGTTAATACAAGCAATTCTGTACCGATTTTGGAAAATACTATATCGGGAGCGAAGGAATATACATTATCTCCATGGATTTATGAGGAGGTACTATTAACAGAGATACTAAGAAAGAGGGAATGGTTTGAGCATAGAACATCAATTCTTAACAAAAGATTTGAATTGGACAGAGAGCAGGAGATTGAAATTGCATATGAACTTCCTAAGAATAATATGATTAGTATAGATGCAAATGTTATAAGTGAATGGATAAGAATTAAAGAAAAGCTGTCTAAAAATAAGTGCATATGTACGGTAGATGATCTGGAATTATTGACTTTTACAGAACCACATCCATTAAATATATTGTATCAAATTATAAAAAATAAATTTGATTTAAGAAATCACTAGAAGAAGATTAAAGTTTTGATAGTAAGAAGTTTTGTTTGCTTCAATAGTGAGAAAACTGCATTTTATATCAACATTTATAAAAGAAAATTCTTGTGTACAAAACAGCTAGAAAAAGAGGAATGAGTAGTGCGTCAAAGAATATAACAAAAAGTTTTATATGGTGATAATTAATCTTTACAAAGGAGATTTTGATAATGTTTAAAAAGTATGATAGAGAGACATTTGATGCGTTAAGGGAACAACACAATATTATGGTTTTGGTTGGGAATGGGTTTGATGTTGCGATGTTGAATAAATATAATACAGGTAGTTTGCCGGGAAAAACATCAACCTACAATGATTTTTATGAATACCTTAAATATTTTCATTTATGTGATGAGAAAAATATTTTGTTTAAAAAAATGACTGAAGATTTATTAAATGGTAGAGAAAATTGGAGTGATTTTGAGGAAACAATTAGTAAGTTGCTAGAAGATAGAACTGTGGAAATAGATGAGATAGAAAAATGTGTAGATGAATTTCAAGCAAATTTCACTCGTTTTTTGAATAATTTAGTGGATTCTTCGGTGTTGCTGAAAATGAATGCAGATGTAAAAGAGAAGGCGTTGGCAATACAAAGTTTATCCCACTTTATGAAAGACTTGCCAGATACTTGTGATATAAAGTTTCCTTCAACAACAAATCACTATGATTTATATAACTTTCTTTTTGTGGATTTTTGTTATACATCGTTACTGGATAATTATATGTATTTAGATAAGGGGCAATTTGATCCTCATACATATAAAAATGCGGATCGACATTTTGAGTTTTATCCAGAGACGGTATTAACATCAAATCCTACGAGATACTCTTCTTATCTGGTGACAGGTGTTATCCATCCACATGGAGTTCAGGATGTTCCAAGGTCAATTTTATTTGGAGTAGATATACCTGATTTTAATAAGGGGACATCAAAAGAGAAGCGATTAATTAAATCATATTGGTCTAGATATGATGTGAGGTATAAATCATACTTTGAAAATACAAAGCTGTTTATAATGTATGGTATGTCTATCTCTAAAACTGATGGCTGGTGGCTGGATCAGATATTCGAATGTATTAGCAGAAATGGAGCTGAATTAGTAATATACAAATATGGTTGCGAGAATGAAGCAGGTATAAAAGAACAATTTGTTCAAGCATGTATAAGACATAAAAATGTAATAGAAGCAGATATTGAAGAAGTTAAGCGACATATTTATATTGTTGCATTTGAAAAGAATGATACGTATTTTCTAGGCTTGGAAAAAAAGAAATGTAAGTTGATATAGAAGAAGGAAGGTAGCTATATGATAGGTGAAAAGTTTACATTAATGCAATACTCATTTAATGCAATCCTTGGTTTGATTGATGCAGAGGATTTTGTTATTCCTGAAATTCAGAGACCGTTTGTGTGGAAGAGAAGTCAGGTAAGAGATTTAATTGACTCATTGTACAATGGTTATCCAACCGGATATATTATCACTTGGAAAAATCCTGATGTTAAGACAAAGAATGGTGGTAAAGCAAACGGAAAGAAAGTGCTGATTGATGGTCAGCAAAGAGTTACAGCATTAATGGCTGCTATTGCCGGAAAAGAAGTTTTAGATGATGACTTTAACAAGGACAGAATAAAGATAGCATTTAATCCTTTGGCGGAGGATGAGACAAAGAGTTTTGCTGTGCAGGATGCGTCTCATTTAAAGGATAAACGTTGGATACCGGATATTTCGGTTGTGTTTGATACCGAGTTTGATTCTTTTGATTTTGCAATGAAATATTGCGAAGTGAATGAAGGTATTAAGCCCAATGAAGTGAACAAGGCTGTAACTGCATTGAAGGGAATTGCCAATCGTCAGATAGGTGTTATTGAATTGGATGCGGCTTTGGATATTGATGAAGTTACAGAAATCTTTATTCGTATTAATTCTAAAGGTACAGCTCTTAGCCAGTCGGACTTCGTAATGTCTAAAATGGCAGCAGATACAATTCATGCAGGTAGCCTAATGAGAAAGACTGTGGATTATTTCTGCCATTTGGCTGTAAAACCGGATTTCTATTCACAGCTAACACATGATGCAGAATTTCAAGCATCGAAATATGCAGATAAAATTAAATGGTTGGCAAAAGACTATGATGATATTTATGATCCGGATTATGGCGATATGCTTAGAGTATCGTTTATGCATCAGTTCCGAAGAGGTAAATTGGCAGATTTGGTTAGTTTGCTTTCGGGACGTGATTTCGTTACGAAGGAATTCAGAGAAGATATCGTGGAAGAGTCCTATGAAAAATTGGATGCCGGTATTATGAATTTTATCAATCAGTACAATTTTTCGCAGTTTGTTATGGCGATTAAGGGTGCCGGATATGTATCGAGCAAGCTTCTTAATTCAAGGATGACATTAGACTTTGCATACACATTATATTTGATATTGTTAGATGACCCTGCAATTCCGAATGCACAGATAAAGAGATATGTGCAGAAATGGTTTGTTCTTTCAACCTTGACTTCAAGATATATTGGTTCGCCGGAAACACAGATGGACCGTGATATGAGAACTATTGGAGAGAAAGGATTCCTAACATTTTTGGCAGATGTTGAGGCTTCGGCACTTTCAGAAACATTCTGGACAGTTACATTGCCTCAGAATTTGGAAACATCATCTGTTAATAGTCCGGCGTTCAATACATTTTTAGCAGCACAGATTAATATGAACTGTAATTCTATGTTGATGAATGGTACGAGGGTTACGGATTTGATTGCTATTTCCGGAGATGTGCACCATATATTCCCTCGTAGCTATCTGAAAAATAATGGTGTGGATAATAAGACGAAATATAATCAAGTTGCGAACTACATATACCTTGACACACAGGTGAATAAAGCAATTAGTGATGATGCACCGAATGTATATTTTGGAAAGGTTTTGAGTCAGTGTGAAGGTGAAGATATCGTACTTGGAAATATTTCAGATAAAGATTTGCTTGCGACAAATCTTGAAGAGAACTGTATTCCGCAAAATATTATGAATATGACAGTTGAGAACTATGATGAGTTTTTAACTGAGAGACGTAAAATGATGGCAGCGTTGATACAGAAGTATTACGAGAGGTTGTAAATTTTTTGAATACTAACTTCCGATAATAAAAATTATCAGGAAGTTAAACGAAGGATAGAAGGTAGCTATGGTTTCAAATTTTGAATTTTTGGAAAAAGATTTTCCGGTACTCGCAAACTTTGGAGAGCTTGCAGAAAAGTACTGTTATTCAGATTCCAATTCATGTCTTATGAAATTGGGTATGGTTGGCTAAACTATTGTAAATCTGATGTTTACATATGATAGAATTGCGTTGCCACAGGACAATACTGCTATGGTCAGAATAGATACTTTAGTCAGAGAAGGATTATTAATAAGAGATTTGGCTACCATATTGCACGGACTTAGAAAGGTTCGAAATAAGGCTGTACATGAGAACTATTCTTCTGTAACAGATAGTAAGAATTTCTTGCCGATGGCTTATGGTATGTGTGAGTGGTTTATGCAGACTTATGGGGATTGGAGTTATACCCATAAGAATTTTGTTATGCTGGAAGAAAGAGCAATGGCAGTTTCTATTGATAAGGAAGCAGAAGAAAAGAAAGAAGCAGAACTTGCAAAGCAGGGTGAAGAAAATGCAGCAAATGCTCCGAAGGTTGCTCAAGAAGAACGTAAAAAGCAGGCATACAAGGTTGCTAATCAGAGACCTAAGACAGAAGCTGAAACTCACTTTTTAATTGATGAGCAGTTACGAATGGTAGGTTGGGAAGCTGATACAGAAAATATCCGTTATTCTAAGGAGATAAGACCTACAAAGGGAAGAAAGCTTGCTATTGCAGAGTATCCTACCAATTCAACAGTTGGTAATCGTGGTTATGCAGATTATGCACTTTTCATTGGTGAAAAATTAGTTGGTATTATCGAAGCAAAAGCTATTCATAAGGATATACCTTCTGTTATTGATTATCAGGGGAAAGATTATCCGAGATGTATCCGAGAAGAGGATGAAAAATATGTTATAGGGAAATGGGGAGATTTTAGGGTTCCGTTTACATTTGCCACAAATGGAAGACCATATTTAGAACAGTACAAGACAAAATCCGGTATTTGTTTTTTGGATTTGAGAAAGCTGGATAATTCGCCGATGGCATTACATGGTTGAATGAGCCCTGATGGAATGGAAGAACTTCTTGCGGCTGATGTTGACAGTAAAAATAAAGAATTGAAAGAAATGCCGTATGATTTACTTACAGACAAAGACATATTGTGGGGCAAGCCTCTATTTTCTTAGAGGAGCTTATAATTTGCAACAGAAAATGATGGTATGATGTAGGAGTTGATGTTAAAGAGTGCTGTACGGTGTCGATATGTGCTGAAAATAAAAACACAAAATGCGTAAATAAATATTGAAAAAAGATTGAGATTTGATATAATAAGAAAGTAAAAACGAAAATCACGTAATTAAGGATGGAGATTGCTATGAAACTTTTGAAAATAGTAATAAACGGATTGCCACACTTTAAGAATGAATTAGATATAGATTTTGTGGCACTACAAAGGGTGGATGATTATGATAAGGAACGACTTTGTAATGTTTTTTCAAATATATATGTAAATAAGGCAATTTCATTTGTTGGTATTAATGCATCTGGAAAGACAACAATATTAAAAGCAATTTTGTTTGTAATGAAAATGCTCAATAATGAATCTTTAAACAACATTCAATCTAAAACGATTCTTGATGATTTGGATGATAACCAGCAAGTGGTTATTACAACTTATTTCTATGATGGGAATGACATAAATAAACTTGAAACATCTATAGTTAAAGAAATAAGTGATGTAGATGGAAGTGAAAAGTTAATTATTAAGGATGAAAAATTGTGGTCAAAAGATGGAGCAAAGATAAAAACGAAGAAAAGCTTGTTTGACTTTGCAGAAGTTGACTTGAGAGAAAAGAGAGATAAAAACGAACAGTATTTAATGGATGATGTTAGTATTATTGTTGCGGAAAATAAAAAGAAAAATATGAGTCTCTTCATCAGCGATATGTTAGAATGGACAGATCACAATATTTTGAATGTTCTTGGAAGATTTCCTAAAGAATTATTAACTTTTTTGGATCCTAGTATTGAGTATCTTGAATGTAGTTTTAAAGAAAAAAAAGTAGATATTCGATTGAAATTTTATGGGAAAGAGGAAATTATAATTAACAGTCCTAGGATATTGGAAAATTATTTGTCTTCAGGAACGATAAAGGGACTAGGAGTATTTATGAGTGCAACATTTTCATTTATTGAAGGCGGATACCTGATTATTGATGAAATAGAAAATCATTTTAATCGAGAAATTGTGGCTACATTGATACGTTTCTTCTTGGATGAAAAGGTTAATAAAAATGGTGCAACAATTTTGTTTTCAACTCATTACTCGGAATTATTAGACGAATTTGATAGAAATGATAGTATCTATATTGTTAGAAATAAAGAGGGAATAGGGGTAGAGAATTTGTCGAATATTCTGAAAAGGAATGATATTAAAAAGAGCGAAGTTTATGATAGTGGCTATCTTGGAGGAACTGTACCAGCATATGAGGCATATATGGCACTGAAAAAAGTGTTGAGCAGTGTTAAGTAAGGAGGCCTTAATATGGGAAAATATATAGCATGCATATGTGAAGGCGGTGCGGAAAGAGCCATATTAGATTTGTTGCTGGATAGTCATAAATTAATTTTTGAACGCGAAGAATTGATAGAGGAAGAAGTTTTAAGATGTAGGAGTGGTAAAGAATTTGAAAAAAGATACTTGAGAAAAGCCTTTAATGATAAAATCACAATCTATCGAATTTTAGATTCGCGTAGTGAAAAATTCAATTTGAGTAAAGCATATGAACCTAAGGTAGACATAAAGAATGTAATAACTGCACCTGAAATTGAAAAGCTAATTATCTGTAATGAAGAAAAAATAAAAGATTACGAACGGGAATCAAGAAAAAATCCTAAGTTGAAACCAAGTACTTATTGCAAAGCATTTTTAAAATATCCAGAGGTTAAAAGTTATGATTTTATAATAAATTACTTTTCGGACATGGAAGTACTGTTAAATGCATTGCATGAATATCGTCGCGTTTCAAAAATAAGAACGAACGAGATGACAATATGTGATTTGTTAAAAACTGAAAAGTAATATAGTAAAAAGGCAATAAAAAGAACCCTTGAGGAATCATTGTACCGATATCCTCAAGGGTATTTTTATACATTTTTCTCTTCAGACAAATCCACTTTATGCCTATCCATGGGGCATTCGGATATATCGGTTACAATGAATGTGTACACGCATATCGGATTCGATGATGCAGAGGAAGAGCTGAAACGGATGGAAGAATTTAGAAAGGCACAGGCGGAGGTTGAACAGAAGAAAGAGAAGACGATGTCACAGAAAATGTTCAAGGTAATTTAATATGGAAGTGGGATGACGTTCTGGCTTAGGCTGGGGCGTTATTTTTGTGGAAAAAAGAAAGATGAATTGGTATAATATTGCTATATTATAAAGAAAAGGATGTGTAAAAATGCAAAATAGAAAATATCAAGTATTTATTAGTTCAACTTATTCAGATTTAGTAGAAGAAAGAAAAAAAGTTTTGGATGTTTTATTAATGGCGGATTGTATTCCGGCAGGAATGGAAGCTTTTGTTGCGACTGATGTTGAACAGTTTGAAGTAATAAAAAAAGTTATTGATTTATGTGATTACTATATATTAATAATTGGACAACGTTATGGTTCAATTAATCCCGATACGGGTATTAGCTATACAGAGATGGAATATGATTATGCCATAAAAAATAAGATTCCAGTGTTGGTTTTTGTGCTTGATGAGCAGATTGTGTTACCAGATGATAAGAAAGAGAATGAACCGGATAAAGTAGAGCGGTTAAAAGCATTTAGAGCAAAAGCATTAACTAATAGGCTATGTAGCATATGGAAAAATACAGATGAATTGGTAGGAAAAGTGGCAGTTTCGATTATGACTGCAAAAGAAACAATAGAAAGACCGGGATGGCAAAGAGGAACAGATTTTGATGAAGCATCGTTACGTAGGACAATAATGAAATTGCAAGAAGAAAATGAAAATTTGAAAGTTAAATTGAATGATGCAATTGAAACAGTGCATTCGTTTACAGAAATTAAAAATGTAGCTTTTGAAAATTATGATGTAAAAATAGATTATCATTATACACCTGCAGGTAGTTATAGAAGGAGTGGTAGCATAGAAAAAAAACTTCCAGAAATATTCAAGGTGATTGCAACACAAATGATGGATGTTTCTTTAACTGAATCGGCTATTAGCGATGCCATAAAATCAAAATATGCTTCAATAACAGGATGCATGGTGTATTTTAATGATTCACAACAGATAAAAATAATATTAAATCAGTTGCGAGCTTTAGGTTTGATATATTCTTCTTGGAGTGAAGGCACAGGAAAATTATATTGGGGATTAACTATAAAGGGAAGAAGATGTAGGGACGAAATGATTGTTTTGAAAGAAAATATGAGTGCAAACAATACTGAATAATAGTAATATGTGAGCGTTACTTAGATATGAAGATAAAATATTATGAAAGGAACGAATAAATAATATGGATATTACAATGGGAACTGCGGCTGCAAAGACAGCTGTGGATTTTGGGAAAAATATTAGCAAATGAATTTGAAAAACCAGGTTCAACCCCTCCTAATATGATTAGAATTTTGTCAGAAATTACGCCGGGTTTAGCATCTACTTTCAGATATATTTATAGTATGTGTATATTGATTTTGCTGTTAAGTGACAATGGAGATATTCAGGGATGCTTTCAGAAACTAGTTGTACCATACAATAAGAATGATGAAAAATTTAGAGAATGTGGTGTGAGTTTTAATGTTCTCAGTGAGTTGGAAACACTCGGTGTGATACGATTTGAATCGTTGGCAGGTTATATTTCAAAAGGAATTACAAATGATAAAGTTCTTATTTGTGTTGGAGATAAATTAAATGTAATAGAGGAATATCAGAAAGGAGAACTTCCGATAGGAAATGTGATGCTTACCTCGGTGGGAGAAGCATTAAAATCTATTACTGATTCTGTTGAAATTAGTGATTATTATGAAATGGTGAAAACATATATGTCAGATAAAGGGGTTAAATTTGCCGATGCTCATGAATATTATGCGGAGATAAAAGGAGACGAACTGACAATTCATAGAAAAAATCCTTAGTAGTAACCCTTCCCCCTTCTACTACTAATTTTACTACTAACAGGTAGTAATAACTTGCTCATTCTTGCTCTGATTTGCCACAATCTGTAATTTCAGAGCATTTTACAATAACCCCGGAATCACTTGTAAAACAGGGCATTCCGGGGCAAAACAAGGAGAAACAAAACAATGATAAAAATACTTTTCGTTTGCTACGGCAATATCACTAGATACTCCTACAAAGTCCATAAATAAGCCATTTCTTGGTTGAAAAAGTGCTCTACTACACACTTACTATATGTTTTTTGAGAAATAGCTCGGTATGGTTACTTTAAATGGATAATTGGCATTATGGTATATATGCCATATAATATTTACAAAGGAGATTATATGACAGAATTTAAACTGATAGCATATAAAAAGGAAAATGGCAAAGTCCCAGTAGAAGAATTTCTGAATTCTGTTAATCCTAAGATGCGAGCTAAAATATTTGAATTGCGTTGTAAATTCGGGAGTGATATTACTAGAGTCTTATATTTTTTCTATTATGAGGGGAAAATAATAATGACGAATGGATTTGTTAAAAAGACACAGAAAACTCCTAAAGAGGAGATTCAGATTGCAAAGGATAGAAGAAAAGATTTCATAGAAAGGGTGATGAAGGATGAGAACATTTGATGATATGCTTTCTAAGCAGTTGAAAGATGATGAGTTCAGAAAAGAATATGAAGCTATTCAGCCTGAGATGGATGTTATAAGAGCTATCGTGGATGCTCGTACTTCTCAGAATATGACACAGAAGGAACTGGCTGAACGCACTGGTATTAATCAGGCTGATATCAGCAAGCTTGAGAATGGAACACGAAACCCTTCTGTTAATTTGCTTAAAAGATTAGCGGATGGTATGGGGATGGCTCTTAAGATT
>OIEM01000412.1_pt1 | contig 22023 bp, 24 predicted proteins | sample 1581761 | NCBI WGS metagenome assembly OIEM01 (sample SAMN01760978, study PRJEB22395) | human gut metagenome | reverse complement strand
TGCCGTGTGCGGCAGTACCTTAGACTGCTTTGCACAGCGCCCTATCTGGGCGCACTTCAACATTCTGCGTGATACCCGTAAGCACACCGCCATACTTTCTTGCACGCTTCCAGAGCATACGGAGATAATCGAGTGAATACTCGTCCTGGAAAAGCAAATGCGCTTCATCAAAATAGATGTAGGTCTTTCTGCCCTTATCTCTGTTCTCGGAAAGGCGATTCCAGATGTAGTCAAGGATAAGCAGCATGGACTGTGTTTTCAGGTTTCCGTTCAGATCACGGATATCATAGGCAATAAATCTACTCTTTGTATTTACATTGGTCTGATTGTCGAAATATTTTGCGGAACCATTAACATACATATCCACAGTGATTATCAGCTTGTCCTTCATGTCCTTATTGATGTTCTCGGTTTCCTCTTTCATACACTCCAAAAATGTGCCAAGAGTAGGCATATCCGCAGGATCAAGGGTTGTGAGAACATTTGATTTTGCATAAGCTTTTCTTACACAGCGGTCAACAAATGATTTTTCTTGAGCGTTAAGCGGGTGCTTGCTGTCCATACAGCTTATGAAAGAAGTCAGAAGCTGACACTTGTCTGCTATAATATCAATTTCCTCATCTTCAAGGAGTCGGAAGTCGAAATCGAATGGATTGATATGATTCTTTGAACCGTTGCTGAACTTTACAACTTCACCACCGAATGCCTCCGCAAGCTTCCAATATTCACGCTCGGGGTCGATTACCAAAATATCTGCATCATCATAGCCGAGAAATACATTGACTATCTCACGCTTTACCGTGAAAGATTTACCCGAACCCGGGCAGGCAAGCACAAATCCCGAAGGATTTACAAGACCCTTCATGCGGTCAAAAAGTATAATGTTGTGGGAAAGCATATTCAGACCATAATAGACGCTGTTTTCCATCTGCATTTCCTTAACATTGAAAGGCATAAAAATTGCAACGGATTCAGAAGGCATTGTACGCAGCCAGCCGAATTTTCTCTGATAACCGACGGGCAGGCAGTCGCACATACCATGCTCCTGCTCCCATGCCATTTCACCCTTTATGCAACCGCTTCTTTTCAAGGTGCTTTCTATAACTTCAAGGTTATTGTTAAGCTCCTCAAACGATTCCGCCTTTATGAGTATCTGCATATTGGTCATGAAAAGCTTCTGGTCCTTCATAGTGATCTTGTCATAAACCGATACCATTGCATCACGCTGGTTCTTGATACGCTGGGGCATCTGATTGCTGAAATTTCCGTGCTGTGCAGCCTTGACTTCACGCTTTGCCATATCCGTATCAATAGCTGTGATCTGGTGCTGAACAAGCTTGCGGGCTTCTGCACTGTCATAGGTTTCAATGTTTGTTGTTACCATAATTTCAATGCCCGTTGCAAGCAGTTCTGTCAGAATTTCAGAGGTTGCCGTCGAGGGATATTCTCTTATGTAAATTGTCTTTGCATAAGTATTGTTGAACATGAAATAGTCTTTTTTGAAATCGAAATAATCGGGCGCACAGTACAGCTTGTCAATACCCTTTGCAAAGTCCCTTTCGGTAAGCTGCGGAACGGGCATATCGTCTGTACCCACAAAGAAATCCTTGAGCATTTCCACACGTTCCTGTGATGTAAGTACTCGCATATTTGTATTGCCGATACGATTAAATGTATTCGTAGCGGTAATATCCAAAGACTTGAATCTGCGCTTTGCAGTTTCCTCATCGGGAGCTTTTATTGTGAGAGTAATATACATGTGCTTCTGGATAGCGTTCTGACCTTTGCGGATATTTTCTTCAAGCACCCTCGAATTGAACTCATAGCGATATTCAAAAAGGTCATCTGCCTTTGTGGGGATAAGAGTTTTCTTCTTGAAATCCTCCATGTTTATCTGACTGTTCCAGCAACATATCTGACAGTCAACCGTATCATCAAGGATAGACAGAAATTCGATGTATCTTTCAAGATACATATACTGCTGTTCTTCATCGGAAAGGTTGAAGTTTATGTCATCAAAGGTGTAAGCCTTGGAATACATTTTCTTGCCTAAGAAGAAAATGTCATCGAACAGAATTTTCTTGTAAGGAATAGTGTTCAGGACCTTTTTTGCAAAATCCTTCTTCTCCTTTTCCTTTTCGACCTTACGGCTACGCTTGTCCTTTTTCTTGGGTCTGTTTGCTTCAAGTCTTGCCGCATCACGTTCACGGGCGTTCATATTTTCCTTGATATCATCGGTATCTTCGATAATGCCACGCTTGGGTCGGGTGCGTCTTGTAATTGCAAGGAAGGCAACAGCCAGTGCAATTATTGCAGCAGGAACACCCACAACAGCGGGATTGCTCTGTACAAATCCCACTACCCCATTCGGGGTTTCGGGAACTGCAACAGTTTCGGATATTTCCGTTTCGACTGTTGCATCTTCGATAACTTCTGCCGATTCTGTTGCAATTTCAGTAACGGGTTCGGTGACAACAGAAATTGCTTCTGTTTCAATAACAGTTTCAGGAACTACAACAGGCTGTGTAACAACCGCAGTTTCTACCACAACTTCTTCCGTGATACCCGCTTCGCTCATAACTTCCGAAACACCCTCCGCTGCAATACTCGATATGAGTGCTTCTGCATCAATATCTTCGGGAAGTGAAATAGAAGTTTCTGCACTTTCAAAATCCGAAATATCCGTAGCAACTTCTTCGGTCATATCAGCTGTATCGGAAACTGCGCTTTCATTGCTTACAAAATTTTCTTCGCTGATAGGTGCAGCGGTCACACTTTCTGCGGGAATCTCTGTCCCCGTTACGATCTCATTTTCATTCAAAGGATTCACCTCTTCCGTTTCATATTTTTCTTTTCAGCCCTGCGCTCATCTTCAAGCTGCTTGATATGAATAGCTCTGACAGTATCGTGTATCTCCATTTCCTCGGGAAGATATTCCATTCTCCTGCGCTGATTGGAAATGTAAAATTCCGAAACTGTTGCGGCTATCTTTTCAAAACCCATACCGTTGTATTTCAGAAATCCCACCGCAGCAAGCGGAGCTATGAGTGCAATGGTGATATACACCAGAATATCCGTAGATATGAATTTGCTTCCCACAAGGAAAACGAGAACCGCCACAACTATCATGAGTACGGAGCAGACAAGCTGACGGCTGTTCATACCGAAGAAAAACTGCTCCTTGTACTCGGTTACGTCCTGTGGTACATCAGCTTTTATCATCTGTATCACCAAATTCCATCTGCTCAAAATCTTCTTCAGCAGCCTCGGTCTTTATCCCGACCATTTCAGCCTGTGTATTGTTGTGGTACTGCTCGATAAGTCTTGCGATTTTCCCGTTGCAGGAATTATTCTCCTGCAACATATCCTTTACCTTTGCAATACCGTCCAGCACTCCCATATCATACTGAGAAAGGGACATAAGTGCTTTCATAGAAACCATATTTTTATCCTCCTAACGCTCTCTTGGTTATTTCACTTGCCTTTGAAACCGTAACAGCAAGCATTATTACGCAAAGCACGGGTGTTGCATACTGCATAATATTTGCAAGAAGTCCGTCACCAGCAAGTCCGCTTGCAAAATCAAGTGTCAGACTTGTGGAAATAGTGTTGAACGCTTCAAAGCATATTGCAAGCACTCCCCACTGCATTGATACAGCAGCAAAATTTTTGATGAAACTGATACCCGTTGAACGTGCCTGTGAATTTACCAACGTTGACAGCGCAACGGGCGAAATAGCCGTTAATATAGCCGTTTCAAATACCACGCCCAGCATGATCACTACTATGAGAGAATACATAACGAACATCAGTATTATGAGTATCAGCAAAATAAAGCTCATACAGATATAATTTATATCCAGCGTTCCCGGATCTATCGTATTTGCCGTTGCTGCCGCTGCGAATGATGAGCTTATATTTGAAAATGACGATGAAAAATCCACTGTCTGTTTCAAAAGTCCCGATACTGCACCCACAATATTGTCCACGTTCTGCACGATAAGTGCGCTGACAACAAGCTTCATTGCGATTCGTATCGCACCTTCGATACCGCCGTGAAAGTCAATGTTTGCGCAATAAGTAAATGCTTCCATTGCAAAGAACAGAGTAAGAAGAGCCGTTCCCGCTGCTTCAAAAACATTTATCGCCGTACCCATGCTTGTTGTGGCATCAAAGCCTGAAATGGTCTGAATAACGTTTGCAAAACCGTCCGCTTCGGTCTGTAAAAGCTCCTGTGCTTCGGTAAAGGCGGTTTCCCAGAAGCTTGGCTCCGCCATAATTCATTCCTCCCTTCGCCCCATAACAGAAGCCGGCAGAATACCGACCTCTGCCATGGGAGTTAATCTTTCGGTTTATGTATCAGGATCCGCCGAGAGAAATTGTGGAAGGAACGATAGCTCCGACAGCCGCAATAATTGCGCCGCCGATAAGTGTCTGGAATCCTCTGGTCTTACCGTCTGCGTTATCGTCCTTGAAGCCGACACCCGTCTGAATACCGCCGACAACGGCAACAAGTGAGCCAAGTCCGATCACACCGGGACCGAGAATATCCATGATAGCGTCGATCATTCCCTGTGCGTCCGCTCCGTCACCTGCGGCGTAGACGTTGAGCGTACACATTGATACCGCCGCAGGAAGGACAAGTGCCGCTCTGCCGAGCTTCGTGTTCATCGCTCTTCCTGCCACATTTGTGGCTGCCACCATTGCCTTTGCGCCCATGTCATTGATCTTGTCATGGACGGCTTCGATTGAATTCTTGATGTTCATGCTGAACTACTCCTAAAAATGTTGTAAAATATTTATATAAACAAGCTCCGCCCGGATTTACACGCACGTTCATGTATTACTTTTCTGCCGAATCCAAGCATTGCATTGGTGCAATAAAAAAAGGGACTTCAAGCTATACGTTTCCGTATAACCTAAAGTCCCTTGACTGTTACACATCCCCTTGAATGTGCCTATTCGGCTTTTTCAGAAGCTCCGAAATTCGTTTCATCTGTTCAACGGAAAATTTGACAACCAATACAAAAAATATTATTATAAAATCACCAACCTTTTTGAAAAGCTCCGCACTATATTAACAAGAACGTTCTTAAAAGCGAGGGAAAGCAATGGATAAGCAAAAAGCTGACGAACTCATATTCTCATACATAAGGAAGATATTCGGATTTGCAATGTTGAAGCTGTCCAAGATCGACGAGGCGGAAGAGCTTGCGGCGGAGATAACCTTTCAGGTATATTCGTCTTTACTAAGACAGGATACAGTCGAAAATCCCGACGGTTACATATTCCGCATCGCACAAAATGTTTATGTAAGGCATATTGACGTAAAAAAACTTACTGCCTCTGTTGACGGCATCGAATATCTGCCCGACAGCAATGATTTTACGCTTGATATTCTAAACAGCGAAAGCTATGGCATTCTCAGACGTGAGATAACCTATCTTTCCAAAATTCAGCGTGAGATAATCGTTCAGCATTATTTTCATGACAAAAAGGTCAGGGAAATTGCGGCAATGCTTTCTCTTAATGAAAACACGGTCAAATGGCATTTGACCTGCTCACGGAAGGAGTTAAAAACAGGTATGGAACAGACAAGAACAACAGGTGCTCTCGGCACTGAACCGATCCGATTTGTTGATATGGGACACTGCGGTGAATCCGCAGGCACACGGGATACATCTTACTATTTGTCGAAGGTCATCACTCAGAATATTGCTTATGCGGCATATCATCAGCCGAGAAGCGTAAACGAGATAGCCGAAGAACTTGTCATCAACCCAATTTTTGTAGAGGACGAGGTCACTGTCCTTGAAGAATACGGCTTTATGGACAAGCTCAAAAACGGAAAATATCTCACAAACATTCTGATCTATGAGCCGAATGCAAAACGCACTGAAATATACAAAGAGATCGATTCCAAATTTTCAAAGCTTTTTGCGGAGAAATTTTTTGCTCCGATACTTGAAAAAATAACGGCGATCCCCGACTGGCTCAACGTTCCCGACAATGATATAAACCTTATGAAATGGTCGCTTGTAAGCTTTATGGCACACAAACTTATAATTTCGGACAGCAATGACCTTACAAAATTTTATGTAAAGCGTCCCGACGGCGGAAATTATATAGCTTTTGCAACTCTTGATGTCAAATCGGACAATACCAAACCGAATAAATATTGGTACTGCGGAGATATGGAGAGGTGCAATTTTTCCGACGGAATATGGTGGAAAAGCTGGCAGCTCGATCACAATTGGACGGGCAGGGATAAACGCTGGCATGACAATCTTACGGAGGATTATGACAAAATGTATTTTTGGCTGAAAGATCAGCTTCCCGAAGCGCAGTCCAATGCCGAAAGCTACGCACGTCTGCTTGAAAAGGGCTATCTTTTGAAAAAATCGGACAGCTATCAGTATGAACTTATTATCTGTGACAGTGAAAAGAAGTGGCTGAACTATATCCCGAACGCCTCCGAGGAAATTATGGAACTGGCACGTCAATACACAGCTGAGGTCGAAAAAACCGAGCTTATCGGTCAGCCGAAGCATATGCATGAGCTGATAAAATGCATGAACAAGTCGGCGGCATGGTCGCTCCAGACAAGAGTAATGGAACATCTGATTGATATGGGCGTTCTGAAACAGCCGACAGAGGAGCAGGCAAAGGGACTTTCCACTATTATGTTTATGGGTGAATAAAAAAATGGGGACTGCTGCAGTACAAGGCTGCGGCGGTCCTTTTTTAAACTGTAATATTCAAACGTTTTGATCTCATCCTTTTCCTTATCGAAAAGATTCACCCGTTCTCTGCCCTGACCGTGCTCATAAACCTTTGTACCCTTTGTGGCGTGTGGGTGTCGGGTATTGTATGATTTTGAAAGCTCCTCGCCGCTGCGCTTCTGCTTTATGTTTCCCGAACTGTCATATATGGAATATTTTCTTTCCATATCAAGCTCGGTTTTTATGGATTTGCCGCCGTTTATGATCTCGCAGTCGGATTTATCCAAACGGATATAGTCCTTGCCCGACGTATTCGGTACACGCAGAAAATATGTATTTTCATCGGAAAGCTCTGGTACAAGCAGATTTTTTATATCCATTGATATGGTATTGTCCGTAACGTCAATGAGATACTGTTCGCTTCCCGAAAGGGACTTTGCATATTCTTCCCTTGCTTCGGAAATTTTTGGGGCAATATCCGTGCTGTAAAATACAGCAGTTCCCTGCTCGGTCTTTGCAAATTTAATATCAAGCTCACCGAACTCCGCCAACTTTGCAAGCTCCTGTGCTTCTTCATCGGTTACGATATATGCAGCAAATTCGGGTTTATCCAAAGGGGAAAACTGGTCATAGCGAACAACATCAATGTTATTTATCTCTTTCAGCTGCTCCCGCACATCTTTCATCGCCTTAATATACTGACCCTCAAACTCCTTGGGAACAATGGTCATATATCTGTCATCATCGGTCTTGAAAGCGAAAAGCGGTATATCGTAGCTGTTCATAATATCGGAAGTGACCTTCATTTCTTCCTCGCTTATCTTGTCATTCCCGTCTTTCAGGATAAATGAATCGGGCTTTATCTCAATCTCCTTTGACAGTATGTGCTGCGTGGCAATACCCACAAGATTTTTCTGTGACATTGGGACTGCAACATAAACACTGTTATTGTCCTCAATACCACCTGTAAAAAATGTACCGCCCATTTTCTTCATATTCGCTTCAAACTGCGGCATAAGGTCTTTGGATATTGGCAGATATTCAAAGTTCATTCCCAGCTGTTGGAGCTTTTCAAAATTCTTCTTGGAAAGCTTGCCCGTCTTTATCTTTGGCTTTTTAGGCGGTTGAGAATCTTTTCGGAACTGCTTGTTTCGCTCCATATTTGCAATAAATTCAAGCAGCTTCTGTATGAGGGAAGCGCATACGGAGCAGGCATCATCTCCCACCATTATTCAGACACCTCGCTTTCTGATATTTCCGGTTCTGTAATCACAGAATCGGCATACAGATTTATGATATCTTCCTTGGTGCAGCCGTAGGAATACGGGGACATATTGAACATCAGCGATGCGTCCGTATCAATATCCTTCTCCACCGACTTGCTCCAGAGGTTAGGAATGTTCAGTTTCAGCACTCGTCTTATACCCTCATTTTCAAGAAAATATCCCGGATATATTTCTTCGTGTGCATAATCTGAATAGTTATGTGATACCTCCGATGTAGCGTTCAGTATATCCCGCTGTCTGACATTGAAGCTGTCATTTTCGCTTTCGTAAGTGACCTTGTATTTTCCTGCCGTATCAATATACAGGAAATGCGTCCCGAAAACAATGCTCCTGTCCTCTCCGTTATCTGGACCGAATATCGCATTTTCTACATCAGAATAGCTGACCTTGCCGGTTTTGTGGTCTTTGGAATAATTGATAGAGTTTGAAGTATAGCCGAAATTATAGTACAGCTCTTCGGGAGTTGTGCCGATTTCAGCACATATTTCTTCGGGAGTGGATTCATTGTTCTCCGCCCATATCTCCATCAGCTTATTCGGGTCAAGGCGGATAAGGTAAATTGCCTTTCCATCAATGTCACGGTTGATGTTTATGTTTTCGTTATAGAATATCTCCCACATATCCGGCTGAATAAGTCCGTCCTTGTCCAGTCCGATTGTCCTTGCATAGTACCGATAATCGGGCAGGTCCGGGAACTTGTCCTCGTTTGCCATTCCCGTTTCAAACCATTCCACCAGTGCATTATGCTCCAGCTCCTCGGGAGTAAGCTCGGGTTCTTTGCTCTGCATACAGCCTGTGAGCATTATCGGCACAGCTGCAAGAGCCAAAAGTGCTTTATATTTCATCTGCGTTTTCCTCCGATCGTTTTTCTGTAATTCTATTATATCATATTCGATTTTTGGAAAAGACGGATTTTTCGTGAGCGGAAACGAAGCAAAAGTGAGTGAAACGAAGTCAAACGAAGCGAAAGTAAGTCAGAATCACAGAGTTTCTTGCGTATATTAATAGATATTCCATACTATTTGCGTGCCTGAATATTTTGTAAACAGTTTTGGGACATTATTCGCCAAAAAAACAGCGCCTGATATGAAATGAGTAAATTCACATAAGAGGAAAGAATTTTTATATCAAGGAGTGATTGTCAGAAAATATTGAAAAACCAAGAAAAATGTGGTATAATATCCATAAATCAATACTTAGAAATCTTTTTAAGAAGGATGGTAAAATGAAAAAACAATTTATATTTTTAATATGTTTATCCACACTGCTCTTATGCAGCTGTAGCTCTGAAAACAACTTTGCCTATAACTACATGGTTGACAACTCAAAGATTCAAAATGAAGCAGGATATCAGACATATCAGGAAATAAAAGATCAACTCAACGAAAACGGTGAATATGATACTATTCCGGATGTTGACGATGCTATTCCCGCTTCTGCTACTATAAGAGAAAAACCAATATGTGCAACACTGACCCAAAACAGCAAACTCAATGTTACGTATTACTCCGATCCAAAGTGTGAACATGAGATTCGTCCCAATGTTACAATAAAGGGTGAATGTCTTAATTATCTGGAGTGTTACCTTGCTCCGGGCGAGAGCATATATGCAAAGGTAGATAATTCTGATGAATTATACGAATTTAGCCGTTTCCGTATTATTAATGATATAGAAAACCGTGTAGAATCTTCTGATAATTGGTGGTCAATAGAAAACTCGATTTATTCCATTACCGTTCCGGAAGGATTTATTGGTACCGACATCATAGTTGAACCACTCGGAGTATATCATTATAGAATTCTGTCCTTGTCTGATTACATTAATCTTGATGGATTACAGAGATATACTGATGGACAGTGGTTTGTAAATGATGAAAAATACGATGATGGTAACATAAATATACTTCCGGATATTTCTTACACGGTTAAATATGATTTCGATGAAAATCTATATTACACTGACGATGAAAATTGCATCCCTACACCATATTATATTGATGAAAAAAAGGGCATAGTAGAATTTGTAAAGGATAATAATGGAAACAACACTTCATTTCTCGTAAGGCTTCATCCTTTTGCAAATATCAGCATCACAAATGATAAAAAGATATCTTCAATTCTTCGTAATCAAGAAGAAGTAAAATCTTCTGAAAACATAACTTCTATTTCAAAACTTAAGGAAGGTGAAGTCATTACTGTTGAACTGAATGACCCGAATTTCAAAGTAAATGGTATTTCAGATTATTCTAAATCAGATAATGGATATAAGTTTACATATGTTGTTCCCAAAGCAACCAAAACAGATAATAACTACTCGTTTAATGTCGAAAAATGGGGTAAAAAATCGCTTCCGATAACAGTTGACGATAAAAATAAAAATAAGTTCAACTTAATTGGAGCTATCGCTGATATATTTGCTTCTGATAATGCGGACGATTCTGCTGTAGTTATTGAAGTATCTGGATCAAAAGCACAGACATATCTGTATAAGGATATAAAGGCTGGCAAGACAATAACTATCAACGAACCTGATACTGTAACTGTAAAAATCAATAAAAATGTTCTTTCGGCGGGAAATATAAAAATACTTATTAACGGTTCAAAAACATATGAAGTGAATTCTCAATCCAAATCATTTAAATACAACTTCAAATATGCAGATATTGATAGTCTGAACATTGAAATCAACGAATTGATTTAAAGAGGTGGTTTTCTGTGAAAAAAATACTTGATATATTTAAGAAGATGCCCATAATTGCTGTTATTGTACTAATCGCAGTTGCAGTAACTATAGTAATGTTTGGATTTATCATTCCGGCTTACAATAATATTGGACTTTTCGGAGAAACAACTGGCAATGCGTTTGGTATTGCAGTTGGTTCTTATGAAGGTGTTACACAAGGATATCGTGAAGGGTATGATGCCGGAAAAGAAGAAGGCTTATCCGCTGAAGATACGGTATCAGAAGTAAAAAATGATTTAACATCTCTAGGCTCTGGAAAACTTCAAGTTATCAACGTATCTGCTCGCCTTGGAAACTTTCATTCCATCAGTGATGATTACGCTGCTCTCTACATGACAAAATGCAAGGTAACATACACGGTCGATTTAAACAACACTCAAATTGAACAGAATGGTAATTCAATAACAATTACATTTCCAGAACCAATAGCAGAGATTTCAAATGAATCTGATCCTATCAAGATATTTGAATCCCAGAAGTTCTCCTTCTCCGGAACATCTAAAGATGGTGCAGAAGCACTTGTAAATACAATGAATAAGGTTCATGACGTTTCAGAAGATGAATTAGCAAATGCTGAAGGATTAAAAAAACAAGCCATTGAATCCGCCAAAAAGCAAATAACTGATATCGCTGAAGCAGCTACTTTAGGTCATCCTTCGATTACTGTAAAATGTGTCAACGAGTGAAATGAGGTAATAGTATGAAAAACGAGAATAATAGTAAATCAAAAATAGATTCTCAAACTAGAGCGTATCTGAAAACTCAAAAGAGTTGTATTATTTAGACAAAAGCCAAATGGAAGCGACGTGTACGAAAGCAAGAAACGATGAAGCAAGCTTATCATAACGAGTAGCAACTCTGCGAAAAGCTTTGATTTTATTGAAAAAGCACTCGACCAGATGACGTTCCTTATACATCCAATAATCACAATACCACGGGTCAGAAATGTTTTCCCTTGGCGGAATGGTGTATTTTGCATTTTGCTCGGTAATGTAAGTTCTGATTGTTTCAGTACCATAGGCTTTATCACCAAGAATATTACTGCCTGATATATTAATTCCCGATAAAACATCTACTGCCGCCTTGGAATCGTGAACCTGACCACCTGTAAGCATAAAGCAAACAGGATTGCCCAATCCATCTACAACAGCGTGGATCTTGGTTGTTTTACCTCCTCGGCTTACACCGATAAACTGGTTGTTTTCAGCGTTTACTGCCCCTTTTTTGCACCCGCACTTTGTGGGTGTGCTTTAATTGAGGTGCTGTCTATGCTGAGATTTTCAAAATCTGCATCTTCGTTCAGAGTCTCAAAAATATGAAGAAGTGTACCGTCATCTCTCCATTTGCAAAAACGACTGTATACTGTTTTGTATGAACCATAGCGTTCAGGAATATCTGCCCACGCAGCTCCGCTGCGTGCAAGCCATAGAATTGCATTCATCATTATTCTGTTATCCTTGGGTGGTCTTCCCGTTTTCGCTTTGGGAAACATTTCCTTGATCTGTTCCCACTGTTCATCACTTAATTCATATCGTTTTGCGCCCATTTGCACTTCTCCTTTGGCTTTTTCTTTTATTATACCATTTGAGGGCTTTTTGTGCAACTTTTTCTTTTCAGATACGCTCTAATACAAATGGTATGATTATAGGAATAATTATTATCGGCGCACTGATAGCTATCCCATTATTAGTTATGAATCTTGGTGCAAATAAGGCTAAGAATAATTATCTGACTGCATATAATACCGCATATGATACAGCCAAAAACTCTACTTATGAAAAATATAGACAAGCCGGACATGATGTAGGTTATGAAAACTATCATGTTAAAAATGAGGTAGATATTTACGTTGGTGATATTCAGGAATGCTCGAATCTTGAGATAATGAAGGTAAGCGATTTTGATTACGCTATTAGTAATAAATCTGATAACGCCGAAAAAATTGATTCGGTATTTGAAGTTACTGTCACAGGTACATATTGTGTAAATATGCAGTTGAGTGAATTTATAATTGATAACAAAAACAATTCTGTTACCGTAAGGGTTCCAAATCCTGTATTAACTGACTTTACATCTAAATATGAAATGTTATATTTTTCAAAGAATGGCACTATTCTTAATATTTTCGATAAAGGAAATTATCGTGAAGGTGAAGATTTTGCAATACAGCAGTTGACTGAATGCAAAGCTGAAATAATGCACAGTCTTGAATATAACCAAGAAAATAATCGAAATGCGGAAGAATCTGCAAGAAGCGTTTTAACGAATATAATTAAAAGACTTAATCCTGAAATTCCTGACCTAAAAGTATATATTGAATTCTCTAATACTATCATTGTTTAACCCCAAAAGTACTGATAGCTCATATAATGAACAATCAGTACTTTTCTTGTCATAATATCAGTTAACCAACACATTTCGCTTAATCTATCATCAGCTGTTGTCAGAAGGATGCCGAGCAGTTTCAGGTTCGGATTTATGGTAGCCTGCACCTGACTGATTATATCCGTTATAGCCTTCAATGCTTTGCGTGAGAACTCCTGTGTCTGTGCAGGAATGATAACCCCGTCTGCTGCCACAAGTACGTTCAGTACCAACACACCAAGCGAAGGCTGGCAGTCGATTATGATATAGTCATATTCGTCCTTTATTGCCGCAAACATTCTTTTCAGCACAGTTTCCCTTGACATTACAGACACAAGATACATCTCCGCACCTGCAAGCGAAATGTCCGCAGGAAGATACTCCACACCGTCATTCTTTTCGCTGACCTGAATAATATCGTGAAGATCAATACTCTCCCCTCTGACAAAACGCTCCATCATCTGACTGATAGTATCAGAAGATTCCTCTTCATATCCGAGATATGTTGAAGCATCACCCTGCGGATCAAGGTCAACGATAAGAACCCTTTTTCCTTTCATTTTAAGTGCCGCACCGAGATTCACAGCACTGGAACTTTTCAATGTGCCGCCCTTCTGATTGCTAAGGCTAAGAATTTTTCCCATAAAGATCACTCTCCAATCCGAATATTATCGACTTTTTTCTGCATAGCTTTCAGCACATTCACAAGAAATGCCGCGTCCGTATCCTCAAAATCCTCGTCCTCATCAAGGCCGAGCTTAACATCGGGGATAACATGAATATCAAGGAAATCCAGCCTTTCACGGATATATCTTGCGAGTGCGGTCCTGATCCCCATTGCCATATTCATATCGGTATCTGCGATATCAATTATGTACTCCTGCATTGCTGCAACAGTCATTTCCACCTGTTCATAGTCAAGGTCATCAAGGAAGCCTGCCATTGATGAAGCGGCGATGTCTTCCCACTGTTCATAATCGTCCTCAACCTCGCAGCAGTAACCGATGTCCTCAACAATATCCTGCACTCTCTCATAGCTTTCATCTGAAATTCTTAACATAGTTCATTACTCCTTTGTGGTTTTATTGTCAAGGTCAATACCGCAGTTCTTTTTCAGAAGTGCTTTGACCGATTCGGTAGGTTCATAACGTGTGCTTTTCAGGGTTTCAAGGTATTGGCTTTCTTCCTCCCTCTTTTTTCGGCGATTCTCTGCGGCAATGACCGCCTTTTTATACATACGTTCTTTCTTTTCTGCCTGCTTTGCCTTGACTTCCTCATGTGCTTTCAGAAATGCCGCTGCGATTTTAAGGTCTGTTTGCAGCTTTTCAGCTTCATTTTCCATTGTTTTTTCGTCCTTTCAATGTTTTGTGTTTTTCCTTATAGTTTTATATTACTACTTATATAAGTATATTTCAATAGTAATTTCAGACAAATCTCCATTAAAAAGTTTGTCCTGTCTGCTAATTGATTTACTTATATAAGTATGTTATACTACCATGTTGAGATATTTATGTTATGGAGATGAAATTATGCCCGTATCCGAAAAGCAGAAAAGATATTCCCGCAAATGGGATAAGGATAATATGCGAACCCTTGCCACCCGTGTCCGTACCGATGTTGCAGAGGATTTCAAGAAATACTGCGAGGAAAAAGGTACTTCCTGCACTTCCGAGGTCAAGCGGCTTATTGAAGCTGCTCTGGAGGAGTGGTACAAGGAGCTGGAAGAACGGGAAAAGCAGGATAAAAAATAAAGTTAAAGTTATTGTGAGCATTTCTGCTCGACAGATCGGAATTTTTGCGATAACCATTAATGAGGTATGTAAATGAAGGCAATAGAAACAGAGCGATTATTTTTACGGGAATGGGAAAAAAATGATGTTAGTGATTTATTTGATATTATGAAAAATTCTTCGATCATCATCGGCGGATGGAAACCTCATTCAGACATAAATACTTCTATTGAGATTTTAAAGGAATATATTGAAAGTGATGAACGATGGGCTGTTGAGCTGAAGGATACAAGAAAAGTAATTGGCAGTATAAGGGTTTATCCTGATAATAATCGTGGTAATTTTTTTGCTAAAACTATAAACTATGTTTTATCCGAAGATTATTGGGGAAACGGTTATATGACGGAGGCGGTTAAACGGATTATTGAATATTTGTTTGAAGAATTAAATATAGATTTACTATCCGCTTTCCATTATCCTAATAATGACAAGTCCCAAAAGGTCCTTGAAAAATGTGGGTTTAAGTATGAAATTACAATAGAACAAGGCTCTATAAGATACGATGGACAAGTTTTTGATGCAGTGTGCTATTCAATTTTAAAATCTGATTATTTTCAAAACAAATTATTATAATTGACAACTTCCAATTTATATGGATATTCAGCACCGCAAGCACAGCCGCCTACGGTGCTTTTCTGTTGCTCCCAGTCACTCCCCTATGTCATGTATAAGCCACTTTTCGATCTTCGCAGCAAAATATTTATCCATATCCATCGTCTTTGTCTGCTCGGTGACTTCTATCCTGAACCATACCTCAACAGGCTTGTTAAGATTCAGCGAGAAAATACCCATAAGATTTCTGGCATCAATGGCAAAAGTCCCGCTCCTGACCTCTGCGGAAACAACAAACTTTTCCAGTCCGTTCATAACACCGCAGAACTCATTGACATCATTTATCGCCTTGAAAGCGATCTTGAAAAAATATTCTTCCTCATGCGACGAGTGGTTTCTCCTATTTTTCATAGTAATATTTTCTTTCCTGTTCGTGATTTTCTTCTATTTCAACAGCCTGTGCCATACGTTCCTGATCTTCCCTTGCTTTTTCAAGCAGAAAATCGGAATTGTTCTGCACCTGCTGAGTATATGTATCATAGTAATCGGTAAGCTTGTCCCGCTCGGCTTTGACAGCCTTTATATTTTCATCAAGATTATCAAGCTGACATTTGAGGTTTTCAAGCATCAGCTTCTTTTCCTGAAGATGTTCGGGAGCATATATACCCTTATCCGCAAGATAACTGAGTTTTTTCAGCTCTTCCCTTTCGGCTTTTGTCATGGATTTTTTCCTGACAAGCTCCTTGTATCGTGGGAAATCCACAATGATCTTTTCGGTTTCGGAAATTTTGTCCTCAAGCTTTTTCTTGACGTTAAGCACTTCTGTATATCTACCCTCTGCCTTGTCCACCACACTTTGGAAAGCATCAATGGTGTGGATATTGTTGTCATGCAGGAAATTCAGAAGCTCGAAATTTTTCAGAACTGAACGGTACGAAACATAATACGGTCTTTCGGGTTCTGGTGACTTATACAGTATAATCTGTATCTGCCGCAGGCAAATCGCACACTCTCTCTGAATACCGCTGTACTTGTTTACCTCTGATAGCGGCATTTCAAAGTTTTTATGCTCAATGCGATAAGCAAGATGTTCAAGAAAATATCCGTCACCAAGTCTGTATGTACGAATGGCTTTTCTGTCAGGCTTGACTTTTATCGAAAGATACTTTTTTAGATTTACGCCGTATCCTTTTTCTTTCAGCTTTTTCACAAGATCATCAATGCTTCTCACATCATCACGCATAACAAGTTCATCAAGCTCGGCTTTCAGATTTTCTTTCCATGAATTTTTTCGCTGCCGTGACAGATAATCGCCGTATTTATGATTATACGTTTTCTTCGGACACTCGATAATGCTGATATGATTTTTGAGAGCAATTTTATCCGAAATTGCTTTGCATCGGTTCAGAGATTTTTTATCGGCTCTCCAAAGCTTTCCGTCATCATCATAAGGACATACAACGAAATGATTATGGTAATGACCTTTGTCCGTGTGAGTAGAGATAAGAACCTGAAACTTGTTCCCGAAAACCTCCTGCGCCCATTCCACTCCGATGCGGTGAGCTTCATTTTCCGTAAGCTCGCCCACTTTGAAGGACTGAATGTAATGATGCAGCCGCACACGTTCTTTTCCGCCGAGAATTTCATTTTTCATAAAAAGCGACTTCTTCCAAAATCTCTGACCGCTGAAATGTTCAAAAGCCTGCTCCATTTCCTTGTATGCGATATGCGGATCCGCTGAGCAATTCATACCGGTGATGAGAGCTTTTTTCGTTTTGTTTTCATTCGCCACATACTCCAGCAGTTTCAGCGGAGAGCCATGTACCGGAACATACTTAATGATCGGCATTTTCTCACTCCATAAGCACCGTAGGCTTCAATGGCTTGAGATATTTCTCAAATATCCGTTCCAGTTTCGCATACTGTTCTCTGATCTCTTCAACCATTTCAGCTGTGACTTTGCCCGTTTCATTCGCCTTTTTTGCGATCTGGTTCAGCTCGTTGCCGATCATTCGGAACGGTCTTGTTACCTCACGGAGTTCGGCAAGATCGTATCTGATAAGCTTGCCCTGAATTGCCATTTGCTTCACGTAAGCACCGGTACGAAGTCCAAGTTCCGCTGCTTTCTGTGAAACTATGGCGTACTGTTCCTCAGTAAACTTTATATGTTTTTCTATATATTTACTGCTCATATATTTGTCCTTTCTGTTGTTGGGGTCATAGGGGGATTTCCCCTAAAATGCGGATACTGCGATATCCGCCCCGAAAAAGTGGATACTTTTTCTACGCTTGCTATCTTCCAACTCCCCCGTATTTTTCAAATTCCTGCGTCTGACCTCTCGGCAAAAAAATCATGCTTTTTCACATTTTTTCAACAAGGGAGAATCCCTGACTCGCCTACTCATAAAGCATCACTCCTACTTAAAAGATTTTCCAGTTCTGACGTATGCGATGAACGGGGCTTTGGGTATTCTGTATTTCTTTCCTACCCTTTGTATCGGAAACAATTCCGAATATTCATCTGCCTTTTTTCTGAGCGTTGACGGTGAGATGCCCAGAACTGCTGCCGCCTCTGATGCACTCAGAAAGTTTTTTGTTGATTTTTCTATCTCCTCTAAGCTTTTGTTCTTCAAATAATCACCTGCCTTTCTGCGGAAATATTTCTTGAATCTTTATGATGAGTATGGTATAATCTATTTAACGGGCATAAGCTGCTCGACAAATCGGAATTTGTTGCAAATTACTTATGACAGTAAAGGAGAATACATATGTGGTCTATTGATATGAATACTGATGATTTGTCAAAGAACCAACTAATTGATGCAAGAAAGATGCTTGGACAATTTATAAAACAGGCAAAAACACAAGCCAAACATGAAACATGCTTGATATGTGGAGAAAAATTGCCATTTTGTAATTCTCATACCGTTCCTCAATTCTGTTTAAAAAACATAGCGGATAATGGAAAAGTGAAATTATTCAATGCACTTGTTGGAACAGAACTTCTTTCTGTGGACTCTGGAATTAATAATGCTGGAACTTTTCATATTATATGTCGCCCATGTGATGGCACTATTTTTCAAGATTATGAAAATCCGCACGCCTATTCTAATAAACCGAGCAGTAAACTTCTTAACCAAATTGCTTTAAAAAATGTCCTTCGAGATATTTATAAGCATGAGACTGAGCTTGAAATGATGAGAAATGCTAAAAAAACGATTCATGAAAATAATCCTTTCATTGCAATTATGGCCGACCGTTATTTTGATGGTCAAATAAAAGCACGTAGTCTAGATGTCAAGGAATGTTATGATATTTTTAATGTTGCTAAGAATAATTTGAGCGTTGTGTCTCCAAGTGTACATATAGTATCTTTTGATCAATTAAATTATATTGTTCCAATTGCTTTTCAAGGAATGATAGCTCTAATAACAGGTGTTAATGGAGAAGTTATAAATAATCAATATAATTATAATCCTGACTATTCTGTCGAATATTTACACTTGGCAATTTTTCCACTTGAAAACTCGTCGGTTATTATTACATTTTCTGATGACAAAAACTCTCGTACATTAACATTTGAAAATGAACTTAAAAATATGTCAAATGCTAATAGGCTCGAAATAATAAACCGTATTATGTTGTGGTATGCAGAAGATTATTTTTTCTCACCACAGTTACCGAAAGAAGTTTCAGATGAATTGGAGCAATCAGCACGGCAGATGCAGGATGTAGTATCATTTAATCCAGAAAAATCTTTAAAAAATGCTGTCAAAGATTATGATTTGCGAAGAGATACTTGCTTACCCAATTTATTGTCACAGGAATATGCAATGTAGAATTTTTGGCAACTTTTCCCAATCTACGTTATAATAAATGGGGATCAATCCATCAGGAGCATATTGTATCCATAATTTCGCTGTATTTTATAAATGTGGAATAGATAAATTCCAATTTATCGAGCAGTTAATACTCACAGCACTTTAACGGGTGCTGTGCTTTTTTCTGCCATAAAGTTTGCACAACGTCACCTGCCTGCAAATCTCCAAAACCAATGCAACAATAAAAAGTTCAATCATACTCTCCACCTCAAACCAATCCCACAAGCTGATTGTACTCCTCAATTTTCCAACGTTTCAGCCAGTCCCATAAGCAAACCTTCATGTATGCTGCCTTGTTGCGAATGCTGCTTTCCGTTTTTTCTCTCAGTATCTTTTCCCATTCGTACTGAAAGCTGAGAATGAAATCATAAAGCGAATTTTCTCGGATAAGACTGTTCAGCGTATCAAGCACTTCCGTGTAACGAACGATCTGCCCGTTGAACCTGAAACTGTCAGCCATAATAAGCTCAGTCAGCATTTTCAACGTTATGTCTATGAAATTCTTGTTAGGCATCGGCTTCGTATCATCGTCAAAGGCATAATTGCTGTATGCTGAAAGATACTGCAAAGCCGTAAGAACATAGCCGCTGTCACTTCGGAATGATTCGGGAATGTGCAGAGTTTTCGTCCTGCGTTCTTCCTCGTCAACATATATCAAGTCCATTTCGGAAGTCGGGTCACGGGTGTAGATGTAATGCCAGTTGTCAAGGTCAAGCCCAATAGCCGAAAGAATTTCAAGAAAAGATAATTTGCTTTCCGTTTTCATTCCGTCATTCATCTCCATGACAGCCGAAAAATTTTTTTCGCACGCATGCGGAGAGAATGAAGGATCAGAAAAACAATTACTTTGATTTTTATTATCTTTAGTTTTACCCCGTGCTTCGCCTGACCTTGTTCCCCCATAATCAGCGGAACAAGCATTTTCGGCAGAAAAAGAGTTGCTAACAGAATTATCACTGCTGTTACCGATGAGCCGAGCGGAATCGGATTCATCAGCGCCTGAAACGGAATTCAGGTTCGTTACTGCCTTGGGTTTTTCATCATCGGAAACACTCTGAACGGAATCAGAAGCTGTTACCTCTATAAGGCGATGCTTTCTGTTGTATCTGCGCTTCTTTCTCTTTTCAAGCTCTTCATCATACTTCAGTGCAATAGCTTCCTGAGCTTCTTCGCCCGATCTCAACAGAGATGCAAGCTTATCCGCATCGGGAATTATCCTGAAATATCTTTTTGCAGGCAAGCCTTTAAGCTCCGATTCAATTAGACCATGCTTGATGAGATGATGGATTGCGGTTTTCTGCGCATCTTCAGCATAACCGCTGCTAAGATGAAGGTCCTTAACAGTCGAATAGAACCAGCCGCCCTCTGTAAGTTTTCCGAGGTTATTGTAATAGACGTGTTTAGCGATAAGGCAGTTATATATCTCCGCTTCTGCATTGCCAATAGCGAAAGAAAGCAGCCTGTTCCTTGAAACCGTATTTGTAGGATTAAGCACTTCAAGTAATGGTGTTATGAGGTATTGCATATCATATTACCTGTCTTTCCTGCAAACATTCCGAAAGGTCTGTCTTGTTGATAAGCATGACAGTTTCGCTTCTTGCAGCCGAAGCCATTGTCGGCGAACACAGACATTCGCACTGAATATCGGATATGGTCATATCCATAACGTATGCTTTCATCATTTTACCGACTGTTTCTCCGTCGATATCACTACCGTATTCCTGTAAATCCTCTACGCAGTCAGTGAATACAACGCCGAACAATGTCTTGCTTGCGTCATAAATATCATCACGCCGAGCAACGCTCTTGGGAATGTATATGGTATCCGCTTCGATCAGCTTCAAAAGCTCCGGTATAGAATAATCTGCCATGTGCTTCTCCTTCCTTTTTCGGGCAACAAAAAAGGCTTCCGTACACTTACATTCCTGTAAGCATACGGAAGCCTTCACTTCTCGCATAAAAAATTGTTAATTCTCAATAGGTCAATAAAAAAACTTGACCTATTGAGAAGCAAGAGATATGTGCAAACATTACTCTCTTTGCCTTTCAATAGGTTCAAGTTAAAACTACTTTGGCTCCCCAAGCTGGACTCGAACCAGCGACATCATGATTAACAGTCATGCGCTCTACCGACTGAGCTATTGAGGAATATGGTATATATGATAAGAGCCGGCGCAGCCCTATTTTCCCGAGACGTCACCATCTGAGTATCTTCGGCGTGTATGAGCTTAACTTCTGTGTTCGGAATGGGAACAGGTGGAACCTCATAGCCATATGCACCGGCTATCATATATTCAAGGTATCAAACCCTGAAAATTGAATAAAGGAAGTAACAGAGAAGCGTAATCAGAAGAGATGAAATAAGGTCAAGCCCTCGACCGATTAGTACCTGCAGGCTGAACATGTCACCATGCTTACACCATAGGCCTATCAACCTCATAGTCTTTGAGGGGTCTTACTCTTTCGATGGGATATCTTATCTTAAGGGCGGTTTCACGCTTAGATGCCTTCAGCGTTTATCCGTTCCGCACTTAGCTGCCCGGCTGTGCCGTTGGCACGACAACCGGTGCACCAGAGGTGCGTCCATCCCGGTCCTCTCGTACTAGGGACAGCTCCTTTCAAATATCCTTCGCCCACGACAGATAGGGACCGAACTGTCTCACGACGTTCTGAACCCAGCTCGCG
>OIEM01000409.1_pt1 | contig 22090 bp, 19 predicted proteins | sample 1581761 | NCBI WGS metagenome assembly OIEM01 (sample SAMN01760978, study PRJEB22395) | human gut metagenome | reverse complement strand
ATAGGCTTTTGTTATCTTTGCTTCTCCTGTTTCACATCCGTGAAGTGTCCTGCACTCCGCCAGAAGTTCCGGTCCTGCTGCTCTGTGAATAGCACCATCTACACCGCCTCCACCAAGAAGCGAGTTGTTTGCTGCATTTACAATTGCCTGCACATTTCTAATTTTTGTAATATCGCCTTTTACTGTCCTTATCATATCCTAATCACTCTCTCTTCCCAATTTATCCCATGGTGTACGAATCTCTATCAGATTGCCGGACGGATCATAAAATCTTACAAGTTTCTGTCCTCCGTCAAGTTCTGTCAGTGCTGTAGCATATCTGACCTCATACTTCTCCGACTCCAGCTTTTTAACTACACCTTCGATATCATTATCTTCATTACACCGCTCAAACTCAATATACTTAGCATCTGTCTCATCAACTATATTCTCTGCCTTATTATTTATATGGTCATTTTTTCATGAATAATGTAAACAATAAAATATTTATCTACTCCATATCCATTCTGCGTCTTAAAACCCTATATGCTTTGATTGCGTGAAATATAATTACAATATCTACAACAGTATATACAAAACACCATCCAAAACTCATTACTGCAAATATACTAAATATCAGATCAACAATTCCAAATACAGTTATAAACAGCAACCGTTCCAGACTTATTTTGTTTATAAGAACAATAACTGCCAATGAAATTACTACATGAACAAGTCCTGAAACTACTCCCATTGCTTTATCTATCGTGCCATCAAGTTTCCCAAATAAAATAACAGATATTAATATAGCAATAATCATTAGACCAATACTTATATTGCGAATATCTTTACCATATGAGAGAATAATCTCCTCTCTTTTTTTCCTCTGATATAGAATTTCATTCTTTCTTGCTTCTTTTTCTTCTTCACGGATTCTTTTTTGTTGTTCCTCCTGCTGAGCTTTTAATCTTCCTTGTTCCTGTTGATATCCAAATTCAAAGCCACCAGTAATTTTTTGTTCAACAACTTCTCTATCTATCAACATTTTATTTCCACAATAATTACATATTATTGCTTCGAGCTCAGGATTAACTTCCATTTGAGCTCCACATTTTGGACATGTCAAAGTAATTAATTTCATTTTTTCCTCTTTTTCTCTCTGTAATGTCAATTATTATATCACAAATTTAAAGTTATCTCTCTGTTATAGAGTGTTCCAATTAGTTGGGAAAAATGGTACTCTTTTATATACTTCTTCAATTTGTACATTCGAATCAGACATTTAATTTTTCCCTCTATACAAAACAATAAGCACCGTTCGAACTCTAACGTTCCTATTTTTTTCTTACTCTTCTGTTAAATTTACACGTAGGATAATTCTCACATCCCATAAATTTACCAAAAGGACCTTGTATTAATCGCAATCGTCCACCACATTCAGGACATATATCAGGATCATATCTGAGCTTTTGTCTTGCTTTTTCCTCTGAGACATTTACTTCTGTATTTATATTCGGATTTCTTGAGCATTCATAGCACTTGCCTTTATTTAATTTTCCGAAACCACCATATGAAGCAAATGCACTTGCCGGAGCAAATTTTCCACAGAACTCGCACTGTACCCATCTGAGTCCTCCTTCATCAGTTAAAACCCTATCTTCCGGACAATCACCACTATTTATGACTTTTAGGAATTCCTGTCTCTTCTGTCTTTTTTCAACCTCAACTCTTTCTTGTTCCATTCGGGCTTGTTCTTTTTTCTCAGCAGCAATTTTTTCCTGCTCTAATCTTTCTTTTTCTCTACGCTCAAGTTCTGCCTTTCTATCTTTTTCAGCTTTTATTCTAGCCTGTTTTCTTCGTTACTCGTCAGCTCTCCAGGCTTCTTCAGCATGTATCTTATCCAACTCACGCTGATAAATAATTGCCTGCTTATGCTTATTAAACTCCAGTTGTTTTTCCTTTAACATATCAGACAGCGAATGATTATGATACATTATCTGTGATGAATCTGATATGTCAAATTTACTTAATTTATCTCTTGCTATATTGACTTTTTCCCATACTCCATCAGCATTTTTTTCATAATATACAACTGTCAACTCAGCCTTTGAATAATCAGCTCCATCTACATTTAAAAGCAGGCAATAGCCCTGTCTCTTCTGAATTTTCATTAACCCTTCCGGGTACTGTCCATTTGTTTCGGATTTATCCCCTGACGCAACATAAATAATTGAATTACCATTGCTATGCTGTTCAAGAATAGTAAATTTATCATCAGATAAATTACGGTATTCATTGCAAAAAGATAAAGCTACCTTCTTTTTCGCTGACATAAATGTAAATTCATATTTTCTTTCAGACTCAGATACAGTTCTTATAGGAACCCTGCTTTCAATATCATCTGTATGCAGTTTATCCTCCAGCCAACATTTTAGAGCAATCTTTGAATCAATTGAATTAATTCCTTCAACGGGCATCTGACATATACCATCAAAGCCCTCTTTTATTCTAAAATGCTGTTCTCTTAAATTTCGTTCACCTGCCACCAGTACAAGATTTGCTCCACAGCCACAAGGACAGAACAACTCATTATTACGGCTTTTTGCTCGAAGCTGTTCAAGTTTGTCCGGAATATTAATTTGTTTACCATCTATGACGGTATAAATTGATTCAATTCCTATAAATTTTCCATCACATAATGCCACTGTTCTTTGAGCCATATGATTTCATCCCCCTAACTGCTTCATAAGTTTACATTATACTTCTCCATCTTCCTGTGACTGCCTATATCTCCTCTGATAATAGTCCATAGCCCTATAATCAATCACATCCTTCATCTGACAAACCATTACCGGATTATCAATTAGCGGTCTCAGCTCTTCTCTAAGCCCGATTGCCACACCATCTTTTTTCACAAAAAATCCCTTTCCCGACTCCAAAAGGAAATGCACCGGCATAGATAGAATCTTCTTTAAATGTTCCTTATCCGATATGGAATTGTATTTTTGAATAGTCATATTTTTATCGAGATCTTTCCAGTTGGTTCCGGTTGAAAAGAACTCCTTCCAGCTTGAAAGCAGCTGCTCTTCCGACACCTCCATCAGGATATTTCCATGATTATAAAATGCCATAAGTACAGGCATCTTATACACCTTTGACATGCTAGTGTTTTCAAGCAGACTGATAAATTCTCTTCCTATTCCTTTGTAAAAAACCTCTTCATCCTGATTAAGCTCATCCAGTTCTTTAAGAAATTCGAGATATTTCTTAAATGGATTATCCTTTGAATGAGCAATGGCTATTTCATAAATTCCATCATCCATATATGTGAACAAATCCATTCTGTCCGGGCGCCTTCCGAGCAGTTCCTTCACCCTGAAATATTCATTAATTATCTGGTCTTTAAGCTTTAAATGTTTTCTGTCCATTTCCGCAAAAAGATCAATCAGCTTCATATCAAAATCTACCAGACAATCATCCGGAAAAGCTGTTGTATCTGACGGATTATACGCACCTGCATGCTGATTACTCCTGTCTGACAAAAGAAAACGCACTCTGCCCGCCTTCTCATAATTGCCGATAAAATCAAGCACAGTCAGAAACTCTTTTCCTCTGCATTTACGGAGTCCTCTTCCAAGCTGCTGGAGAAAAACTATCGGAGATTCCGTAGGCCTGAGGAACATTACCATATCAACTGATGTGATATCCACACCCGCAGAAACACTATATTTTGTATTAAATGTGCGTAATTATACCACATTTAGTATTTAGTATGGTATTACCCTATCTTTTTGGCAAAAATAAATATGAAAATCCTTTATTTATAGGCTTTCTCTGCCTTTTGCACTAATGTTACTATCCCTCTTTGCATTAGTCAAATTTATAAAAGTAGGGTACTGTCTAATCAATAATTGAATCCATTTTCCACTTTATAATCAAGTAAAACAAATTTTCTTTTAGTTCTCTGATTTCCTTATCATATTTATTCCATACTTCCATTATCTCTGCCGGATCTCTTAAGAACTTTTTATCCTTTGCATGTGAATTGACTTCTTTACTCGCTGCCATTATAAATCGATATTTACTATTGATTGTGCGCAAAATAGATATATCAACCACATCTAATACATCCATCCCATTGCGATACATCTTGCTCAAATACTTTGCTGGTTCTCTACAAAGTTCAAATAGTTGTTTCCAATCCTCGTCTAATCTACTGTTACTTTTCTTTTTTTCTTTATAGTCTTCTTCAAATGTCTTCAAATAAAACCCAGCATCAAATAAAACAGCTCTCTTCCTTTCAAACAGTTCCTTATCTTGCTTTCTCTGAATTATAACAGACACAATTATTGATGCAAGAATACCAGTAAAAATTGAATTGCCCAAACTATACACAAGTGAAGCCGATTCAAAATTACAGCAAATTATAATAATTGCAATTAAAGATATTACTGAAAATACAGCACACGTAGGGTAAATGCTTGATTTTAATTTTATTCTCTTCCACTTCATTTTTTGTGATTGTGATTCCCTCACTATGCATTCCTCCTATAACGCTGACATAGATCTTCTAATTTTTTCTATCAATGTTAAATCCGCCGGCAACCATTGAACTGAATCTAGCTCATCCTTCCTTAACCACTTAGCTGCTTCTGCTTCCTTCAGAACTAGCTTACCAGTTATTGTCTCACACCAAAAGCAGTCCATTGAGAGATGGAAATTAGGATAATCATATTCGATGGTATCAATCAAATCGTATACTTCGATTTTCGTATCCAATTCTTCTTCAATTTCTCGCTTTAACGCCTGCTCCGGTGTTTCTCCTTCTTCTATTTTCCCACCAGGAAATTCCCATTGTCCTTTGAACTCCCCATATCCTCTAGCTGTAGCAAATATCTTACGCTTTTCCTTTACGGAATCACAGATAACTGCGGCAACAACTCTAATCGTCTTCATCTACTGCATCTCCTTAAGTTCTCGCAAGCGCATAATCCATTTTTTAACAGCTCCAGATTTTATCATTCCCATAATAGCACCATCACAAAATCTCTCGCTTCGCACCATGCCCATAAGTAATGCCATGATACCTTGTGCATCCATATTGGATACATCGGCATTCTCCATTGATCGTTGTCCCCATTCGAAACCTCTTTCCTTAAGAAGTTCTCCATATTTTTTCAACTCATATTCCGGATTTTCATGTTCAAACTCATACACCGCATCTATTAACTCATTAACCACTTCTGTATACTTTGGATATGGAAAGTGTATAGGATCGTCTTCCGTTCCTTTGTGCTCTTTATCTATTATCCATTCTCCAACACCATCATTTTCCAATGGTTCTAAAAGTCCAAGGAGTTTGTCAAATTTTGTATTGGCCATCCTATTCACCTTCTTCCAATTTGCTTCTAAGTTCTTGCAAACTTTCTTCTATTTTATCGACATCAACAAAATGCAAATTTACTGTTGTTCCATCTCCACTCTCAAACCGGATTGGATAATGATTTCTCATTTCATCATTCACCGGGTATAACAGCCATATTTCAGGTGTGTTATATTTCTTCGAGTATGCATACATCTGATACATATCCGCTTGTGAAATACCATAATTTACTCTTTCGTTATCAACAAGGCTTTTCCACTTAGTATCCAGAATTACTGTACGCTCTCCTCTTTTCATAACAATATCCGGCCTTAGCGCAAACTGTCGCCTTGGTTCTGTAAAAAGATAGTGTCCTTTGTCCTGGCTGGATACATCCCAGCCTTCCGGACTCATCACCTTTTTCATCTGCTGTGCTACATAACTTTCATATACAGACTCCATTGGGAACAGCAACGCTCTTGATGCTGTGGAGCCGGAGAACGTCGTAAAGCTCTTATTCATCAGAAATACTTTAGACCACTGCATAAGCATCTCATAATCTTTTGTATTTCTATTGATAACTACCTGTGAAAAGTCCTTCGCATAGTTTACCGAAGCATCCACCATTTCAAAAGCTGTTAGTAGCTGTCTTATTTCTTTTGAGTTTTCTGCACTTGTCGTCAATTTCTGTAACTTTGCGAGTGTTGCCTTTACAAGCCGGTTTTCTGCCCTATTGGGATGGAATTCTTCATAAGCTACGTAAAAGCGTTCCTTGTGGGCCAAATTCGCCCTCACCTGCTGATTTACCAGCAGTTTTCCTTTGTAATAACGCAAATTATCTTCCTGTCCAACATAATTTGACTTTATACCGCGTTTCACCAACTGTCTGACTTCCTGCAGATACATATTGATAAACAGCTCGTATAAATTCATCTGGTCTACTTTTAAAGAAGCATCGTTGAAAACCTTACTTGGAAAATCCTTCATGCTTCGGAGCATTCTAAGGAACACTCTCTTGGTTTGCACATTTCCTTCGTCTTCCGCTCCAAACGATATCTTTGGAAGTACCTGGATCTGGAAACCATTCTTCATTTGAATCAGACCAACGTAGTTCTTTATAGAGACTACTTCTCCAACATTACGTCGGTAGCCAATCTTCATAAAGTCTAACGCATCTGCACTATCCGCATCTCCGGTAAACTCATGGATAAACGCCACCAGATTATCGAATTCTTTCTGATTCAAATATTTGTATTTTTCATCATCTTTATAATCCGCATTGCAGATAATGGAGTCAAACTCTTTTACCTCAAACGGTTTACCCATGTTATCACCACGCTTTACAAAATTTCCTTATAACTATTGATATCGCCAAAGGCTACCTTATTGATTGAATATCTCTTTTCCGGAAGATCAATCACGTCTTCAACATTACCTTTGAAAATATTCTTTGCTACTACTTTCTCATCAAGAATAAACTTCAAGCTATCATCACTCTTGGCGTTATCGCCCAATACAAGCTGTATCTTCTGATAGTCCTCATAGAAGTATTCCTGTAATAATGGAATTACAGATTTTTCAAATATAGACTGCAGCTTTGAAAGTGATGCGTCATCCTTAAGTCCAGTAAAGAAGGCATGTCCAATCGTGTGCTCTCTATCATATAAGAATGTAATTCTTTCATTGATTTTATCAAGCATTGCTGCAACATCCAAATCCTCTACCTTATCCGCATGAATCTTTCTAAGCACATCTGAATCCGGCATCATTTCAATAAACTGAAACCTTCTACGAAGGGCTGTATCCATCAATGCAATTGATCTGTCTGCTGTATTCATTGTTCCAAGTATATACACATTAGATGGTACACTAAATTCATCTCCTGAATATGGTAATATAGCTGATGCTGATTCAGACATCCCAGCTCTCTTTGTACTTTCAATTAATGTAATTAATTCCCCGAATATTTTTGAGATATTTCCTCTGTTAATTTCATCAATAATAAATACATGCGGCTCTGTATTTTCTTCAATTACTGTACTTTCTAAGCCTGGATTTACTTTCTCAGCTAACTTAATAACATCCTTTACATTCATATTAGGGACTTTTGCAAAAGTCATTCTATGAAGTAACTTACCATTATTTATATCAGTAATATCCTCATCAATATTTTTTGCAAGCCATTTCACTGCTCTTGCAGTCTTATACATACTCTTATCTTGCAGCACAGCTGCTTCATCTGTTACTATTGCAATTCCGTCAATTGTCTTTCGAGTTTTAAATGACAAAATAATATCGCCAAGCCTCACATCTTCCACAAAAGAACGCGCTTCATCCGAATCTATGTCAAATCCCATTCGAACATTATTTTCTTCAAAGCATTCCTGTTTTACTTGATTCAGATCTCCATTCATAATGGTTAACTTCCATATTCTAGCCCCTGCATCAATAGAATCACCGTTCTTTGTTCGAACAATGCTTTTCGCTTTTTCACAAAACTCCTTGAACACTCCTGATTCTATCGTATATCCAATATCTTGCTTATTCTCATCAATAATCGGTTTAATTCCCTCTATGAATTCTTCATATCCATATGATTGATGAAATGTAGTAAATGCTATTCTTCCAGCTTTTTTTAATTCGTTATATCTTGTCATAACTGCATCATAATCTGTAAGTTCATCTACAGACTTCCCGTCGCAAATTGCAACAGCGTATGTGGCAGAATTATATGTCTTTCCTGTTCCAGGAGGTCCATATAATATTAAATTCTTATCAAACTCTTTATTTGCTTCTTTCATCTCCTGGAACACACCTCTTTCCTCTAATGCTTTGATTGCCTCCATCAAAGGCTCTCTCATTTTATAAGAAAATACACCATCGGCACTGTCCGCCAAATCTCGTCCATAGAACAAAACTGGCCAGTATTGATTTTCTCCTGTATCTCTTGCACATAACGGACAGTTTGTTTCCTTATGTACAGCCTTAGCCACATTGATTGCATTCGTGTTATAATGCGCGGCGCCATTTCCATATTTATTCGCTATCTGCTTGCAGGTTCCTATTCCACCCATCAAATACAAATAATGAAGAGTATCTAACCATGCGCTTTTTACAATATTCTCATCACCCAGAATTCTTTCATATTCTTCTGCAGTAATTCCTGGATCATATTCAGCAAGACTTGGATAATACTCTATCTTTTCAATTCCAAGTACATGGTCATAATATGGCAGTATAGCTGCTATGGCCTTAGTTATTTCTGTATGATAATAAGCGTTTGTTTCATCCGGCTTTCTATCAATGTACTTACATATTTGCACTTTCTTGAGCTTTCCAGATTCAACTTCCTGCTTTATTTCATCTTGCGTCTTATTCAAAATATCTGGAGTTCCCCACTCATTGCTACCAGAAACAGAAACATAAACTAGGCCTGCCGCCACATTAAGAGGAATGTCTAAATGTGAATGGTACTGTTTCATTATGTCTTTGTCATCACCATCATTTTTTATTTCCAAACTTACTCGATAACAAGTATCGCTGTTACGTTTTTCTACAAACACCGATACACTTACTGGATTATCCGCATATTTTCCGTATTTTAATGGTGCCCATAAATAGCGGCGTGTTTTTGTATTTGAACCATCCAGCCAAGACATAGACATGCATTTTTCTAACTTAAATCTAACAGCAAATGCTTCTGCCATCTTTTTCAACTCAGCTATAGCATTCTGTCCTTTTTTCTTTACTTCCAAAAGACGACTTACTTCTTCTGCTGCAAGCCCCGGTGCATCTGGCTTAGAATACGGAACATCTGTGTTATCTCGTAGATAATCCAGAACTCCTATGTAATCAATTTTACTATCATTTCCGATAATCGTTGGATACTGCTCTCTGACAAAATAGAACAGTTCTTCCATTGTTATTTTATTTCCATTCATGGTCAACTCATCCGCCATGTTGAGCCCTTCCGGGTGTGTTTTCTCCGGAAATTCATCCAGAAGACTTAATCTTCTCAATGAACTATCTTCTTCGGAATCTCCCCGGAGATAATTATTAGATGAGTTATCATTATCCGCGCAACACCACTGCGAACAACGAGCATTTGCCACACTGCTTTCCGCCAACTTTTGTGCACGCTGTATGATTGCTGTTTGTTTAAAATACATATCCTTTTTGCTACATACCGGATTACTATCAAACGATTCTGCTGAAAGCAATGCTGTCGCAATCCATACAGCTGTATTTACTGGATATCTATGTTCAAATACACTTATTGATTCTAAATACTGTTTAACCGACTCTGGCATGCGTATTGGCCCTTGTGGTGACCTAAATCCATGTTTCATCAGTTCTTCCCTGGAATATTCATCACCCACGTACTCTTCAAGTAACTCTAATTCCATATAGCGGCCAGCTGTACCATCAAACTGGCCTGAAAGATCATATTCTCGATCATCAATATCCGATTCGTCAAGATCAGCCTTGTTTACTCTACATTTAAATTTAATTGCTTTTACATTTCCTGATACATAAATATAAACTATATCACCAGCCGTCATATTTGCCTTTTGTGCCCAATCCACTCTATGCAAATTATGAAATGCATCTACTACATTATATTGTTCTGGATTGCCTGATATAATCCACTCTGTTACTTTCGTCTGCTTCAAACATATCACCTCTATCCCCCAAAATGTATAAATATCCAATTTTTATTCTATCATATTTGTGCAGATTTTACATCCACATTCTTTTAAGCAAAAATGCCGACCAGAACATCTCTGCTCCAGCCGGCTCAATTTGCCCATTATATTTTTCTGTCTGCTTATCCTTATTTGCAATTATGCCCTTTATCGTGCTTCCTCAATATTCCTAAATTTATCCCATATGAAGCATATAAATATCTACTTTTTTATATTCAATATGAATCTACATTTAGGGAAGTTTGAGCATCCATAAAACTGTTTTCCTGCATTTTCCCCTTTATTTGCAGTTCTAAGCACCAGTTTCGAACCACATTTAGGACAAATCAATTTGTCATCATTTACACTCTGCTTATTATCAGGAGTTTCCTTTTTAGTATCTGCTGAATCAGAAAGCTCATTTTCCTTGACGAGTTCTTCATACTTAGCTACATAATCTTTACGACTTTCAATATTCATGTCAAGAATTCCCTGTGCAATTGACATCATTTCTTTTTTAGTAGATGCAAAATCATTTGACGCAGCTATAATATTCTTCATATTTGAAACAAGCTGATCTGCTCTAATAACCTGACTTTTGATTTCTTTTGGAGCATATCTGTCATTTACGATTGTTTTAGGATTAGCTAAAACTACTAATGATTTATAAGAGCTGTCAAAATTTCGTTTAATTGCAAGACTTGTGACAAGCCCTGCATTATCCAGTTTGGCCTCTTTTAAAACAGATAGATGCCTTTCACCCTGAGTAATTGGCGAATATATTCCTTCTTTCTGTTTCTTTGTTCCGTATGTAACAGTTCTGATAAATGCTCCTTTTGAATCAATATCTATATTTCCTACCAGATTCTTACACTCAATCAAAAATATAACCTTTGATGTAACTACGATAAAATCTATCTGTGCTCCTAATCCACTTTTAGTTTCTAAATAAATATCATGTAAGACTACCATATCCATATTGCTATGTTTAAGTTCAAACATTATATTATCTTCACCAGCTATGCCGGCCTTCGTGACTGCAATTTCTTTTTGTATTTTATCTTTTACATCCTTATTAGCTTTTGGAAGTAATGACTCAAGTTTATCTAAATGTTCTTTTGCGTCATTTGACTCCTTTAAAATAATAACTTCCGGTTTTGAAAAAATTCCCATATCAACAATCCTCTCTTTTTATTCCTATTAGATTTTCTGTGTGTATCTGCATCTGGGAAAATTTGAGCATCCAATAAATTCTCCATATTTTCCATTACGCCTCACAAGCTCTCCGCCACATCTGGGAATATTATACCATTAAACATTGAAAAAACTATGTTTACAATACTATCAATTCACTCAATCCGTCATAACAAGTCACGATTCCGGCAGCAACGCTCCCCCCAACGATTGTGCCATTATATGTTTAAAGTTTTATATGTGTGCCATCGCTTAGTAATCTAAACCATAGTAATTCCAAGGCTTTCCACCAAATTCTGCCCTGTGTTGCCCCGGTCTGCGAAGGTCTGCATTATCATAAAACTGGAGTGCCGTGGCAGATGAATAAAACTTTAATCACAAAATTTCCCCTTCATAATCTGATAAATACCGCGTAGTTTTGCTAGGTTTTGCAAGGTCTTTCGACCTTTAACACTTTCTGCTGAAAATGTATGTAAAAATGTAAATTGTAGCAAATCTACGCAATACACGGACGTCAATCGTAGTAAAAACGTAGTAGAACTACTCAATAATTACTACTCATACTTTTGCATTCTCCAGTCCTTATATATCCAATAGCATGCTGCTATTTCAAGTATACCCACATCTGGTCTTCCATCTCTATTTTCTTTTTCAAGTATGTGTTGAATTATGGCATTTTTGATTAATTTTTTTCTTTTATGTTCAACATTTTCATAACCACTTTTCTGAAACCATTCTTCAAATTGTTCAAATTCTTTTTTATTATCAAAAAACATTACTGGAATTTCGATTCCGCTTCTATTACAACAATAATTTCTACGATTAATTACTGAATTCAACTTTCCATTCATACTATCTTTCAAAAAATAGTAAAATAAACCTTTACCAATAATATACCGTATTTCGGGTTTAGGGATAATGCAACGTCCCATATCCATAAACCATAATTCAGATTCATATATTATAGTCGTAAGGTACTCAAATTTTAGTTCGGAATATAACATTCTCTCGTCGTCATAAAAATAGGCAAGTAACTCATAACCATCTTTATGTTGACCAGATACTATTTTATACTCTGGATGATTTATGTAGTACATGTAGTTAACAGTATCCCAATTACAATCAGACCACCCTTTAACATCACTCAAAATAAGATCAAATCTTTTTGAAGGACTTAAGTCATATCCAAAATGCTTTCTCCATAAATACTCTGTATGTTCAACACTTGCAGTACACTCCTTAGGAGTGTTTATATCGGCAGTTCTAGTATAAATAGCGCCAGCTCTCAATTTTTCTTTTGGGCTTGACTCATAATAGTCCTTTTGTAAATAATATGGTGTATGTTTACCTCTTCGAATTATCAAAATATCAAGCTCATTATTATCAATAACAATAGTTTGGAGTTTTATGTCTGGGATAAATCCTCCTGCAAAATTCTTATCCCTAAGAAATTTAATAAAATCTGCTGTTTTTAGTCTTTGTTTTTCTGTATTCTGTATTACTTTTATTGTTCCATCATCGTTTGCACCATAAATCAGATATGCATCCCTATCCTCTAAATTATTTGCCATGCATATGATATCATGTAATTTATCTTCTTTTTTATTTTTATCTGGATAGTCCGATTTAAAATCCCAATATCCGCCCTCATAACCTAATTCTAGAAGACTCCTTATTTCACAAATTAAATCATCCATCAAATCACCTTCCTATACCTTGAATATCTTACTATGTTTATTCTTCTACTCCCAATAGAATCAAATCCTTTTTTAACGATTCAACAAAATTGCTAAGAGCAATTTTTCTTGTAATTCCTCCTTGTTTCACTATATCATCATCCTTGACACCTTCTATAATTCTCTTTATACCCTGAACATCAGCCATATAAAAATCTTTAAGATTTCCCATGAAATATACAGTTTTAAATGCTTGAAGTATTGTATATATATCTTCATTATTACTTATATTAATCAATGCAAGCAGTTTATCCAAATCCAAGTATTCAATAAATGATTTATGGATACAATAGTAATTCGCCATCTTGCGGCAATGCTCATAAAATACATCCGCACTTCTATATATGTCAGATTCTTCTTGTTCCTCTTTGTTTATTTCACGATTTCTTATTTTTCTTTCTTCTGCAATTGGACGATATAATTCGTTATATTTATCTCTTATCTCTTCCGACGAAAAATTTTTATGGAAGTCATTTTCTTCTTGAACATCAAGATCTTTCTTTATCATATCAATCATCTTAGTTTGAATTTTCTTTATGTCTCCTGTAAAAAGTCCATTTACTTGAAGATATAGTAGTGTTGAAAGTATATTAGAATAGTCATAATACGCATATTTGCCTTCTTCGACTTCATGAACTAATTTTTCTAATACTTCCTCAACTTGCTCGTCTTCCATAAGATACCAGTCTCTTAACTCATTTAGTGCTTTGCCTGTTGAATGTATTTTAGGTGGATTATCAACGTCTTCTTGTTCTCTACGCTTAATTATCGACTTACAGGCTTGCGACAAATCTTCGTCACTCCACACATCACGATTAATCCAGGCATCAATAAAACTATATCTGAAAATATGGGTATACTCATGGCCTTCAAAATACACCATATCTTGACTTCCATAATTTGTACTACAAGTTATCTTTTTATTTTTCTTTATTGCTCCTGTTACCCAAATACTATAACGCAGAAAATCGTTCAAAATTTCTTCATAATATTTACTACTGGAATAATACTTTGTTGTTGCTTCATATATTTTTCTAAATGAAAAAATCCATGACCTTATAATTCGTAAATTTCGATTTTCTGTTTCTGTAAATGCACTTACAATATCATTTATGCACTTTAATAAATATTCTTTATATTGACCTTCTTGAATTATACCTTTGCTCTTTTCATTTCCGCATATTACTTCTTTAATAACATCTTTTAATGCCGGATAGTACAGCATCGTTTTACCAATTACTTTTTCCTTGATATCTTTATATAAATAATTTTCTGAATATAACATTTCATTTAGTTTTTTCACTTCCTCAACTGTAATCTCTCCATTTGTATCTTTTCCCAGTCCTTTATTTTTTGTTTTAATATTTTTTCCGTCTCCTATGTACTCAACCACTTTACGATTACCAGAAATCACTGTGAGATATTTTTCTTCTATATTTGTATTTGCATATATTTTTCCAATATTTTTCTCATCCGCCAAGATAATCACCTTGCAATTACAATGTTCTATCAAATTATTAACAAAACCAAAGAACTCATTAATTGGAATTGTACATCTTTCTAAATCATCAAAACATATAACCATATCTTTAACGTCTATACTTCCCTCAATTTTTTCAAATACATTAGATAAATCTGTCGATATCGGTCCTATTGAAAATGAAAATGCACTACTAGCTATGCCTATAATTCCTGCAAGTGGTTTTAATCCTTTTTTTACTAATTTATTTCCATTTCCTTTGACATATATCAAATAATTTGTAATTAACTGCTTTGCAAGTGAATCAATGCTCGAAATTCCATAAAGAGAAATATAAACATTTTGCTTCCGTTCATTTTTTCCTACTTCTACTGAATCAATTGCGTCAACCAAATAGTTTTCGTATAAGTAAGTTTTTCCGCTTCCCCATGTTCCATCAATCAAAATGGCATACTTTGCATTTTCATCGCGAACATAACTGATTACAGCATCTACTATTTCTTTTGATGTCATTTTTATCCCTCCTACAAACATAAACACGCACAAGCCATTTCTGCAAGCAAATAATCATTCTCTACCTTAACTTATTACCCAAACTTCAACTGCAATCCCTCAAACAAGTCCCCAATAGTACAGCTCAAATGCTCGTCCGACTCCGGAAGTGCATACTTGACAATCTCATACTCCGGATTCAGCTCCAGCTTCTTTATCAGTGCTCCGGTATTTACTGCATCGTCCAGTCCGTCATGGAATCTGCCTTCCGGCTCTATCTCTGCACTTTCAAGAGCATCCTCCAAGCTGTAGCATCTGTCTAAATCAAATCGCTTCTTAAACACTTCCTGGTAATCAATCCAGCGGTCTGCTTTCATAAAGTCATCTATCTTTGCGCTCTCTATATTCTTTGCTTTTATCTCATGCAATATCTGCGTTCTGTCAGAATCACTCCAGGCATAAACCTTGTATTCTCCGTCTCCAAGCCAGTCTGTCAGATGCTCAAGTGCCTCTGTCAGCTTCGAAGCCTGTTTGATATCGTGGTTTTTTATGCCTGTCATGCTCTCTATGAAATTGTCCAGCACGCCATATTCAGGATTTACATACTCGCACATTGTGGCTATTCTGTTTAATCCTTCATCTAAGAGAACTGCGCCAATCTGTATTATTTCACTGGCGTATTTATATGTTTTTCTATAGAGCTTCTTTACCCTGCACATTTCCAAATCGATTACCAGATAATTCATATGTACCTCCCCAGTGTCCTGATTATTATTTTACCACATAGTACTTGAGTCATACAGTCTTTTTAGATATTTTCATCTTTTACCAAAAATGAAATTTTAAATTCCACCACCACATTTGGTGGTGGAATTTACTCCCGCACAGTAAAGGTTTACTCTTTCATATAAAAATGGTAAGGTTATCTTTCTTTCTGACAGCAGTAGAAAGAAGGATATCCATGAGTAAATATATTCCAGGAAACCAGAAGCACCTTTCCCTTGAAGACCGTATCTATATCGAAAACGAACTGAACAAGGGAGAAACCTTTAAGAACATTGCCCGCTTTCTTTGCAAGGATCCAACAACCATTTCCAAAGAAGTAAGGGCTCACCGTCTATCCGACTGGTATCACAAAGGTACTTTCTATAATGCCCATAACTTTTGTATTCATCGCTTCCATTGCCGGAAAACCAATGTCTGCGGAAAAATCATTCTCTGCGATGTAAAATGCACTTCCTGCCCCACCTGTAATCAAACTTGCAAGGATTTTGTGAAGGAACAGTGCAAAAGACTGGATAAGGCGCCCTATGTCTGTAATGGCTGCACAAAAAAGATAAATCATTGCACCATCGCCCAGAAATACAGATACGATGCACGTTTTGCTAATAGAAAATACCGTGAAAAGCTTTCCGGTTCCAGAGCCGGTATAAACATGACAAAACATGAATTACGCAAAAAGGATGGCATTGTTTCTCCTTTAATCGAGCAGGGACAATCTCCATATCAAATCATTACCAATCATCCAGAACTGGATATGTCAGTCCGTTCCTTGTACACCTATCTGGATCAAGGTCTGTTTACAGCCAGAAACATTGATTTAAAACGTAAGCCCGGCTTCAAGCCACGAAAGTGCCATAAAACACAGATTACAAACAGAACCGTCTTCGAGAAAAGGTTATTCAGTGATTTTAGTGAGCTGCAGTTATCCTCTTTTGTAGAAATGGATACGGTACACTCATCCAGAGAATCCAACAAGACGTTACTGACCTTTTTCTTCACTAAGGAAAAGCTGTTCCTTGCCTTTCTCCTGAATCGTTGTACTAAAGGCGCTGTCCGGCTTATTTTTGACCGTTTAGAAAAACGTATGGGCACCTATGAGTTCTTATCTGTCTTTGAATATATCTTGACAGACAGAGGTTCAGAATTCGGAGATCCTGTCGCTCTTGAAACAGGACTGGATGAAATTCAGCGTACCAGCATCTACTATTGTGATCCCATGCGTAGCGGACAAAAAGGAGGTCTTGAGCAGGCTCACACCATGCTTCGCATGGTGCTTCCCAAAGGAACTAGTTTTGAATTTTTGACACAATGGGATGTGAATCTAATCGTGAATCACATCAACTCCACTCCAAGGGAAAGTCTTAATGGAAGCACGCCTTATGACGCCGCATTAGAGACACTCGGAAAAGAAACCCTAAACGCATTTCAGCTTAAGCGCATTGACCCTGATTTGGTCAATCTAACGCCTAAGCTGATTCGCTTCAACCATTAACAACCACTTAGAAATCTGCTGTCGGACTGGAAATTAAACTTTCACATTTTCCTCACATGACCGGTGGAATTTAGTCTCGCACACTACCTTCCAGTGGTCCGTTTGTCATACCATCAAATCAGTTTTTTCCAAGAAGTTACTCCTATTATAACAGAAATAAGCGTTTTGAGCTTATAAAACTCTTAGAAAATCAAGAACTTTTAAATGAGTGTGGAATTTACTTCTGCACTGGAATTTACTTTTTCAAGTTAGCCAAAACTTTTTTATTATTTTATGTTTTTTTGACACTTTTTTCAAAGTATTGGACATTTTGTTTAATCCTACAAGATCTCTAATGCTTTAAAACACTAAGTTTATCGCAGGTGAGCTTTTCCTCAGTCTTTCCCTTGTATTATAATTTCCCATAGTGTTTTATGAACTCTGTTAAGGAAAAAATGAGGGTAATTAAGAGCAATACCAATGTGCAAAATACACAAAAAAGTTCTTTTATATGAGCGTATTTAGATAAAAATGGACGAAGCATGGTATAAATGATATAATTAAAATGAATGATGGAATAATAAGAAATGGGAGAAACTGTTATGGGATTGTTATATGCAATATTTTCAATTTTTATCACGCTATTTTTCCCAAAGCAAATTACGGATGTGATTTGTTATGGAAGACATCGTGATAGAGAAAATATAAAGAGTAAAAAAATATATTGTCTTATATATGTTTTTTGGACATTCTTTTTTGGTTTGTTTTGTCTTATGATGGGTTCGGCATCAGGTGTAAATAATACATTTGATAGAGTTTTGGATTATTATGGATTGAATTTTGGCGAATATGATTATTTTGAGGCGGCGTCCATATATGACGAGCATGATTATAAACATGAAGGTGATTTCACTCTTGTATACTATATCAGAAAAAATGAAGATAATTTAGATGATTTAATTAAACAAATTGTTCAAGAAAATAATTCTATATACAAAAGATATCAGCTCAATGAAATTGACGTGGTATATGAAACGAACGGTATTTATTACATATGTGAAAAGGGGAGGTGATTGCAAAGGTAGTAGTAGAAAACGATGGATTGTTAAAAAAAATAAGTTATTAATGGAGTAGAGAAAAATTAGAACAAAATTCAATGGACATCTTGCGACTCCTTTACTCCAGCCATCGGAATTATTACGGTCAAAATATGCTTCCGCTCTCTTCAGATCAAATAGGATCTCTGTCTTCTTTCCCTGTGACATTCTTAAGTTCAGCTTAATCTTGTCTGCAGTTGATTTTTTCAGATTTATCCGCATTTCCGTTTCATAAACACAGCCACTCCGAAGTTCTTTTTTCTCGTCTTCTTTTATCAGAATATCCGCTTCTTCCTGCTAATTCTTCCGGAGATTCTGTAATTCTTTTACAGGAATAAACTTTAATGTATTATCTTCTGCTAATACTGCCTCTCTCGGAATGTTATAGAATCCGCACCAGCCTTCTTGATATGTCGGACCCCAGTCTTTCCAAAATGGCATCCAATCCCATGCATTCTCCCATCCTACCAGATAAACACTGGTACGCTCTTTTCCTCCCATCGGAGAGAACATCAACACATTATTATAACAGAACATTTACACAAGCTCTAGTTTCATTTTTCGCTTTGTTATATCTTTATGTATCTTTAAACGCCCAAATTAGAAATATTACTCTTCTTCACTCTTCTTCAACTTCGAATAATAACTATCCGCAGTATAAAGCGCCGCCACCGGATTATGCCCCAATACACGGTCTTTCGTCACTGCTGTCGTAGTCAGTGCCTCGGAATATTTGTAAAACAGACTGTCATGCCCCACACAAAGTCCGACCACAACATTCAGGTCCGTCTTCGCCTTGTTCAGAAGCTTTGCCTGCAGGATCGGATTACACATATTCACACCGACACCTTCGCAGCATTCCGGGATGCCGACCGATGTCTTCTTCTGTGTTCCGGCTTTACAGCCGACACCATACACCTCAAAGCCATGTCTGCGCAGGATATCTGCCAGGATACGGCTTTCTTTCAACAATCCGACACAGGTTGCGATCCCGATCTTTTTCGCATTAATCTTCTTTGCAAAATCCATGATTTCTTCGACACGGGTATGTTTGCAGTAATTCTCATACTCTACTTCAGCTGCAGCGATTGTTACTTTGCGGTTCTCGTCTTCATTGTAGCATTCCATAGCTTCATTTAGAACTTCTTCATCCATGTGTGTTGTCAGACAGAAATCCGGATAGGTTTTATCCATTTTGTTGCAGTTTTTTACTGCGCAGTCGATACAGGACATGTCTTCTTTTTTCATTTTTTCATTCTCCTTTTGTATACCTTGGTATCTACAGAGGCCTGCCACTGGCAGATTCTCTAGATTAAGCTTTACTTTGTAAAATATCCTCTATTTACTTCATAATAACAAATACTTATACTACAGACAATGGTTTTCCGTTTTTATTTTCTTATTTTTTGTAGTTCTTTTCTATGAGAAACGTTCCCCGATTCAGGGTTGATTTGTCATGAATTGTCGATTCTGATTTTTGAAAAATTATTGAAAATTATCTTTTTAAACTTGAAGATATATAACAGTCTCTCTGATAGACCATCATCTTTGGATTTAGTCAAGCATTTATCAAAAAACTAAAGATGTACTGTTTCACCAAATAGACGGGACGTACTTCATTTGATAGAAAACTAAAAAAACAGCGATTTACATCAAACTAAGAAATTATCGATATGGGAAATTGATAACTCCCAGTTTGCCTTTGTATCCCTTATTCATAATACTTGAAGACCCAAAGATGAAAATTATCGGGTGATGAAACAGTAGATTTAACAGGCGCTCTCTGCAAATCCTCAAGATGAGGCGAATTTGCAGAGAGCGCTTGTTTGTATCAAAGCAGAGAATTGTATAATTTCGTACAATGTGTTTAAAGTCCAAATTATAGGACAGGCCATGATTTATAATAGAAGTATCGAAGGGAGCGGTTCCCTTCCCCAATACAAAGCGGAGGTAACTACTATGCTGAAGGATATGGATTTCGGGGTCTACGGTAAGGGCATTGACGGATATGTTCACTATTCTCTGGCAATGGATCGTATCCGGGAAGAAGAGGAAAACCGTAAGGCGCTCATGGATGAGTTCGATAACGATGAGGACAACTTCGATTCGGACGACCTTGATTCTGATAACTTTAGTTCAGACGACTTTGGTTCGGATGATTTTGGCAGTGACGACTTCTAACAGTAAGTGCCACAGATAAATGCAACACACGACAGAAAGGACTTTACCATGAAAAAGACTATTTGGAAAAGAATTCTTTGCGCAGTGCTCGTTACGTTGACCGCCTGCGTCCTGTGCACCGGCGCATTCGCTGCCAAGTATACCTGTATCAAGAGTGGCTGCAGCAGAGAGGCGGATAAGGACTCTGCCTACTGCTGGGTACATCGCCCTTCCAAATCTTCCACCAAGAGCAGCACTTCTTACAGCTCCAAATCTTCGTACAGCAGTTCTTACTCCAGCAGCGAAAAATCCTACAAGACGTATGATTCCTATGACGATGGCTACGATGCCATCTACGATGATGACGACTACGATGAGGATCGCTACGACAGCGACCCGGACTACGCAGCAGGCGTAGATGACGCTATGGACGAGTTGGATTGGTAACACAACAGTTTATGCAAATGACAGGAGGTTCCCTATGAAAGCATTTATCACGATCACCGGATTGAAGTTCCATTTTGGCAGCAAGCCTTTTGCGGCTGGGCAAAAGGTAAAGCTGGTCAAAGAGCCTGACAATGAATATGACAGCGAAGCAATCAAGGCAGAGCTGCCGGGGCTTGGTTGCGCAGGTTATGTGGCGAACAGCCCGCACACGGTGCTGGGCGACTGCATCAGCGCCGGCAGACTGTACGACAAAATCGGAGACAGTGCCACGGCCAAGGTCTTCTATGTGCTGGACAATGCAGTGGTCTGCAAGGTGAAGATTGCAGAGAAAGAAAAGATGTGCGGTCAATCCGCAATCTGTCAATCGCGCCATCAAAAGGATCATTGCAGATTATAATGCAACTGAGGAAGTCGCTGCAAAGAAGCAACACCGTGAAGCTGTTTTGCTACCTGATTTCTCGGCGCATCACTTGCGGCACACTTTTTGCACAAGGCTTTGCGAAAACGAAACAAACCTGAAAGTCATCCAATCGGTCATGGGGCACAAGGACATCCAAACGACTATGGATGTCTACGCTGAAGCGACTGAGCAGAAAAAGCAGGAATCTTTTGAAAGACTGGCTGCAAAACTGGACATTTTTTAATCGTTGAAGAAGCGCTCTGATGGGGCACTCAAAATGACAGCAAAATCATTGAATGACAGCAAATTGACAACAAACGAAGGGAAATAAAAGCGTAGTTTGAGGGATGTTTGATTAGCAAGCAAGTGATGTCAAAGCATCACGAAGCCTTGTAGGGCACATAGGATCAGAATCCCCACGATGAAGCCCATCGACTAAAAAGCATTGATTCTACGCCTTTTATAAACCTGGCTTGGCTGATTTGACACCACATTGACACCAAACTTGCAGAAAAGGCTTTACAAAAATAGCAGAGAGTTATCCTCTTACAGGGATGGCTCTCTGCTTTTTAGTCCAGTTGTGCATTTCTATACATAGTATGGAGAAAGTTCTATCTCCCTCTGTTAAATTCCCCCATAAATTGACGCAGGCGGCTTATCGGTGGTATAATTTACAATAATTATAAAGGCAACACCGCACAATTCCCGCCTGACGGCTTAAGCACCGCTCCGGCGGCTGCGGCACGGCATCTGCGTTGCCAAAATGCTCGATAAGACATCCAGTATTATCTGCGCTTTTGGCTT
>OIEM01000403.1_pt1 | contig 22186 bp, 19 predicted proteins | sample 1581761 | NCBI WGS metagenome assembly OIEM01 (sample SAMN01760978, study PRJEB22395) | human gut metagenome | reverse complement strand
TTAATAATTCCGCCGATGGTACTGCCCTTGCCGGCCGCACCCCAGCCCTCGATCAGCACCAGCACCGGGAGCTTATGCTCCTTGATCTGCATCTGGAGTCTTAAAAGCTCCTCCTGCGCTGCATCCAGTCGTTTTTCCAGTTCCTCTTTTTCCGGCTTCACCGCCGGAATCCACTGTTTCAGCATACTGTAACCACCCTTTCCCGAAATCCTCGTTTACTAACTTACATAAGTTTAGTGTATACCATTTTTAAAAAATATAAAAGCAATTGGGAAATATATTTACAAATATTATTTTTCCATCCGTTCTCTGATATTATTGTAGATTTCCCGGGTCTGCGCATCATCTGCACCGTTTAGAATAACGGTGCACCCCTCTACTTCCATGACTACATAAGTATCACAGTCGTTATGAGTATAGCGGATGTAATCTGCGTGGATTTCATCGCGAAAATGTCCCATGGAGTATTTCAGGTTGCCAAAACCGTTCGTCCGGATTGTATTCGTATCCCGGAACATATTCTCTTCGTAAGCAATGCTTTCGATAGCGTCATATTTCACTGTGTAATCCTGCCAGCCCTCCGCCTGAACAGTAAATTCATTTTCTCCGTAACAGATCTCGATTTTTCCCGTATATAACGTCCATACCGTAAATAGCACACACGCGAGCATTATAAACACATAGACCGCAACCACTTTATGGTTGTAGTGTACTGCCAGCCTTTTTCCGGTGCGCAACTTCTTTCTATAATAGAGATAAGAATACAGGATGCTGCCAAAAGCTGCTGCCGTGATAGCGACAATAAACAGAAATAATGCAGCCATGCTGTCACTGAACAGTCCACAGATCATGCTCAATAGTCCTGCTGCCACCCATATTTTCCCACTGAAGCGGTGCGTGGCATTCCAGTTCTCCTCATCCTGCAATGTCCATACGACGCGGATGCCAATGGTGCGGTTCGGTTTCACCTTGGGCAGATAATTGCCCACAATAACAAATAGCAATCCCATTCCGACATACAAAATTGCCATGAGCAGATTCTCTTTCGTTACACCCATATCGATCCATCTGGCGATGCCGTTATAGAGCAATGTCATTCCCGGCACGATCCACGTAACCATTCTTATGACCTTGTCACTCTGCTGCCTGTTTCTGTTGTCGTAAAAAGTTACTGCCATTATTACCACATAAGTCACTGCAAAAGTGCCGTTTATCCACAGACTGTTCTCAAAGGTATATCCCAATATAATGCCCACGCACATAACAAATGCCGAGCAGATCAGCCTGCCTTTATTTTTCTGTATCATTTCCTTCATTATCCGATGCTCCTTTCAAATCTGTGATCCATAACATGATTTCTTCCAGCACGGAAGCATTCAGTTCATAATAAATAAACTTTCCTTCCCGCTTGTCCCGGATCAGATCTGCCTCCTTTAGCACCGACAAATGCCTCGATATGGAAGCACCCGTCACCGGAAAATGTTCGCAGATCTCTCCTGCCGACAATCGACCGTTTTTCAGAAGATTTAGTATTTCACGCCTTATAGGATCTGCCAGCGCTTTCAATGTATCCTGTATTCCCAAAAATGAATCACATCCTTTCATCCAAACGTTTAACATTTAACCTAATTGTTAAATATATCGTATCATGCGGATTATTTAATGTCAACAGCTTCACAGATCAAGGCAGATACTTATTCCTGCGTATGGATACATCTGTACATAAAAATCCCTCCGTCTTATAACGAAGGGATCTCATTCTTCTCTATACTTCCGTACCATCTTCCGGCAGGCCCCTTAAGAACACCACTGCCACCGGCAATGACAAAACCGCAGATAAAATATCAGACACCGGCTGTGACCACTGGATGCCCCGAATTCCCCAAAGCGTCGTCAGGATCAGCAGTGCCGGAATGTAGATGGTGCCACTTCGGAAGGAGGCTAAGATCGTCGCCCTGCCGCCTTTTCCAATGGACTGAAACAGCATGTTGCCGCAGATACATACCGGGATAAACGGAAGCGTCAGGCACTGGATCTGCAACGCATAAAAAGCGATCTCATAAGCGTCCATATCCGTAAGGAATTGCAGCAACAGCTCTCTGCGGAACACATACACCACCCCTGCGAACACTGCCATGGTTACCAGGCTGGCACACAATGTGAACCAGAACGCTTTCCTTACACGGGAATACTTCTTTGCCCCATAATTGAAGGAGGATACCGGCTGGAAGCCCTGACCGATACCCAGTGCCACACTGAATACGAAATTGAAAATACGGGATACCACGCTCATGGCAGCAATGGCAATATCTCCGTAGACTGCCGCCTGTGCATTCAGCACCATAGTGGACACGCTGGCCAGTCCCTGCCGCATCATACTGGGGAAACCTGCTGTAAGAATGTTCTTATGCACGGCAAACTCCCAGGTAAAATATTTCGGTGCCAGGCTGCTCTGGGTCTTTCCACGCAGGAAAAAGAATAACAGGATTCCGAAGGATATGTACTGAGAGATCATAGTGGAAAGTGCCGCTCCCCGGATGCCAAGATTTAATCCCCACATAAGGATGGCATCTCCCGCCATATTTAAGATACCGCCTAAGACCAGTCCCACCATCGCAAGATTGGCATAGCCTTCATACCGGAGCACATTGTTCATCACACAGCTGGATGCCATTGCCGGTGCCGACACCAGAATATAGAAAGCATAGATTCTCGCATAGGGAAGGATGGTCTCCGTACTTCCAAGCAATCTGCACAATCCGTTCAGATCCACAATACCGATAATCGCGATCAACACTCCGGCTCCCACCGCCAGATAAAATCCCGTTGCGGAAAAAGCTTTCGCTCGCTCCTTTTCATGAGCTCCTAACAACCGGCTGATATTGCTTCCGGCGCCATGACCGAACATGAATCCGAACGCCTGAATAATTGCCATCAAGCCAAACACCACGCCTACCGCTCCGGTAGCACTGGTGCCTAACTGGCTTACGAACCAGGTATCCACCATATTATACAGATTCGTGATCAGCATACTGATGGTGGTGGGCAGTCCCAGTTCCAGGACCAGCCGTGCTACCGGTTCTTCGGTGAGCCTTTTATACTGTTTTTCCTCTTTTGTCAAAGTTGTATCGTTCATGTTCCCTGACTCCTATAAGTGTCATCGCACATTTTTCCATGCGATTCTCTATCTGCTTATTTTTACTATTATATGTTTCTTTCTCTCAATCCAACTACCGTATCTCCATGCATGATTCGGTGTAGCTACTGAGTTTTGACCTAAGCAGCTGTCTTACCCTCATGCATAGCCTGATATGCGATTACTACATCGGAACAGAGATTTGCCGGGCGGATTCCGGACTTGCACCGGTTAGAAACGTGCGCTGCGGGTGCACCACAGTGAAAAATAGCGTCTGCCCTTCCGGTGCGACGCTATTATAGATGATTCTCTTTGAAAATGTAAGCCCTTTCAGCTGTTTTTTTACTTCAATTTTATGTTCAGCATCACAGTTTCTCACTAAAATAGCTCTTATAGCCCTCCCCGAAGATCTCCGTGGCACTGGTGACGATCATAAATGCCAGGGGATCCTCTTCCTTTACGATCTCTTCCGCCTTGGGAGAAATGTTTTTCTTCATGGCACACATGATGACGCTCTTCTCCTTGCCGCTGTAGGCACCACTGCCCTGTACATAAGTTACACCAATGTCCAGCTCCTCCAAAAGTCTCCCTGCGATTTTTTCCGCATGGTCGCTGATAATATAGATCAGCTTTGCCTCATCTCTTCCGTATAGTACCACATCTAGCACTACAGAGGTAACAATGACCACGATACCGGCATACAGTGCCTTGTCAATATTCTGGAAGACAAATGCTGAAGCGATAACAATGACAGCATCCGTCAGGAAAAACAGCGCTCCGGTCTTGAGAAACGGAAACTTTATCCGTAGCAGCTTGATAATGATATCCGTGCCGCCGGTGGTGGAGCCTGCCTTGAACACCCATCCCATGGATACGGCCATCAGGGCACTGCCACACAGGGAGGCCAGAAGTGGATCCACCGTCACTGCTCCCACCGGTGTCAGCAGGTTCGTAAACAAAGAGGTCATTGCCGTACAATAGATTGTAGACAGAATAAACCGCAGTCCGAATTTCCAGATACCGATCAGCAGGATCGGTATATTGATGAGCAGCATCCAGGTACCGGTCTCAATGCCGAACAGACGATTTAAGATAATAGCGATACCGGTGATTCCACCGGGTGCCAGGGAGTTCGGATCCAAAAATAAACTGACGGATACCGCATAGACAAAGGATGCCACCGTGATCATCACATAATCCCAGAGCATCTGTAAGGGTGTCTTTTTGTCCAGTCTCTGTATTTCCAGTTCTTTTTCTGTCTTCTTTGCCATAACTTTTTTCTCCATTCCATACAAAAGCCGCATATCTATAATATGCGGCTTTTATCGGTGATACATTCACTTCTTTTCAAATCTTAAAACTTAGATATTGGCTCTTACCACTTTGGGCTGATAGCCTTCTTTTTCCAGAGCGGCAATGATCTCATTCTTATGCTCGGTGCCGAATGCTTCCAGTGTGATACGCAGCTCCACAGCAGCACTGCGGTTGATGGATACAAACTGGTTGTGCTCCAGCTTGATGACATTACCGTTGACTCCGGCAATAATACCGGATACTCTGCACAGCTCACCGGGCTTGTCGGGAAGCAGTACGGATACGGTGAAGATACGGTCTCTTAAGATCAGACCCTGCTGTACTACGGAAGACATGGTGATGACATCCATGTTACCGCCACTCAGGATAGATACAATACGCTTATCCTTCACATTTAACTGCTTTAAGGCGGCTACCGTCAGCAGACCGGAATTCTCCACGATCATCTTGTGGTTCTCCACCATATCCAGGAAGGCTACTACCAGATCCTCATCCTCCACGGTGATCACGTCGTCCAGATTCTTCTGTAAGTACGGGAAGATCTTGCTGCCAGGAGTCTTAACCGCAGTACCGTCTGCAATGGTGTTGACCTTTGGCAGGGTGGTTACCTTGCCGTTCTTTAAGGATACCTGCATGCAGTTAGCTCCTGCGGGCTCTACGCCGATGACCTTGATCTTCGGATTCAGCAGTTTTGCCAGTGTGGAAACACCGGTTGCCAGTCCGCCGCCACCGATAGGAACCAGAATATAATCTACCAGCGGAAGCTCTTTGAAGATCTCCATGGCAATGGTACCCTGACCGGTAGCTACGGTCAGATCATCAAAAGGATGGATGAAAGTATATCCGTGCTCTTCTGCCAGCTCATATGCCTTTGCGCAGGCCTCATCATAGACATCGCCATGCAGTACTACCTCTGCTCCATAGCCTCTGGTACGGTTTACCTTGATCAGAGGTGTCGTGGTGGGCATTACGATGGTTGCCTTGCTTCCATAGCATTTTGCCGCATAAGCCACGCCCTGGGCATGGTTGCCTGCAGAGGCGGTGATCAGTCCCTTGGCGCGCTCTTCATCGGTCAGAGTGCTCATTTTGTAATAAGCGCCTCTTAACTTGTAAGCTCCGGTAAACTGTAAGTTCTCGGGCTTTAAGTATACGCGGTTGCCGGTCTGGGCACTGAAATAATCACTGTATACCAGTTTGGTCTCTAAAGTAACTTTTTTAACGATCTCACTTGCTTCTTCAAATTTCTCTAAAGTCAACATTTCTTCCTGCATTTTTCTTCCCATGCCTTTCTGTCACACTTTCTTTGGTCTGCCTGTTTATTATTCTTCCGCGTCTGTCTCTCCGGCTTCTTCCTCCGGCAGATGCAGTTCTCCGATGTCATCCATATTCACATCAAACAACGCATTTACAAATTCATCGGAATTGAATTTCTGGAGATCCTCGATGGATTCTCCCACACCGATATATTTTACCGGAACCTTCAGTTCGGACTGGATGGCCACAGCGATACCGCCCTTGGCCGTTCCGTCCATTTTGGTCAGGATGATACCCGTAAGATCCGCCACCTCACCGAATTCTCTTGCCTGCACCAGAGCATTCTGTCCCGTGGTGCCGTCCAGCACGATCAGATTCTCTCTGTGGGCATTGGGGAATTCCTTGTCGATGATACGGTTCATCTTACGAAGTTCTTCCATCAGGTTCTTTTTATTGTGCAGTCTGCCGGCGGTATCTACAAGAAGCACATCCACGCCTCGTGCCTTCGCCGCATTCACGGCATCAAACACCACGCTGGCGGGATCCGCACCTTCTTTTCCGCCGATCATGGGAACATCCGCCCGGGATGCCCACTCTGCCAGCTGGTCTCCTGCTGCGGCACGGAAAGTATCCGCTGCGGCAATAAGGACTTTCCTGCCCTCATCCTTTAATTTACCGGCCAGCTTGCCGACGGAAGTGGTCTTCCCCACACCGTTGACACCGATGACCATGATCACGGACTGTTCCTTCTCAAAATTATAGGCAGTCTCATCCACCTGCATCTGCTCCTTGATACTTTCAATCAGAAGCTGTTTGCATTCGGAAGGTTCCTTGATATGTTTTTCCTTCACCTGCTGTTTCAGTCTCTCCACGATAGCGGTGGTGGCATTCACACCGATATCTCCCATAATCAGGATTTCTTCCAGTTCTTCGTAGAAATCATCATCAATGGCGGAAAAACCGCTGAAGACCGAATCGATTCCCCGGACAATGTTATCACGGGTCTTGGTCAGTCCTTCTTTCAGTCTCGCAAAAAAGCCTTTCTTTTCCTCACTCATCCCATTTCCTCCAATCAGCATTCTATCCAGAAAAACGCTTGCGTTTTTCTTGTATGAAACTTAGAACTTCTTCACGAAAGAGCCTTTGCTCTGAGTGATTAGAAGTTCTTTTCATACTCTAATCGTCCAGGTCCTTGTCAATGAGGTTGACGCTGACTAAGGTAGATACGCCCTTCTCCTGCATGGTGATACCATACAATCTATCCACCTGTTCCATCGTACCGCGTCTGTGGGTAATGACAATGAACTGGGTGTTCTTGGTCAGCTTATGTAAATACTTTGCAAAACGTCCTACATTGGAGTCATCCAGTGCGGCCTCGATCTCGTCTAACAGACAGAACGGAGACGGCTTCAGGTTCTGAATTGCGAACAGTAGGGAAATGGCGGATAATGCCTTCTCTCCACCGGAGAGCTGCATCATGTTCTGCAGCTTCTTTCCGGGGGGCTGTGCGATGATGCGGATGCCTGCCTCCAGAATATCCTCATCCTCCATCAGTTCCAGTGTTCCCTTACCACCACCGAAGAGTTCCTTGAATACCTTATCGAACTCTCTGCTGATTTCTGCAAATTTCTCCGTGAACTGTTTACGCATGGCGGTATCCAGTTCTTCGATGATGCCTTCCAGCGTCTTCTCCGCTTCCACCAGATCATCATGCTGGGTCTTCATAAAGGTATAACGCTCCATCAGATTCCTGTAATCCTCAATGGCGTTGACATTGACATTACCTAACTTCCGGATCTCATCTTTCAGACCGCTGATCTCACGCTTCATGGCGGGCAGATCATTCATCTCTTCATTGCGAAGGCCTGCCGCATCACTCAGGGTAATCTCATACTCATCCCACATGTAATTGATCTGGCCTTCGATATTGTCTTCCAGCTTTTTCTTCTGTTCACTCAGACGATAGACTTCTTTGTCCAGAGCATTCATGCGCTCTGACATTTCTTCTCTGCTCTGGAAGAAGCCTTTCTGCTTTGCAGACAATTCTTCTTTCTTTGCAATATCCTCGTCCAGCTTTTTCTTGGAAGCATCCTGATTCTCATGGGAAGCCGCGATGGTCTTCTCAATCTCCAGGATATTGTTCTTCTTGCGTTCCACTTCCTGCGCATTTTCCGTCAGAGCTTCTAAAATCTCATTAAGCTCTGCCTGTGCACGCTCCAGTTCGCCGCCTATACGGTCTACATTGGCCTGTTTGTAATCCAGAGCCTGACGCATCTTCTCGACTTTTACTTCCCATTCTCCGGCATGGGCGGAAGCTTCACTCTCTTCCAGTCTGCAGCCTTCCAGTTCCTTCTGGAAGACAAGAATCTGTTCCTGAGTGGTTTTCTCCAGTTCTTCACTTGCAGCCAGTTCCTGTACGATTGTTTCCTTGCTGGAACGGATCTCGAAGATCTTGGTCTCGATCTCCTGTTCCTCCAGCTTCAGGGACTGTGCACTCTCTGCCTCTTCTTCCATACGTTCTCTGGCCTGGGAAATATTTAATCTTGCGGTATTCTGCTCAATGGACTTGCGCTGCATCTCGGTCTTCAATGCTTCCAGATCCATACGCAGCTTATTTCGTTTGCTCTTGGCGCCTTCAATCTTCTGGTTATAGGTCTTGATGTCATCGGAGAGTTTTTTCACCTTTTTCTCCAGTTCATCCATCTCACGACGTCTTCCCAGAAGATTACTGTTATTCTTAAATGCACCACCGCTGATGGCACCGCCGGGAACTAAGAGTTCGCCTTCCAATGTGACCATACGGATGCCGTAATCGAATTTTCTTGCGATCTTCACGGCATTGTCCACGTTGTCTACGACCACGATACGTCCCAGCATGGCCTTGGCCACATTGCGGTATTCTTTTTCCGTATTTACCAGTTCATCCGCCATACCGATGACACCTTTTTCCTTCAGGGCCTCGGGATTTTTGAATTCCTGAGGTTTGGTAATACTGGTCAGGGGAAGGAATGTGGCTCTTCCGAGGCGGTTCTGCTTTAAGAATCCGATCATATGCTTGGCGGTCTCTTCGTTATCCGTTACGATATTCTGAATATTACCACCCAGAGCGGTCTCGATAGCGGTCTCATATTTGGCTTCTACCTGAATAATATCCGCTACAACACCGATGATACCTTTTTCTTTTTCCTTCTGCTCCATGACCTTCTTGACGCTGCCACCGTAGCCGTCATACCGCTCGGTGATATTGGTCAGGGCTTCCAGTTTGGACTGCTCCTGATGGAAACGGTTCTGTGTCTCCCGCAGCTTCGCATCTAAGCCTGTGAGATTCTCACGGATATTGCCCAGCTCCAGTTCGGATGCTGCTTCCTGTTCGGTCATCTGCCGCAGTTCTTCGGTCACAGTCTCGAAGGTCTCTTCCAGCTTCTTGATTGTCTCTTCTCTGGCAGCCTCATCGGATTTGGCACGAAGCAGTCTGGAATTCAACTCTGCCTTGCGGATATTGATCTGCTCCATCATAGTATCGAAACGTCCCATCTTGGACTTGATGGTAGCCCGCTGGTTCAGCTCGCCGATGATGGTATTTTTCCCGGCCTCAATATTATTATTGAGTTCGGTGATCTTGTTCTGGATAGCTTCCAGATCAGCCTTTGCTTTTGCCGCAGCTTCTGCAATCTCCTGCACCTGGGTATCCGTATCCTTTTTATCGGTTAAGATATCCTGCTTTTCCTGCTCTTTGCCGGCAATCTCCTCTTCCAGGGCTGCCTTACGATTGTTCAGATGGTTCTCACTGCCGTGTGCGGAATTGATCTGCTCCTTTAAGACATTGATCTCACCCTCTAACTTACCGCGCATCAGACCGGTATCCGTCAGTTGTTCCCTGGCGGCTTCGATAGCGGTATCCAGACTCTCAATCTCCTGCTGGATCCGTTCGTATTCTTCCTTGATACCCTCATATTTTTCACCGGTCTCAACAAGTTCCGTGCTTGCCAGATTGTATTTTTCTTCTGCGGAAGCAAGCTGTTCTCTCAGTCTCTTATTTTCCAATAAGAACACGTTGATATCTAGGGATTTCAACTCTTCCTTTTTTCTCAGATAGACCTTTGCCACCTCGGACTGCTTCTCCAGAGGTCCTACCTGCTTTTCCAGTTCGGACAGAATATCATTCACACGCACCAGATTCTGTTTTTCGTTCTCCAGCTTTGTCTGGGCCGCTGCTTTCCTGCGTTTAAATTTCACGATACCGGCAGCCTCATCGAACAGTTCACGCCGTTCCTCGGGCTTACCGCTTAAGATCTTGTCGATCTGGCCCTGTCCGATAATGGAATAGCCCTCCTTACCGATACCGGTATCATAGAACAGCTCATTGACATCCTTTAATCTGCAGGGAGTACCATTGATCAGATATTCACTTTCTCCGGAACGGTAGATCCGTCTCGCCACTGTAACTTCGTCATAGTCGATCGCCAGCTGGTGATCGCTGTTGTCCAGAGTAATGGCAACATAAGCATAGCTCAACGGCTTTCTGGTCTCTGTTCCCGAGAAAATAACATCCTGCATACTGGCACCACGCAGCTGTTTGATGCGTTGTTCTCCCAGCACCCATCTTACCGCGTCCGCAACGTTACTCTTACCGCTACCGTTAGGTCCTACGATACCGGTGATTCCGTTGTGGAACTGAAATACGATCTTATTGGCAAATGATTTGAACCCGTGGATCTCAATACTTTTTAAATACATATCCTCTATCCCTCAATAGCAGAAGCGCCTCATAAGCTGCCTGCTGTTCTGCCGCTTTTTTTGTTCTTCCCTGCCCACGGCCAAGGCATTCTCCCTCCATGTCGATCTCTACCACGAAGGTTTTGTCGTGTTCCGGTCCGCTCTCCTCTAACAGCCGGTACTCGAACTCTTTTTTGAGTTTTCCTTGGATCAATTCCTGGAGATTGCTCTTACTGTCATAGAAAAGACGCTTGTCCTCTAAATCCGACAGAATAAAGCGGTCAATAAAAGCCTTGGCAGGCTGCATGCCACCATCCAGATAAATGGCACCGATCATAGCTTCCATACCGTCAGAGGTGATGCTGTCTCTGCGTCTGCCGCCGGTATTCTCTTCGCCTTTACCCAAAAGCATAAACTGTCCCAGCTCCAGGTCTCTGGCACAGAATGCCAGGGAAGGCTCGCACACCATGGAGGCGCGCATCTTGGTCAGCTCGCCCTCCGGAACATCCGGGTGTTCCCGAAACAGGAAGTCGCTGGATACCAGCTCCAGTACGGCATCTCCCAGGAATTCGATGCGCTCATAGTTCTCTGTCTTGTTGATCTTTTGTTCATTGGTATAGGAGCTGTGGGTCAGAGCCTGCTTCAGCAATGCTTTGTTGTGAAAGCAATAGCCGATGCGCTGCTCCAGCACGTCCATTGTATAACCATCAAACATTTTCTTGTCCTCACTATATTCCGTAGTCCCGGCTATGGTAAGAAACGCGGCACGCTCGTACTTTAGTACGATGCACTCATGTCGCAGAGCGTAACGGTACATAGGCGTGGAAAATACCCACGCAATGCGTCCCTTGGGACGCTATGGTACCGACGTCTGCTTACGGCGCGCTTATTCTTAACCATAGCCGTGCCTACTGGACTACATAATTACCCTCACCATGCCTATTCATAAATGGCTGTCAAGTGTGTCCCGTTTTACGGAACACATCGTATAAAAACAGAGGGGAATGACCTCTTGTGCGAGCAAGCTCTCACCGGAGTCATTCCCTCTATTTTTGCATGGCTCGTAGCTTTACTAGTTCACTGCGTTCTTGATCATCTCTACAGCGTCTTCTACTGTAGTAACCTGCTCTGCGGTCTCAGCAGGGATCTCGATATCGAACTCTTCCTCGATGCCCATGATGATCTGGTATACATCGAGGGAATCAGCACCCAGGTCATCCTGGAATGTGGTCTCCATGGTGATCTCATCGGGATCTACGTTTAATACCTCAGCAATGATTTTCTTCAACTTTTCAAATTCCATAACAGTTCCTTCTTTCTCAAAATATTTCTCTTGATTAATTATTCTCTGCAGCCTTATCTTCCGGGCTGATCTGTTCTTTGATCTTCTCGTTGATCTTCTCTTCCTTAAAAGCAATACACTGCAAAATAGAATTCTTCACTTCCACTGCCTTGCTGCTTCCGTGAGTCTTCACTACCAGACCGTTCAGTCCAAGTAACGGAGCGCCACCGTACTGGGAAGTATCAAAACTCTTTAATGTAGTCTTGAGTGCCGGCTTCACAAGCAGTGCACCCATTTTACTGCGAAGTGTGGACATCATCCCCTGCTTCACCTGATGCAGAAGTGCGGAGCTTACACCCTCATACATCTTCAAGATCACATTGCCCACAAACGCTTCACAGACAATGACATCTGCCGCACCTGCCGGAATGTCTCTTGCTTCCACGCTGCCGATGAAATTGATCTCCGGGCAATTCTTAAGAAGCGGGAAGGTTTCTTTTACCAGCGCGTTGCCCTTCTCCTCCTCGGCGCCGATATTCACAATACCGACTCTCGGATTCTTTACTCCCATAACGCTTTCCATATAGACACTGCCCATCTTGGCAAACTGGACTAACATGGAAGGTCTCGCATCTACGTTGGCTCCACAGTCTAACAAAAGGCTTACGCCCTTCTCCGTAGGGATCAGAGGCGCTAAAGGAGGTCTCTCCACACCGCGGATACGACCTACGATCACCTGTCCGCCTACCAGTACCGCACCGGTACTTCCCGCAGATACAAATGCATCGCATTCGCCGTTCTTCACCATATACATGGCTTTGACAATGGAGGAATCCTTCTTCCGACGGATCGCCATGACCGGAGGTTCTGCCGTCTCAATGACTTCTTCAGCATGTACAACTTCCAGCTGCTCTGCATCATAGGTATATGCCTTTAATTCCTCACGGATCACAGGCTCTTTGCCTACCAGGAATACTTTGACACGTTTGTCCGCATTGACAGCTTCCACAGCACCTTTTACGATCTCTGCTGGAGCATTATCGCCACCCATTGCGTCTACAGCAACATTTACATATTCTGCCATTTCGTCGTTCCTTTACCTGTTTATGTTTATCCGCTCATCATCAAACCGCTCCGTGGATCGCACCAAACAGTTTGATGATGGCAGATTCATTCTTACTATACTAAAGGCGTATATAAAAAGCAAGTGATTTTTTTGTGAAAGCAAAAGGAGATTCCATCCGGAATCTCCTCTTTTCTTTTCACTTAATTTCGCTTCATTGATTTATAAATTAATCAACGCTTACGACCTGCTTCTTATTGTAAGAACCGCAAGCCTTGCAAACTCTGTGAGGCATCATCAGTGCACCACATTTGCTGCACTTTACCAATGTAGGAGCGCTCATTTTCCAGTTTGCTCTTCTCTTATCTCTTCTACCTTTGGAAGATTTATTCTTAGGACAAATAGACATCGTTACACCTCCTTATTCGCGTTGAAGATATCTTGGATTGCTGCCATACGAGGATCCGGTACGAAAGTATCGCAACCACATTCCTTCAGATTCCTGTTCTGACCACATACAGGGCAAATACCCTTGCAGTCTTCCTTACACAAGATCTTTGCCGGCCAATTCACCAGAATTTCATCGTACACAAAAGCCTCTACATCCAGCTGCCATCCATCCATAAAGCTCTGCTCGGTATCTTCTTCCTCACTTACTTCCGCTTCCGGAGAATAAACGATTCTGTCAAACTTAAGCTTCATTGCTGTAGGTACTTCAGTAAGGCACCTGTCACATTTCGTGTCAAAGGTAAGCTCTGCAGTGCCGGTTACTTTTGCCTTGTTCACACCGATGTTGGTAAAAGTAAGATGAATGGGTGTCTTCTCCATAATAGAGAAATCTCCCTGGCGGCTCTTAAAGCTTGTCATCTCAAGCGGAATGGCAACAGTCTCTACCTTGCCTTCGGATGTTAATACATCAGATAAACTTACTAACATAGCGACTCCTATGCAATATGTTGCGTAGAAAACACAAGTCTCCTACGATGTGTTGATTCACACACTGACTTATTATACATAGGCAATACTCTTTTGTCAACAAAATTTTGTAGGATTTTCATACAATTTTTGTATCCTATGTCCGCCTACTTTTCCAGTCCGTAACTGCGGATTGTCCATCCCATCTCATCATATCCAAACGTCATAAACAGATACGATAGCGAATCCTCCTGTACCGGCCGGAACTCTACTTCCACCGTGCAGTCACCCTTGCTGTCCGTATCCACCCCGGAAAGTCCCTTGATGCCCATGATCTCAACTTCGCCTGTGTATTCCTCCTGAAAATATGTATTTGTGAAATCCTTTGCGATCCGGTACACAGCCATTCTGTCTGCTGTTCTCTCCACTTCATCCAATATTTTCAGTTCATCATCACCGCTCATAAGACCGTATCTCAGGTTTAAGAAATAATATATTTCTATGTCATCAGGCCGTTTTCCCTCTTCCGACCATTTCACATACTGCTCCGCCTGTTCGTCGGATACATTTTCCTGATTGGTAAATACGATCATGATGAGTGCCATGTCCGGTTCTATATCTTTCTTTTCGATAATATTCAGGGAACGAAAATACATTTCCGTATAGTCTTCCTCTGCAGTCCCGGCATCCACATCACCCCTAAGCATATAATATGTACTTCCGTCAAATTCAATATAAGAAAGGATCCATTTTTCATTATAGAGGTAATTTGCCATCAACAATTGTGCCGGATTCCCCTGTGTGGACTGCTCATAGAATTCATCCAGCAGTTCTACCCCACTACACTCCTCGAATTGAGTACTTAACACATATACCGGATAAGCCCTCAGCTCTTCTATACTTAATGGAAGTTCAGACAGTTCCTGCAAAATCGTCTGTGGTTCTCTATTCCCCTTCAAATTTTCCAGGATAGTATCTGTCTGCACAAACTCTTCCGCTTCCTGCGTTGTCTCCTGCGACTGTTCGGCTGTTTGTTCAATGGTAGTGATACTTACCGTTTCATTTTCCTGCACATTGCTTTTCCTCTCAGCTTCCTGCGTTTCTCCGCCGCAGGCTGTAAGAAATATACATACTAAAATCACTCCGGTCAGACTTTTCATCTGCCAATATTTTTTGCTTGTCTTCATATTACAATCCCCCAACCTGTAATGATCATACTGCTGCATAAAATTTCCATGAACAAATGCACATGGGAATCAATTAAAATTTTCTTATTTCTTTTGCCAGACTAAACAGAATGATTTCTCCCGGTCTTGTCTCAGTATATGCCTTTTCCTTATGCATATACTCTACAATATCTTTTGCTCTGTAAGCACTAAACTTCGTAATCACCTTGTCAAGAATGCTCTTTTCTCTGTCAGTCAATACGGAATAGTCCATATTGGCAGTCGGATAGATATCAAGCATGGTATCACAGCTATAGTTCATTTCTTCCTGAATATTCAGTTTCTCCAGATTCATCAAACTATAGTTTTCACTTTTCATTATATTTTTCTATCATTTCTTTTTTTAGGCCAACTAACGCATCCATTCCTTTCTGGGTTGTAGCAAAAAATTCATTTTCACAAACTTGATTATATTTTACATATGTGGATTCACCACCTGTTTCACAAATATTATTTTCATGCTCTTGATATGAAAATATTGGTGTGAATGCATTTTCCACATACACCTGATATACAGGAATCTTCTCTCCAAGACCATCTACCTGATTTTCGATAAAAACTAAATATTCCCCTCCCACTTCCATTATATTAACAAATCCTCTTTCGATGGAATATGGCTCTGAATATAAACTAAGTGACCAACGGCTGCAAGTAAGATATATATCTTGTCCCACCGCAGGCTCTGTTCCCTTATAAACATCTTCCACTTTGACCAGTTGCCTGCTTGTTCCTCCTATATGCTCCACATCTCCCAGTACAGATACCCGTATAATAACTGGGACCTGCGGTAAATTTACCGATAAATTCTCTGTCTCTTCAAGACATATATTTTCTGGAAGCTGTGCTACGTAAAGCTCATCTAAATATGACTTATCTTCTGCTATATTAGTATACGTTCTTTTTTCAAATATACCAAATACAGTTATCACTATAACAATTAATAAGATAAAGCATGAACCCCATTTGCATTTCACAGTTCTGTCCCCTTTCTTTCAATGCGGCCATCTGCAATTTTATATACCTGGTCTGCCAATATCTTCATATCCTCCTGATTATGACTGGCTAAAAGAATTAAGGCTCCTCTTTCTTTTTCCTGTTCAATTAATTGTCTTATTTCCTTTATTCCTGCTTCATCCAGTCCGTTTGTAGGCTCATCCAGCATGATAACATCTGGCTTCTCCATGATGGCCTGTGCAATCACCAGTCTCTGCTTCATTCCCATTGAGTATTTACCAAATACCCTTTTGTCAGCCGGGTCAAGTCCAACCCGTTGTATTGCTTCTTCTACTTCCCGCTTACCAATCACTCCCTTTAACTGCGCAAGATATAATAAATTTTCCACTCCTGTCTTATTGGGATACAAGCCGGCATGCTCCAAAACAATCCCCTGACTTGGTAAAACAGCAAAGTCTTTGTGCAGTTCTTTATCATTCCAATAAATATTACCTGAATCAATCTTCATCAGACCCGATAATGCCCGAAACAACATGGTTTTTCCAGATCCATTTCTACCCCAAAATCCATATATATTTCCTGTTTCCATTTCCAGACTGATGTCATTGAGTATTGTCTTACCCTTTATTTTTTTATGAATATTGTTTGCAATTAATTTCATATCAAATTGTCTCCATTTCCATGTCCTCTGCCAGTAAATCCTTCTTCTGTATCAATTGTCCTCCCATCAATACAGTAACTATACAGAATAGAGCCGGAATCAATATCGAAGTAACTAAATTCAAAGAATATCGGCTGTTGGCTAACTCAACTTCTAACAATGTGCTGCGATGCCATCCTAAAACGGTATGTGCTACTGGATTCAACCACAAAAAAACATATATGATGTCTTGTTTGATTTGCATTTTCGTCAATATATTTATGATACTGAGTGCTGCGGTACAAGTCATTTGCACAACCATAACCAATGTGAATGCAGCACTGCTTCCAATATTGATCGCAAGTAAATTAACTAACAGCACCAGGGTAAAATTCCATAACATAAAAATCAGAGCATGGCATCCCAATAAAATAAATCCACCTACGCTAAAAATCACCTGATATCGCAATACAGAAGCAATAGCGGTTGTGCTTAGAAATACCAGTTCAAATATGCATATGAAATTAATTAACTGTAACATTTCCTTTCCATACCATTTCATTCGATTCGGGCACCGACTAAACACATAGATACTGGCTGTGCAGAAATGACCATACAGCTTATTCCCAAAAACCAATATCATAATATAGTTTGGCATCATACGAAGCATAAATCCAATTAACTCCACTAAATTGCAACTCATGCTGAGTTCACCTCTGGATCCACTTAATTGTAATACCAGTTCTGATAGCGTTATTACTCCGTCAAACGGTCTGATAAAACCAAGCGATATGCAAATTCCGGAAAGTATTCCAATTAAAATTACTACTCTTTTTTCATGATGCATATTACCATTTATCCTTATTCCTTCCATAAAGGTAAAAACCGAGTATTATTATTATAATTCCTACCCCCATCAGTGGAACGATAATATTTTTAGGGGTATCATCAAAAAGAAGCAAATACTTATACCAGCTTAATGAACTCTTATTTCTATCCAGAATATTAAGATATGTAGTCGCATTCAATAGAACAAAAGTCGGTAAGATCAGCAACGTGCGATATTTAACCGTCAAAGCAAATGAGATTGCTACGGGAAGCGTACCAAGGATTCCTGATACGACACCAAAAAATAGTGTTGTAAGAATTGCATACAAACCAGGAGATGCTATATAGATTGCGCTGCCTATGTAATTATGAACCATTGTGGCATAATCTGGATTGTAAATGCTTAAAATTGATAAATCTCTTATTGCATTCATGGGAAAAGATAGCATATTCATTAGTATTTCCAGCATAAATGGAACCGTAAAAACTATTGTTGTTGTAAAAAAAGATGCCCACAATTTACTTTGTAAATAACGATTTTTCCCTAAACGATAAATCATGTATACTTCTTCTTTTGTCTGCTGTTCTTTGGTATAAGAAAAACCAGCAGGTACAGCAACCAGGATAGGGTATATCATCACAATTAATAATTGAATGTTTGCACTAAAATATACTTTATTCAGGCTGAGCGCTAATAACTTCATTGGCTGATACATTTGTGAAATATCAGTACCTCTAAATGTGAGAACATTCGTTATATAATTCCCCAGCACTACCGCTAGAAGTAATATAAATGTCAGACTTGCTTCTTTTTGTTTTAATAAAAAAATGGTTTGCTTCTTAATCACTTTTATTAACATACAATTTCCCTCATATAACTTGGGATTAAATGCTTTATTATGCACTTAATCCCCAATTTTTACAGCTTATCTTCCATCGTAAGAAACAGTTGCATATGCAGCTGCACTTGAGTTACCTCTAAATTCAAAACCCACAAATATGTTTGATGCCTTAACATATAACAGATTTTCTTTAGAAATACAATTGAGCATTTGGAAACTTCCCATTAATCGTATTAATTTCCTTTTGCTCAAGTAGTTACAGCAATAACCGTTTCCATTTTCTCCATGTCTTTCGTTGTCACCAATCTTATCTGGATGCGCTGTACCTGACAGAAAAAGAGATTGAAAATATCTTTGAGTTTACCATGCTGACTGACCGCTGAGTACTAGATTTTCATACAATTTTTATTATCGCAGCATCATTCCATTTTCTGGCAGTTTTAAGACAAGTCTGTCTGCTATTGAATTTTAGAACTTCTCCTTAAAGGAAATGTATCAGTTGTTTTACAACTACCGTAGATCATTCTCTATCTATCCAATATAAATATACATCTTCCAAGCAGGGATAAACTTCTTCCACATTACCTGTTTTCAAGGCATCGGCACTGATGATCCTCAGTCGATGTCCTTTTTCTGTTAATGTAACACTTATGATCCTGGCTCCACTGTTCTGGTATTCTTCCCCTTCCCTCTCTGTAACCAACACATTATAAACTTTATGTTCCAATTCAGCCAAAAATTTCTGCGGAGTATCCCTCCGGACAATCTTCCCATTCTTTATCAGCAGTATCTCTCTGGCCATGTTTTCCACATCCGCTACTACATGTGTGGCTAAAAGGACAATCTTATCCTTTGCACAGCCACTGATAAAATTTCGTATCCGGATTCTTTCCTCCGGATCCATCCCAGCCGTTGGTTCATCCAGAATCAATATCTCCGGATCATTTAATAGCGCCTGTGCCAGCAGGATTCTCTGTTTCATACCACCTGAAAAGTATTTCAGCTTTTTATACCGTTCCTCTTTCAGATTGACGACCTCTAACAAATTTTCAATCTGTTCTCTGGCATCTTTTCTGTTCATTCCTTTTAAAGCAGCCATATACCAAAGGAACTTTTCTGCAGTAAATGCTTCATAAAGACTCTGCTGCTGTGGCATATACCCGATCTTCGCCCGGTAATCCGCTCCCATCTTATAAATATCTTCTCCGTCTGCCGTTATGCTTCCCTTATCCGGGCGCAAATTATCCGTCAGCATACCAAACATTGTACTTTTCCCTGCGCCGTTGGGACCCAGAATCCCATATATCCCCGGTGTAAAATCTGCAGATACGTCATTTATTGCATACGTTTTCCCATGATCATAGCTTTTGTATAGATCTTTTATTTTTAATTCCATAATGTACCCTTTATATCATATTCAACAGAATCATGTGGCTGCTTCGTTTAAAATACAAAAGCAGCAATACAACAATAATCAATATGCCGCTTCCCATCAGCAGTGCCGGAATTCTCTGTTTCAACTTTTTGTACAATGTCCGCCCCAGGATTCCTACTGCCAGAAAGCTTCCGAATTTCAGGACAAATACGAAAGTCTCATACCATCCCAGTGTTATGCTGCTTTCGCAGTTCCAATTTACCAGATTACACATTTTCTGCCCTGCTGTGGCAAATCCATCAATATTCTGCAGCTTTAAAAACAATGGTGCAGCCATTACCAGATAGACAAATACTACGCATATGATCGCTGCCAGATCCTTACTTCTCTCCAGAACTTCTCTTCCTCTCCGGGTAGAACGGATCAGCGGTATCAGGTTGCTCTCCTCTCCTGCTCCGTAAATCCCTCCCAGTAAAAACAGCAACAGAACCGCACCTACGTACCAGGTAAGCACTTCATGGGTAACATTTCCCCATATATCCAGGTAAGCTTTTTCATCCAGTAAATATTTTTCCGAAAGTTTACCCTCTTTTTCTGATAGTCCCCGGATCTGATCTGTCAGCTCCTGAAAGCCCTCATGCAAACGCTGCCATTCCAACTGCATCAGTAACCGATCTATTTCATCCGTCCCTGACATTTCAGCTGATTCCCGACTGGGCTCCTGTAACTGCTCCAACCGCCTTTTTTCGTTTTCCACCTGCTCCAGGGTCTCCTCCGTCAGCTGTCCGGAAAGATTTTTCAGGTACATATGGTAGGCGGCATCTTTCGCCGTCGCATAGTATTGTGGCGCATATACAGCAAAAACATTCTGCATCATAAGCCACAGGGCAATTATGATCACAATTCCTTTTTTCTGCTGGATCAATAGTTTATAAAATTCATAATATACAAGATTCCTTCTATGCCCTAGTACGCTCCATTTTTTTCGTAACCTGATAATCAGCGTTTCCAGCCGGTCACTGTCACTGATCTGGCAGGTTCTATGGAAAAGGTTTATTCCGCTGGCACAGCATACCACATAAATAATCAGGAAGACACTGACCGCAACTTCATTTTTTCCTATGGCATGTCCCCCAAAATTGAAATTAACATAGCTTCCCAGCGCCTGTCTCATATCCCAATAGAAAAAAGGATTTATAATCTTACATACCCGCAGGGTTCCCGTGACAGCAATGAAATGGTACGCTGCATATTCGCATATCATAGGAAGCATCATGACAATGAAAGCTCCCGTTTCCGATTTCACCAGCATGCCCGCCATAAAAAGAACAGACCCTGTCAGCAGGGACAGTCCCACACGAAGAAAAATAAGCAGTCCTATGGCCTGCCCTACGCTTAATACATACGGGCAGTTGCGGAAAAGAGAAACCGACTGTACGTGTCTGTTCATATTGCCATATCCATACATCCATTTCAGGAACAAAACAACACTGGTTTCCTGTAACAAGGTATACAGTACTCCCCCCGATAATAGCAGAAACAACTTGGAATACGCCGTTACATGATGTCCGTTTTTACATCCTTTAATAAGAATAAAAAGCTTTCTATTTCTCTCATAAAATAATAAATACCACGTCAATACTCCCTGAAAAGAAATAGCAAAGAAAATACCGTACTGATACTCCGCCAATGCCTTTATTCCAAAACAGTTGTCCACTGTCACAGAAGCTTTCGCAACTGCCGAAAAATCGTGACAAGTCTTGCGGATATTATCCGTCAGATAATGATTTCCTTCGGAGATCACATTTTCCATGGCCTTTGACCTGTCCTGCATCTGTGAAATAAATTCCCGATAAGAGTCCAGATACCGTTTCTGTTCCTCCAGATCAGCCTCATAGAAGCCTAACTCGTCCGCCTGTTCATTTCCTTCACAAAACGCAATATATTGATCTTTTTGCTGATATACATAGACATAGGCCGCTTCTTTTTTCTGAATCATAAAAAGCAGGAATAGATTCCCCACAAAAAGTCCAATAAATGCAATCCATAGCGGAATCTGCGTCATCAGCTTTTTTATTTCATATCCTGTCAACCTCATGCAAATTGCCCCTTTAACGATCCATGATCTCCGTCAGTGTAATCGTTTTCCCCCGGTACTCTCCAATTTTTTTCTCCCAGCACTTTACTCCCCATGTACCGTCTTCTTTCTCATAAGTAAAGTACATCCTGTTTCTGTCACCTACCGGAAATCTCTGTGCTCTCCCGTTTTCATTTAATGGTGTCATAAAGGTATCTACGATCTGCATGTCCTTGTCATACACAACATATTTTCCCGGATTCCGAAGCCAATCATCAATGTCCTCCATCCAGTCATCAAAAAAATATAAATATTCGCCATCACTCAAAAAATAACCTGCCTGAGGTACATCTTCCAATAACACCTTCAGATTGGATCCATCCAGATCAGCAATATATACCGGCATCGGTTCATCACCTCTTTTTTCATCATCATAGGGATCCAGAATGATCTGATCCTGCCAGAATTGTACCCCTAAAATATGCACCGATTTCGGCATATCCGGAATCTGTAATTCCTCAATTTTGTCCGCCTGTATATCATATACAAAGGTTTTATTATATA
>OIEM01000395.1_pt1 | contig 22365 bp, 21 predicted proteins | sample 1581761 | NCBI WGS metagenome assembly OIEM01 (sample SAMN01760978, study PRJEB22395) | human gut metagenome | reverse complement strand
GCCGCCGGGGGGTGTTTTCCCGCCCCCGCTGCGTGACGAGTACGACTCGTTTTGCGGTATCGTACATTTCGTTTGAACCTTCTCTCTGGATTTATTGAAATGCGGCTTAAAAAACCCTTCACTTATATAGGTACAAAAAATCGAAAAAACTCTCACCCAAAACGCAAATTTTTTTAAAAATTTTTCAAAGACATTTTCAAACAAACGCAAAACGACGATACCGCATGGATTTCTCTTTCCATACAGTACCGTCCTATATCAATCATTATCACTTCATTGTCTTCGCCAGGGAAGTAAGCAATGCTGACATTTCCGGATTTGCCAGTACCTTCATCAAAAGCTCTGCATCCACTCCGTCTGGCACTTCAATCTTCCTGCTGTCTCCTTTGTCTTCCTTCATTTTCGGATTCAGATTTTCCTTATTATAAAAAGCATTCTCCATCATCTCTGCATTTTTTCTTCTATCCTCGTCTATGATATGACCATATACTTCTGTTACCATATCTGCCTGTGCATGTCCGGAATCTCCCTGAACTGCCTTGATATCTCCACCACTCAATTTCAGCTTGTACGTTACACTGGTATGACGCAGACTGTGAAACACTACATCCGGCAGTCCCAGTTCATCTATAATATCCTGCATTTTGTTTCTCAGATAGCTGTCTCCGATCGGCAGTCCGAAGGTAGTTGCCATTACAAGGTTGTAATCATGATACTCATTTCCCAGGGCAGCCTTTATTTCATCCTGTTCCTATATCATATTCAATGTATAAAGTAGATGCTGCAAAATCACTGAGATAAGGAATTTTGCGGCACTTCTTGTTTAGGAGATTTTTTTGTACTTTTTGAAAATATACTGATATTCTCAATACCTTTGGTCTCATAATAAGTAACCAATATCTTTTTGAATTCTACGACATAATCTGCTGGGATTGCTAAAAATCTTGTTCAGGCGTAATATGATAAATATATTGTAAAATAGATATGCAGTTTATAGTTGGAGCTTCAGGAGAAATCCTGGAGCTTTTTTGCGTCTAATTTCAATTTCGGATTAGAGCAAAGCATGTCCCACATAATTTACGAAGGGTGAGGAGCCCTATTAAGTCGAAAGGAAAATGAGTAATGTTGCGACAGAACCGAAAAGGTCGGCAATATTTACAATAGTTTGTATGAGCAAAAGCACTTGAATAGTTTCAGATAATAATCTTCTTTGAGAAGGTATTTAACTATTAAGCATGACAAGAGCCTGCAAAACGGAGTCCAGCAGGAAGATATTTTTACATCTTTTTATTTACTTTATTACGTACGTATCTTTTCCGTTTTTCTTCGCCTGATAAAGCAGACCATCCGCTATTATGACGCATTCATTTAATTTTTTTCCTGCTCCTTTTACTTGATAAATTCCAATGCTGCAATGCACATTCTGCTCTCTTTCTACAGCTTTATCGTGAACCTCTTTTCTGAATTTTTCAATACGCGTAGTTAATTCATCCAAATTCCCGATATTTTGCAGGAAAAAGATGTACTCATCGCCGCCATATCTGCATGCAATATCTGACGAATCACATATTTTCTGAAGTGCTGCGGCTATTTCACATATCCAAAAATCACCAATTTCATGTCCATATGTGTCATTGACAGATTTGAAATTATCGATATCCACAAATCCTAATGCTGCCACATCACTTTCTGACATATTTTCTAAACAATTTCTAACCTTATCTCTCCCACTGGTTTTATTCCATAGCCCCGTCATAATATCGTGGCTGGCTCTGTATTCGGAAAACAATAATTCTTTTTTTGTTTCCAGCCACTGATCCGAAACCTGTGTCATATGATCTATAGAAATAATCATAGACGAAAAGAAAATCACCATATTCTGCAGATACCAGGTATCAATAATATAATCCAAAAAAGCAGTGGCTACCAGAAGGAAAACATATACCAGATACAAATAAAATGTTTTTTTACTATATTGTTTCTTCTCCAACAGCAGGGCAATTAATAATACCAAAATGTCTAAAACAAGCTACAAGATTATCGCACAAAAAAGCAATCGTAAAAAAATACGATTGCCTTTTTGACTGTTTTATAATCGAAAATAAACATTTCCTTATGCGATCCACTCTTTTATCGCTGCCGAAAGCTTTTTATCAATATCCTTTCTGGTGGCTTCACACTCATTGGGATAATCTTTTGCTGCTTTAAAGACAAATTTCAGGACAAATTTTAATCCCACCGGAAGTGCTGTCCGGAGCAGGGATTCCGGCAGAACGAAGTGCGTGCCGTGTTCATAGACAAGAGCTTCACACTCACAGGTGTGAGGATGTTCCGCCAAGCGCTTCTCCATGCGGCGGACATATTTTCCAGCCTCCCAGAAGGAATCATCCTCCGCGGCGACAAGAATCAGTTTTCCCTGGATTCTCTCCACTTTTATCATTTCTTCTTCCGTATGCGGTCTTGCTTTTTCCGAATCTATGAAGAGGCAGGTGCTTCGTTCAAAATCGCCTGATCCTTTGGTCTCTTCCTGAACCTTCTGCCAGTATACCGGATGTTCATACACAAACGGCATATAGGGAAGCGGTTCTCCCTTCCAGGACAGCGTCGATGCCCCCGGAATGGGCCATTCCTTGCATCCATCCCTGTCTCCCTGTTCGAATCCCTGCCATACAAAATCGCTGGCCGTCAATCCGATCGTCAGGGTAATATCTTCAAAATAAGACGCTGCGGCCACCGCATCCATGCCGGCGGTACTCATTCCCATAATGCCTACCTTTCGGTTATCATTACTTTTCAACCACTTTATGGCTGTTTCTATTCTCTCCAGCGGATAATTCACATGACTGTAATTCTTTTTCCCCGGAGACATACACAGCACATTCACACCGTTTTTATGAAGCCACTTTGCACCGCATTTTGCCATGTAGTCATTCGGATCATCCCCGAACAATCCTATTACCGCGCAATCCGCCCCGCCCGGATTTTCATAATAAGTCCCGTAGAAGCCGTCCTTCTCATTTTCAAAAAACTGTTTTTTCATAAATTACCTATTTCTGCTGTCACATATAGTTAGTGTTTGCTAACTTATTTTAACACACTTACACATACTTAGCTATAATCTATTTTGAATTCTTTTCAAAAATACATATCCCACCAGGCAGGCGATCAGCTCCGTGATCGGAAATGCCCACCAGATTAGAGATACACCCATCTGACCGTTTCTGACAAAGACAGAAAAGATTCCTGCCAACGGCAGTATGATCACGAACTGTCTGAGCAGTGAGATCACAAGGGACTCGATACCACCTTCCACTGCCTGGAAAATTCCCTGGTATGCTACATTGATTCCCGCAAAAAGGAAGCTGATGGAGATAATTCGCATGGCGCTGATAAAATATTCTCTGGATTGTCCCGCATTAAACAGCGTTGCAAATGCTCCGGGAAAGATTTCCGTGATCAAAGTACCTATGATCATCAATGCCACAGTATACAGGATGCCGTATTTGATTCCGTCTCTGATCCTCTTTTTGCTTCCCATTCCGTAGGCATAGGCAATGATCGGTGTAATGGCATCTCTCAGACCAAAGGCAAGGAATAATACAAACTGCTGTACCTTATAGAACAATCCGTATGCCGTCTGTGCAGAGGGACTGAACTTCAGGATCAGATTCATGACATAGACCATAATGGACATCAGTGCCTGCGCAATAATTGCCGGAAGTCCGATGGCATAGATTTCTTTTACAATTGTAAAACTTGGCTTCATATAGCTGATACTATGCTCAAACTCTTTATTTAACCTTATATGGAAAATAAAGAGCAACAGCGCCGATGCGACCTGCCCTATCACGGTAGCGTAGGCAGCACCCTCTACTCCCATCTCAGGAACAGGTCCCAGCCCATAGATCATAATGGGATCAAGAATGATATTTACAACGGCCCCCACAACCTGACCTATTGTGGAATATAGAGACCGTCCGGTTGCCTGTAACAGCTTTTCAAACAAAGAAAAGAAGATGATTCCGAACGAGATCACACAGCAGATCCTCAGATAACTTGTTCCCATAGAAATTACCTGCGGATCTACGGTCTGGGAAGAAATATATGCCTTCACGCCGAAAATTCCAAACAGTAACCATACAACATATATAACTGCTCCCAAAAACAGGCTGTTTCCTGCCACTTTCGCCGCTTTTTTCGTATTCCCCTGTCCCAGCGTCATTGCCAGAAGCGCATTGGTTCCTACACCTGTTCCAACACCAATCGCTACCATCAGCATCTGCACCGGGAATACCAGTGTCAGTGCATTCAGTGCCGCCTCGCTTCCCACTTTCATATTTCCGACGAAGGCACTGTCCACAATATTATAGACTGCCTGCAATGCCATGGATAAGATCATTGGTATCCCCATCTGCACCATCAGCTTATTTACCGGCATTTCCTTCATTCTGTTACTTTCTGCCATTTTCTGATCCTCCTTGTTTTTCTGCATAAAAAAAGCATGCACTTATCCCATAAGCTGGACTTACGCTGATAAGCTACACACTTTTTAGGCAGATATAAAATAAAAAACGAGTAACAAAACTGGATTTACGCTGGTTTGCTACTCGTTCAAAAGCTATTATATTTGCAATTTTTTAAAAAGTCAAACAAAAATCTACCGCACGATCCAGTTCACGATCTGCACCATCACACCGACCAGCAGACACACCGGGAGTCCGATGACCATTCCTTTCAGGCTCCCAATAAAATGGAATTTATAATCCTTATAGGAATCCACCAGATCCTCGGTTCCCGGGATGATCAGCTTTTTGCTGTGGCATACCCAGATCCAGTCGATGACGAAGCAGTCATACCAGTCAACAATGAACCAGATGAGATACGAAATCAGAAAACCCTGCAGAAAGTTACCGGTATGATTGACAAAGATAAGAACCAGCGCTATTACCAGGACAATTACAACGGCTGCGGCCAATTTCTTTTTTCTTGTCTGCGGGCTGTCTGCCTTTTTACTTTCGTCGATCAATCCCAACTCCAGGCAGCGGTTGACGATGGGTTCCGGCATATCGTAGACCGTATCTATAGGATTTGTACTGCCTGCTGCCACTGCAATCGTAAATAACACGGCCAGTACTGCTGTTTCTATTAAAATAATACCAATACTCATATTTGATCCTCCATCGGTTTGTCTTGGCTAACTGCTATATTCAAAGAATGACACACCCCGGCAACAATGTCAATACAATAAAAAACATCGACACATTATGTAATTACTCCACAATGTGTCGGTAGTTTCGCGTTATCTTGCTTCTTTAAAAATCGGATCAATAATCTCTGCAATTTCTTTTATATTGATCGGCTTGACGATATGTCCATTCATAGGACCTGTGATGGGTGCTATGCCTTTGTTTTTAACTCTCTTCAATAAACACTATACCGTATATCTTTTCAGGCTTCAGCAGTTCTATCCCAGAAATCGTGCATTTTGTTTTCCTCGTCAATTCTATAAGCTGCTCTTTCGTACATTTATAAGCAAAACTTCCCCAGTCAACCTGTACACAATCCGTAAACAATTCATCTGCAATAAACAGAAAATCCAATCCGCTAAGTCTTTCTATCCTGTTATTATCTGCAAATATGTCATAAGGATTTTTATTTTCTTTCCACGTATTCAGCCTGTCCTCTTTAATTTCTCCATAAAAGATTGATGACATCATAAACATCTGCCTCCGTTAATCTTCCAGTCCCCATATAACAGTCACAGTATCAGAGATATCTATATCATCAGGCTCGATGTCCATATCATAGGAAGCAGACTCACATTCCTCCGGTTCACAGCACCGAAGCGACATTTCCTGCAATGGTCTTGATACAAAATCAATCTCTCCCCATGAATAATCAATATTTATGATTTTTCCCAAATTTACACCTGCTGCCTCTGCCAGTACAGATGCCTTTGCCTGGGAATCCTTTACTGCTGCACCAAGCAGCTCATTCTTTGACTTCTCCGGATCTGCAACTGTATATTCGATAGTAAATTCCGGAGATACAGAACAATGTGCCAGAGCATATAATATTTTTCCAAGTCTCTTATTATCTGCTGGGAACTCCAGCTTCATACGGTGCACATATTTATATCCTTTGAATCTTCTCTTCCAGCTTTTATCTCTCGCCTGATAGCTCTCGTATTCAGTATCAATGTTGAAATATAGTGTTTTCAGCTCTTTTCTCTCATATCCCAGTTTTTCAATAAGATCCTTTAGGATTTCCACACAATCGGATGATTTCCGCAATGTTTCATCATATTCTTCATACATCCCCTCTATATTGATTCTGAGTCGTATCATATCCGGTTTTACAGATAGTTTTCCCTTACCAGTTACTCTGATTGTTCTTTCCATCATGCTTCGCCCTCCATATTCTGTCTGCACGCATCAAATATACATTCAATGACTTTTTTATCTGCTTTAAAATATTTGCCGAAAGGATTGATCACAACTCCGGCAACCTTATCATTATGCAATCCAATTTCTAAAATCTGTCTGAACGGAATTTCCATCACAGCATTCGGAACCGGCTTTTTATGGCTTTCTTCCTCATTAGTAAAGATATACAGCCATTCTATTCCATCCTCTGCTGCCACGGTATCCATGCGAAGTCTTACTTCCTGGTCCAACGTCAGCCTGTCTCCTTCCTGCAAGGTGCTCACATCAAGATTAGGAAACATTTCTTCGCTTACTGTTACAAACGGCACCCATCCCTGTCCATCGTTCATTATACGAAAACATACTGCTGTGATCACATCTATAAAACTCTCATGATTCTGATTTTCATAAAGATTACTTATGGCATTTTCTATCAGATCATTACCACTTAATGACTCATCTGCTTCCAGGTTATTTCTTCCAAGCACTTCATCAAATGCATCCAGCACCCTGTTCATTTCCGGATCTATCCTGTTCCGGCATTCACCTTTCAGAACTGCCGGTATTCCAAAGAAAGCCTCGGCTATACTTCCTGTTATTGCCGCAAGAGTATCTGTATCCCCGCCCAGCGAAACAGCATTTCTTACAGCATCCTCAAAATCTTCCGCCTCCAGAAAAGCGGTGATTGCTTCCGGCACTGTCTGCTGACAGCTCTCAACATGGTGATAATACGGACGGATTTCATTCAATGTCCTGCTCAGGTCATAATGAAATTCCTGCTCCACGTAATCCCTCATATCTTCCTTGGACGCTCCGCTTCTGGCAAGAAATATACAGCTTGCTGTTGCTTCTGCTCCTTTGATTCCTTCCGGATGGTTGTGTGTGACTGCTGCCGTCCACCTTGCGACCTCTCGCGTTCTTTCAATCGTATGATATAACCAACCTGCCGCTGATACTCTCATTGCGGATCCGTTGCCATAACTTCCATATGGCTGTGGATGTCTGTCTTTTAACCAATGTCTGAAACTCCCTCCATATCCTGCATGAGGATAATGTTTTCCCCAATCCTGCATATTGGCAATTACTGCTTCCTCTATTTCTTTTTCATCTGCATCAGGACCTACTGCAATCAATGCCTCTGCCACAGCTATGGTCATGACCGAATCATCTGTAAAACCGCAGCCTCTTGTGAAAAATTCAAATTTCTTTGTCTTATCTCCCCTGTCAAATTCAAACGGACTTCCTATGATATCTCCTAAAATTGCTCCGTACATATCTGCCTCCAGTCTCCGGAAAGCATCCGGTATTATCTCTTTCCTTGTTACAATATGAGTATATCCCGAAGGCAATTTGGGATGGTCGCTGAATGGGCGACACTTTCAGACAAAGAAAAAATGCCAGCACGAAAATGTACCGACATCCTTTAATCAATATTTGCTTGTAAACCAATCATAAAACTCAATTTCTTCTTCATCAGAAGTATCTTTATCAATGAATTCCTGTAAATCCTTTTTCATATTATTATAAGTTTCCTGATATTGTGTGCTGTTGCAGAAGGCAGTGTGCATCATTCCTCCATAAACTCCACATGTAATAGCATAATATCTTTCACATTTTTCCAAGGTTATCCGACAGGAATCCCTGTATTCTTCATCCGCTATTATCAATCCGCCTTCACTTCCAGTCTGATCCGGCTGATAAATATTATCCCACATATATTCTACACTCCCAGTATTTCATTCGTATATTTGAACAATGTCACATTCAGCTGCATGATATCATACTGCTTATCAATAATTGCTTTCTGCACGATCAGGTCAAACTTACTGCTCGGACTGAACGCCCAGTCTGCCCTTGCCATCAGATCCTTTGACTGCTCCAGATCAAGATGAAGTGCAATACACAAAGCCATTGCCGTCTTTTTCTTTGGATGATAATGCTCATCACACTGAATCTTTGAAAAGTGTTTCCTATCCATGTTTGCATTTTTCCAGACGTCCTTGTTGTCAATCCCAGCTGCTGCTATCAGTTCAAACAGCTTTTCGTGAAAAGATGCTCCCATATTTGCAAGTTGGTCTTCTAATGGCATGTCTGCTGACAGAATACATGGTTCCATCATCTTTATGCCGGCATCAGTTTCTTCAAGTGGACTTGTGTCCTCCACATCTTTCCAAAGCATTTGCTCATACAATTCTTCCTCGGATAAGAACCTGCTACCGACACTTCCTGCTCTTCTCGGATATTCTCTGCTATGACTATCCATCACATAATTTGCATCTATGTAGGAATCAATCTCTCCAACTATCTGACTTGAAAGCTGAAATGATTTTTTGTCAAACACCACAAGAATAATCTGCATATCGTTTTCCATGAGAAATTCACTGAATACCGATACTGCAATCTGCAATGCCTTATCTTTTGGGAATCCATACACACCTGTTGAAATCAGAGGAAATGCAATACTCTCACATCCTAATTCTGCTGCCTTCTTCAATGAATTTCTATAACAGCTTTCCAGTATATCAAACTCATGATGTGCTCCGCCTTCCCATTTAGGACCGACTGTATGGATGATATATTTTGCTTTCAGATCATATGCTCCGGTAATAGCTACCTCACCTCTGGCAATTTTGCCAATCTTCCTGCGTTCCTCCAGTACCTGCTCAATTCCTGCTGCTTCATAGATAGCCAGATCAGTGCCACTTGCACAGATTGGATGCGGATTTGCTGTATTTACAATGGCATCTGCCTTTACTTTTGTAATATCATTTCGGATTATCTTAAATGGCACTATGGCACCTCCCTTTTGTACTTTTTATATGCTATTACTTATCCTTATCGTCAGAATCAGTCGCTTCATATTCCTCTACATCTGTATCTTCAACATCTATTATGATATCTTCTTTTTTATCATAATTCGGATTACTCAAGTATGTATCTTCTAGAACATTTTTAAGTTTTGTACAGCATGGCTTGAAGGTTGCATATGTCAAACCTCCACCAACCATACCTCCGACCACAGGAATCGCTTTTTTGAAGAACCCCGCAAATACTTCTTTGGTCATTCTCACACCAAACCACTTGCTTATGCTCTTTACAATCGGGTAGATGGTTCCCTTAGTTAATGCTTTTTTTACCAGCTGCTTTTCAACACCAGATCCTAATGCTTTTGCCATTGCCAGCAATGCATTCTTTGCATTTGCAACTCCAAACATGACGCCCATACACAATATAATCTGGTTCATTGTTTCCGTGTCAAATGCCTGCGCATTTTCTTTATATTCTATCTGCGGGAATCCATACAAATACAGTAGCTTTTGTGCCACTCTTAATAAGCATCCGTAATACTGTGCTATATCTGCCGGAATAGTTGCCACCATTGCCGCACCGCCCGGAGCACCCAGTGCTGCTGATATACCTGAAACTTTTAACCGTTCATTCTGTATTATTGAATCAGCAATCTTATCAATATCCTTCTGTTTGATACATGCGATCATAGGCGTTTGATCTACTGCTTTTTCAATAACTTCCTCTGGATATTTATTTTTCAGTTCTTTTCTAAGATAGTTGTCACGTTTGATACTTACCCCCGGAACCTTAAACGCCATCAGTATAACATCTTCGATATCAATTTGCCCGTCACCATTCACATCAACGGCATTAAATACTGCTTCCTTTGATTTTTCCAGGGATTCTGATGATTTCTTTACGACCAGGTTTGCTTTGGAACCTATTGATTTTGCCATTCCTTTTACAGACTCACTCATATTCTTTTTTTCTTTTGTTTCAGCTTCTTTTACATCATTGTTTTCCATTGAATCTGTCATATCAAATTCCTCCTCAAATAGTATTCATTACACCAAATGTAAATTTCGCGAATCCCCAAAACACACATCATCAACAGATTCTTGTCATTTCATATAATCTATTTATGGTACTCAAATTAACATTTTATACATGATTCATATATTTATACCAGTCTTCCACACAAATTCCTTCTATCTCTGTTATTACCACGTTGTCCCATCTTTCTTTCAGACTCATTCCGTTATATATTGGAGCAGTAACTAATTCCTCTGCTGTACTAAATTCACAACCATTAGGTATATCACAGTACCCAACCCAGTATGGACACTCGTATTTGGCAATAAATCCAATATAATGTACTTCCTCTTCTGCATCATCTGAAAAGTAAAAGCACGTTTCATCAATATGATACCCTGCTTCGAGTTGCCTGTAAAAGAAATCCCAATCTATATCTACCACTTCTTTCCCTCTTTCCTAATCCCAGTATAGCTTCAGCTATAATAACGCTGAGCATATGACTTTTCTTTACCTTGCAAATAATTGACATATATGAGTCCGCAGGGTTCTTATCCAATCTGCAATGCTCACTGCCTTGCCTGGAAAAATCATAAGTACCAAGGTTACAATTGCTATCAGTAGTTGTGCAACCGTTAAATTTCGATTACTTTTCTCTCTTGCAAATGCAGTCAATTCAGACGATATATCTATTTTTCGCTGCAAATCGCTTTCAATCTCCGTATAATTATTCTTTACCTGAGACCAAATCCATTCCGGATTATCCGTAAATAATTCATAGGGATGCCTTCCGTAACAAACAGAGCTTGTTGCGTACCCATTTTTTTCCAAGATTCGTTTTGCATGCTCAATTGTCTTGTCAAATGGCAATTCCTCAGTAATCTTATTAAAATCATAAAAATCCTTGCTCAACTCATATTTCAGCTTAAGCAATCTCTTTTGAGATGATTTCTTGGAAGTAATAGCATTAACTTTATTTCTGTATTCTGTTACAAGATTCCAAAACTGCAATCCTAAATTTTTGAGGACAATTATTTTGTATATATAGTCCATATGTCCACGTGTAAATTCGTAAACCATTTTGTTATGTATGGTTCCATATCCATCATTACTTTCCATCCAACTCGGATTATATATGTACATCATATCTGTCGGGGATGAATCACGCCACCGTATTGTTGCAGTTGATATATATAGACGTTCAGCAATGGACAGATTGAATCCATACATTTCGTCCAATCCCAATGCCATGTAAATTGATGGCTCCAATCTCAAATCTGGTTTGATATTGGTCTCGAAAATATTAATACCCAAAATATTCTTTTCTCTTCCATAAATCATAAGTGGAAAGTATTTTTTTATCTCATGAAGAAAAAGTTTCTTTACAAATTCAATCTGCTCATAGATAATCTGGCTCTTAGCATATTCGTCCATAGTTCCACTACTAACACCATAACCAATCTTTGCTCCTGATTTTCGCTTACTATCCTGAGTCCAATTTTCATGCACACACATCCCTGGCTTCTTATATTGTGTTTGAATAAAATCTGAAATTTCATTGCAAAGCGAGTCCGACAGAGTCACCTTCATTTCAATAACTGCGTAAGATGAACTAAAGTTTCTAACATGAATATCAAAATGCTCAATAAATGAATCCAGTTCTATATCATATGCAAAATCAAAGATTCCCACATTATACCAGGAATTGCCACTATGAAGTGTCTGATCAAGCCCTGATATTAGCTTTTCTACATTCTCCTCAGAACCATAAGCCGACATATACTTATGCGTCAGGCATTTCTTAAATAATCGTATTAACCCTTTCTTTGTTTCTTTCAAATTTTGCTTAGGGATAAGGTCATATAACAGAATATCAGTTGGTTTGAAATAATAATCATTTGGTAGTGCATTTGGGTCTTCTCTTTCCCAGTAATAATCATCATTAAAAATACTATGTGAAAACTCTCTCTTTTTCCGATTTTTACCAAATGATAGTTTCCATTTGATAAGAGACTTTAGCTTGGCTATTTCATATTTGCAATTTTCACGCTTTATTTCTTTTACAAATTTTGTACTTTTCAAACTGGAGTCTCCTTTCACTTAAATCTTGGCACGTAGATTAATCTTCTCCTTAACAAGAGGTGGCTTTACTGTCTATCTTTGTTTTCTTGAATTGTATTTTCAATTTCTTTCTTAGTACGATAATCCCCAGAAAAGAATATATTACTTTCCAACTTTGGAATTATTATTTCAACTTCTCCTTCATCATCATAGTTAAAGTCCGAAAATAATGTGATTTCGACACCTTCGGGTTTGTATATTTCTGGCTTATCAATATACAATGTAAATCCAACAGGATATGTTGATATTTCAGATAATGTTATCAAACCAACTCCTCCTACAAATTGAACCGATATTCCGTTCATTCTTTCTACAGCCCCAGAATGTATATGCATATATAAATGATATCTTTCCCGATTAAAAACTGTGGAAGTTCTATCCAACAAATAATCCTTTAATGAATTGTCTCCCATCATGCCTTCATTGATATCACAAAACAAAGTCATAATCTGTTTGAATATAGGTAATGGTTTTATACCTTTCATTTTAATTCCTAATGCACCAAATTCTTTTTCTTTTGCTTCTTGTAATGCAGAATGTATAATATGTACAAACTTACTGTATTCTGGCACATACCATTGCCCTGTCTTAGAATTACAATCACCACATAAATAATATCCTCCACGACCTCTCTGTTGAATTTTGCCTTTAAATTCTGAAAAGTCCCATGGTAAACTATTGGAATTTGATACCTGTTTAATAACCTGTTCACCAGAAAGAATATGAACTGAATAATTATTAAAAGTTGTCTCTGGTGGTACATGTTCAAATGTAAGTTTCTTGGTTTCTCCACAAAGCCTACATTTTCCAATAATAGGTTTTCGGCTCATCTAATCACGCTCCTTATTATCTGTAAATAGTCTTTTCTGCCCTAGATTACCATTTTTATCGTTTTCTCAAATGACTCGCTGAAATGTTCATCATCCTCTGGTGTCAGTTTCTTCGGTCCATTTATATGATTTTTTCCGGATGCCCTTCGAGCTTTGTTATTTAGATGCCGTTCCATAAGCATCCGATCTATATTGTCATTCATATACCATTTTCCTGACTGATGGATTGCATACGCACCGGCTCCAACCACAATCACTTCTCTGTAATCTGATTCAAGTACATGATTTGTGTCACATAAGAGCGTAACCAGAATAGTATATTTTTCTACAATTTTCTCAACAATGCGAATTACTGGACAGGCATCTGCATCTACATAAATATGCAGATTTCCAATTTTCTTTGCCATTTCTTCCTGATACATTGTATATTCTGTTTTGCTCATACAAACCGGTCCGATTGATGTTTCAGATACCTGTCGGTCAGTAATTTTCTTCGGCTCCTGTTCCATCATCCAGTACTCCTATATTACGTTTTTTTCGTCGTTAATCTTGACAAAGGTCAATAGAATCCCTGATAGTCAGGATATTTTTCTTGTATTTGTATATAGTTTTTTATTTCTTCAATGCTTAATATATTTTGTGGTGGGACATCTCCCACTGTCATTCCCGTAAAATCAAATTCATAATCAAAACCAAAGAGATCTTTTGTTATATTATATTTGACTATTTCAGCGATTAAACTATTACGATGTACCTCATGAATATCGCTTAATTTTACCTTAAATGTTATCACTGATGGATTTCCTAAAATCCATAGGCGCTTATAAGGTTCTTCTTTATACAGTTCACTATCAATTGCCTCCAAAGACCATCGCAAAATTTCACCCCCTAAATTGATAGCAAAGTGGTTTATTCGATCATCCTTATATACTTGATTTTTATCAAAAAAGAAATGAACCGATTTTGTTCTGGATTGTTTATCACGATTCCACAAATGATATACATGTAAAAAAACTTCTTCTATCTTATCAGCGTCTAATCCTATATCAACAAGAAGTTTTCGTAATCGTTTCTCCCCAATGCTATCTTTCCCACCAGCAGTCACGATACCTTGTTTCCAGTATTCATTTTCATCTAAAATACGTGCACAATGATATACTACAATTTCTTTATCCATATTTTCTTTAACAAAATCAGTAACCAACATGGATTCATCTATTCTAATATCTTGCAATTGGTGTTCAATTTGCCACCATTCTTCAACCTTATCCGTACTTACTCTTCTGAGAATCATTTTTTCAAATTCACTTCCCCAATTTCTCAATTCTACTGGGAATGTAGTCGGATTATCAAAATCAATCATTTATACTCCTGTTCTATATCAGAATTCCATTCCGATTCTGGTTCTTCCATCATCAGATCAAATATAGTTTCTTCAATGACTTTCACACACTCATCTGTATTCTGCAAAATATCCTTGCCCCAGAAGCGTATCACTGTCCATCCCATAAACAGCAGTTTTTTATTAACTTCATCATCCCGTTGTCGGTTCCTTGATATTTTGTTAATCCAAAACTCACTGTTATTACTTTTTTCCAGGCGCGGTTTTAATATTTCCCAGTCTTTCCCATGAAAGAACTCGCCATCACAAAATATAGCGATCTTGTATTTTGTCAATGCAATATCCGGCTTTCCTGGAAGTTCCTTATAATTCTTCCTGTACCGATATCCTTTCTCCCACAAGGCCTTACGAAGTCGAACTTCTATTGTTGTATCATTCGCCCTGATATGCTGCATATTCTTTTTTCTCTGCTCTTTTGTCAACACATCAGCCATATATATCTACCTGTCTTCTCAAATTCAGTTCTTTTGTTACAAATCCAACAACCTTATATCCATTTTTCTCTGTGTCAGATAATACTCATACATCATTGCTGCCGGGAGCTGTCTAATCTGAATATTCTCTAATCCGAGCGCTTCAAGCATTGGCATCCTCGCAGTACCTTTTTTTATTATCTCATCCTTTTCTGTCGGCATGAGAAAGCAGTTTTTTACCACAGCAATATGATGTGCCTCAATAAATTTCTTATATGCAAGCTGATAGAGATACTGTTTTGTAACATCTCCAACACCCGGATTACCTCTAAGATTCTTTCCTTTTTCCAGTTGGAGAAGATAATACTTGGCATCAAAAATAACAAAATAATCAACATCCCCGACACTTGGCATACTAATCAGATCAGGGATCAATGTATCTTTAGCTGTCTGCGTAGTATCTGTACCTTCCCATATTGGCTTTTCAATAATATCAATCAGTGAATCCTCTTTCTGATTCTGAAATTCATCTGCCAAAGGAACATGCATTTTCAGCTGCCCCAGTGATGTTTTCAGCTTATTATCAAACACTTCTGCACATATCTTTTCCCATACTGCATGATACGCAGTTGTACCATACATACAGATTCCATCATTATCCTCAAACATTCTGCGGTTCTGTGCCACATATGCATACAGCGTTTTAAGAAGAATCTGGCGGTGGGTGTTAAACTGCACATTCAGTTCCTTTGAAATTCTTTCCAGAATATACTCCCTGTCTCCAAAGTCATCCAGAACTTCCTCTGACAGTTCTACCGTTTCTATTCCAAAAAGATTTTCAAGCTGTGCCTGGCGAAGCTGATTGGAGCATTCTGTCAGGATGCACTCATGCAGTCTTTTGAAATAATCCATATCATCATCTACTGTTTTTCCGGTATACAGTTCCATATAATATGGCCTGTTATCCTCAATCAGAGCAAAGCTCTCATCTATGGTTTTTTCCCACAGAATTTCGCCATCACCATTGACTTCAATAATATCCTCGCTGTTTGTATATATGCCATATTCAAAGTAATCGTTCAGAAGATAGAGAATTACTGCAAGGATATTAAAACTTCTGTTTTCTCCATCTCCATTAAACATACTTACCATCTGTTCATCTGACCGGCTGTATCTTTCAAGAACTTTAACAACCTGTTTCATTTCTGAAAAATAGTCATCCCTCTGCTTCATCAGATACTTCGGATATACCTTAATAACCCTTGAACCACATGTAATAATTCCCACATAGGTAAAGACATATAAACAGTCTCCGCTGACTGCTGTTTCATCTGATATTTCAATATCGTCATCAACCAGATCCGACATTTCAAGCTGGTCTTCATTGTTCTTTACACTCTTTAATACTCCAAAGGCTTTCAGATTTTTAATAAAGTGCTCAACCGCAGATTCATCCATAGAAAAGATGCTTTTCAGATTATTCTTTGTATACCGCTGCTGTTCCCTGACATATCTTGAAACAATCTCCATTATGCATCATTCCTTTGCTTGTCATAATATAATTCCTTAAATGTATCTCCGAAAATTCCCATTCCCTTTTTATCAAATGCATCACAAACTGATGAATACTTGCTGCTGTCGCAGCCATCAAAGAAATTGTGCTTTCTCTGTTTTACAGCATCCTCATACAGATACATTATGACCTTGCTCTTAAATGCCTTGATAAATTTTTCTGTATCTTCTATCATTCCATCCTCACCGGACTTAATGATTTTCTTTGAAAGAAAGAACGGTCCCATCAGCTTATCTTCATTGATTCTGAAATCATCTGAAGACAATTTTGCATTGATGGCTTTTCTGAGTGTATTCCAGTTAATTACATCCTCACTGCCTGCCAGTTTAATATTACCAATGGAAGCAATCTCTTCTTCATTTTCATTGATTCCAAGATATTCAAAATTCCATCTTCTCTTAAATGCCGTATCCATAGGAAATACGCCCTGGTCGGCACTGTTCATGGTAGCCCATATAAACATATTGTTTGGAATCCTGATTTTTTTGTAATTATCCGCATCACCTCCGAGCTGTGAAGCAAGATACCTTCTGATATCCCCTGATGCCTGTATCTCATATTCGCTTACACCGTCATCATCACGATCCAGCAACTGGAATACATCACCAAATACTGCTGCCACCTTTGCCCTGTTTATTTCTTCAATCAGAAGTAAATGTGGCTGTGGTGCTTCTGTTCTTCCACTCTTTAATGCATCCACATAAACACGCATAAAAGGTCCTGGTACAAAATCATATCTGATGCTTCTTCCATCACTATCCATTACTGGCTTATATGTTCCTACAAACTGAGAGTATGAATAATCCGGATGGAATGTAACTCTTTCATATGTACCAACTGTATCTGCCATCAGCTTGTCACAGTCATCTTTCAGCCCAAAACTCTTTCCTGTACCAGGTGCACCGAATACGATACGGTTTCTCTCATAATCTACATCTATGTTCGTATTATAAATCAGCATCATATAGTCCTCCTCAGAATCAATCAGATATTGAATATATTTTTTCACAGCACTTCTCTGTGATCCATTTTTTTCAGGCTCTTTTTTCAGTTCATCCATAGCCTGATTTACCTGTCCAATATCTGTCGTATAAAATACACTATGTTCTGCCACCATAGGAAGAGGAGTTTTCTCAATACTGTTTATATATGAGTCTATTGACTGCTCACTGTATGGATTTCCGGCATCCGAATCCCCCTCCGGTTTTACCTGTAATCCCATCCAGTATCTGAACAGTCTTTTATTTCTTTCTTCCGGATCCTCGCTTTCCAGATTTACTTCAAGCTCCATATCATCATCCGGATAATAATATTTCCTGTAAAGATACATCAGATTATTTTCATCTGTAAGCTGATAGCAAGATGTAAGTTTTCCTTCCGATTTTTCAGGAAGAACATCTGCCGGAGCAAAATTCTCATGCCATTTACCCGGTTTCATATGTGACATATCACTGCTTGGATCATAAAAATAATTTCCTACGCTATCGATAAAAGCAATAAGTCTTTCGCCTGACATTGCAACAAATACTGTATCTTCATCTGTTTTGTAGAATCTGACAAGTTCACCGGCTTTTCTTGATGCAGTCCTTGCATCATTTCCGTAATAGATTTCTTGCAATTTATCAGCAATAGCTTTTTTGTCAATTCCATCACCATAAAGATAACTTTCAAGACTTCCAATATCTTTCCAACCAATTCCGACGACAGAGCGTCTTCTCCATTCATCCACATAATTCATAACATCATTAGATGTACCTATTCTTACGAAACTCTTAGGCATTCCAAATTTGTCCCCAATTACATGATGCATTGAATCAAGAGACATATTTGCATATTTACGAACCATCGCAATCTGCCCGCTTCTTGCATAAAATTTCGTGCTTGGTTTTATCAGAAGTGAATATAGAACATGGAACTGCCATGTATCATTATGATAACAGCTGAGAATATCGCCAGTAGTCATTGCATAATATTTGTGAAACCATGCCATATTATAAAACTGATCTCCTATCAGTTCTTTCAGGTCATCATCCATCTTCTCATAATCTTCAATCGTCTGCGGATTTGCTTCTGAAATAAGTTTTGAACCATTAACAAGAGCATCACGAATAGATTTTCCTACTTGCAATGCTTCCTCATCCGATAGTTCCTTAGAATTATTAGCACTTCCAGATGTCCAGACTCCTGTATCTTTTTTCTGAAATAATCCAAATTTATATGCTGATCCGCCTGCGATGCTTCCAAAAAATTCACGACACTGTGTATTTCTTTCTATCCAGTAACACAGAGCATCTGAATTATCCCCACTAGAATAAAAAATGTACTGCAATACTTCTTCATCTGATAAAGCAGCAAGTTTTTCAGGTGAGTATCTCTCCATGAAGTCAGCCCTGCATTGTTCAACAGCATCATCATTTGATGGTAGTTCAAGCCCTGATTCTTCTATATGTTTTGTTAGAATATTTGCTGCACGTTGATATTCATTTTCTTTTTGCAAATCATCATCTATATTCTGTTTACCTAAATAGGGACGATTATCATAATACTCCAAATATTCTTTCAATCCAGATTTCTTAATTGTAGCAATGTAAATTCCTAACTTATTCTGAATTCTTTCAAATTCCTTATTTGGTCTATAATCATTAGGAATAATAATCTGATTTCCTGGTCCGTTTCTGTTCCCGTCCTTCGTACCTGATATTTTTTCAACTTCTTTTTCATCACATTCAAGACTGAATATATAATCTTCAAATTTATCTACCTGGTCATTTACCCCCAGGCAAAAATATTTCAGTCCTTCTTTCTGTGCATACTTCCACGCAACTCCGCGTTCATAAGCACCGCTATCTCTTGTATCAAAATAATTTTTTGTATTATCTTGCTTATGCACAAGCGGATATACAAATATTACAATCCTTTCACCAGACGAAAGTTCAAGTACGAAACCTCTTTTTTTGGTATCATCAATATATTCCTTATCGGTCTCATTTATCGATAAATAACCATTTAATGTTTCTATTGCTTGTTGAGTAGTATACGCCATCTCATTACCTCCTCAATTCTCAGCCGACATAATCCTTCCAAATATCATGAACTGCATTTGCACAACATTTCGCAAACAAAGGGGGCACAGCATTTCCAATCATCTTATACAAATCCATGTTACTTCCATAAAACACATAATCGTCAGGAAATGTTTGTAGCCTGGCCGCTTCTCTTACTGTTATTGTCCTTTGTTGTGTAGAATCAGGATGAATATGTCGTAATCCATCCTTGTACAAATGAGCTGGTATCAAATTACTTGGTTCATCCCATCTAATTACATGATACTTATGTACATTTGATTCTTTTCCGGTCATTTTTGTATATAATTTTTTCAGAGCATCTATAGATGTGTATTGATTTCTTCCCGATTCTATATCCTCTGTCAATAATTTAAAAATCCCCAAATCTCTGTCACTTTGCCATCTTGCAATATGATTTTCCACACTTGGCTCCGATAATGAATGTCTGGTTCTTACACCATTTACTTTTGATGTTTCTTTTTCAGGATATAGTTTTGGTAAATCCCCTATTGATTCATAAACGGTCTTCTTTCTTTTTACTTTATACTTCGGTAAATACTCTTTATAAAATAAATCTACAATTTGCTCCGCTTTATCACCAAAATACTCTTTACGCACACCAAATATAATTATTCTCTTTCTGTTTTGCGGTACGCCATATTCAGTAAAATCTATTATTGCCTTACTTAAATCTGGTATAAGACAATAACCAGCAGTGTCAAAACTTTCTCGTATAATTTCAATTATCGGACTTCCTGTAGGTTTTGCACTTAGTATTCCAGGAACATTTTCAAATATAAACATTTTGGGCTTATATCTGTCGAGTACTTTAATATAACTTTCAAACAAGAAGTTTCGGTAATCGTCTTTCATTCCATTTTCATCACGAACTCTTCCTGCTATTGAATAAGCCTGACATGGTGGACCACCTATAATAACATCTATACCATCTGCCTCATGAATCAGTTGATCTAACCCCACCGATGAATCGTAAGTTGAATCATTATCCCATCCCTGAAAAAGCTCATCCGTCCTTTGAATATCAAATCGCATTACTCGACGATCAGCATCCTTATATTTCCATTTATCTCTGAGTCTAATCGCAAGATTTTTACAAGGAGCCTTTTCCCATTCTACTGCTGCAATCGTATCAAAATAGCCTGATTGTTCAAATCCATCCATTAACCCACCACAGCCGGCAAATAAATCTATAGATTTAATTTTTTTCATTTTGTATCTCCTGTTATAATTTTTAATATTGCTTCTCCCAGAGCCTGACCTAAAAGTGGAGGTACTGCATTTCCTACTTGTCTCGATTGCTGAGTTTTTGTTCCAGTAAAAACAAAGTCATCCGGAAATGATTGCATTCTTGCACTTTCCCTTACTGTAGGAACCCTATTATATTCATAATGAAATAAATTTCTATGTCCTGTATCTACAGTTCTTGCAGGAGCATTTCCATTTAATCTGGTCCACGCCATATGAAATTTTCTGCTTTCTCCCCAACCCGCCGGTAGATCTTTATAATTTCCACCTTCTGGTACAAGTGCTATAGTATCCTTTACCATCTGTGTATGATTAGTTCCTAAATGATTATGTAACACATCACAGTTTCCTCTCATCAATTTTTGATATTCCGTTTTTGGATCACATATATACTCTGCATCCTCGCTTCCCAGATTATCTACAAGTGATGGCAAATCACTTACTGCATCTCTGCAAGTTCTATAATCTTCAGGTGTAAATTTTATCTCCGGAAATTCTGGTTTACCAATATCTTCTCTGATTCCCATAAAAATAAGTCTCTTCCGTATTTGTGGCACACCATAATCTGCTGCACATAAAATTTTGCATTCTATATTATAACCCATTTTTCTAAATCTCTTTAGAATTTCATCCTTAATTTGTCCTTCATACAACGTAGCCATTCCTGGTACATTTTCAATTATGAACGCTTTCGGCTTATATTGTTTTACCATTTCAATCACTGCAAGATACAGTTTATTTCTTTTATCATCAAAATTTCTTGGACCTGTCAATGAGAATCCTTGACATGGAGGGCCTGCTATTATTACATCAATAGATCTGTCTCCTGCTATTTTTTTTATTTCGTCAAACGTCTCCTGTTTAGATAAATCCGCGTTCAAGGATACTGCACCATTATGATTCAGTGCAAATGTATTTAATGCAGCCTGATCATTGTCTACTCCTACAAGAATATTAAATCCTGCATCCATAAATCCCTTTGATAATCCACCGCAACCAGCAAATAAATCTATTGCATTCATTATAAATTACACCTCTCTAGTCTTCTTTAATAAATTCGCATATGTCAGATATATCACAATCTAACTTATTACATATTTTCATAAGCACATCCATACTTACCTGTTGATTTTTACTAAGTTTGGCTAAAGTATTTGTTCCTATTCCTGTTAATGCACGCAAATCACCTTTATTTGGCATTCCCTTGTCTATCATCAACTTCCATAGTTTATTGTAGCTTACTTCCATTTTGCACCTCCATCTAAGTGGCAACTAATACATATAGCATTATAGATTATGCAAGATATTTTATCAACGGAGAAATAAAATATTTCAAAAGTCATAGTTTGTATATAAACTATCATTCAAAAAAAGAGGACCATAAAGAATCCAAGCTGAATTGGAATCCGAGCTTCCAGTTTGCAAGTTTAAGTTCTGATTTAGCTAAT
>OIEM01000387.1_pt1 | contig 22626 bp, 14 predicted proteins | sample 1581761 | NCBI WGS metagenome assembly OIEM01 (sample SAMN01760978, study PRJEB22395) | human gut metagenome | reverse complement strand
GCTCTGATTGCGGACGAACGGCACGGGCGATGGTATCATACAGTTTATTCTTCTCATCCAAAGACAGATTCTCTTCTTTCAGTCGATTGCGCAGCTGATGAAGTTCATTTTCTTCCGTCAGTTTGTCGTGTATTTCCGAAAGCGACTCATTAAGACGGTTAAGCTCTGAAATATCTTCACACCAAGTCACCGTCCCGCCGGGAATAGATATAGTTCTGACTATACTGTCGTCCACCGTTATGCTATTGCCCGCTTTCGGCATCAGATTTTCAGGCATTTTCACGGACGAAATGCTTTTGTACACAACTTTTCCGTTATAATCGGAGATATGCGCGGGAATGGACGTCTGCTTAAGCAGCGACGCATATTGATCGTTTGCAGGAATCAGTCCGATTTTCACGCAGGATAGGATAAAACCCACTATCATAAAGCAGAAGGTCTCAGGAAACTCGTTGCCCACGTTATGTCCGTTCACCATAGGAAGAACGTCTAAAATGTCCATTCCGGTCCATACTATGCCGAGTATGATCGGCAAAAAAGCAATCCAAAAATATTTTTTTCCGACGGATATTCTGCATTTTTTGATCAGAACGGCAAAGGACGCAATCAGCAGAGCTGCCACCCATACGACAACGATCACATAAAGTATGCCGTGAGAATAATCCCCGTCCCAATTTTCAAAATTCGGGAGAAAAGCAAACGCCGTCCGGTGCATATCGTTGGTCATAACCAAAACCGCAAGCACGCTTGTAACAATGCCCGTAACCCACAGAATAACGTTGTCTTTTTTGTCCCTTTCTTTGCCGAGCTTCACCGCCAAATCAAAGAGAAAATACGGAATGAACAAAATGGGAACGTAGTAGGCATACCACAGATGACGAGCCATGACGTCCACGTTCCTGAAAGCGCCGTATTTAAGAGCGCGCAGCATCATAAATAGAAAAATCATGACTGCAATGCACATAAGATAATGCTTTTGCCCCGCATTGCCGATATGATAGCCAACGTAAGTTATGAAGAGAATCGAAAGTATAATGAAACTCACGTTTGTGAAAAGGGAATGAGAAAATGCGTTGACTAAAAAACTAACGAGGGACGTGAAAAGATATAAAAGCAACAAACAACCGTTTGTTATAAGAACGTTTCTTATATTCTTCATTTGCGCCCTCCTCGTTTTTGATATATAACGGGTACTCGGAATGCTCTCCAAGTACCCGTCATACATTCCAAAGACAAAATCTCAATTATATTTTATCAGTTTTTTGTCTTATTTGCAATTGTTGATTCCACCGTGAAGACGCTTTATCATTTTCTTGTTTGTAATTACAACTTACGTCTCTGAAGATACTGTAAGGCGAAGTGTATTCTTTTCAATATTATGGTGGACGGACAGGGTTTGAACTCAAAACGAGAGCTCAAACCCCGTTATTGAAAAGTGCCGAAATCAGCAGTCGAATCAAAATGCTTTATTTAACCTTATTTCTTCTTGAACAATGCGATAAGGTCGGCAAATTTCTTTTTCTTGATAACGAACCAGAAGAGAGAGAAACCTCCCAAACCTGCTACCGCTACCGAACCAACGGCAATACCGGCGATAGCACCACCGGAAAGTCCGGTCTTTTCAGATTCTTTATCTCCGCCCGGATTGTCGGCATTGCCCATTGCATAATCGCAAGTATCGCACTTGCCGTCATTATTTTCGTCTGCGTGAGGTGCGACGTTCGCTTTATCTCCGCATTCGCACTCGTTCCAATGCTCGTCGGCGTCAGCTTTCCAGTCAGAGCTATAGTTGTGTGTATGTTCGATGCCGGTTGCCGGAATCGTACCGTTTTCCATTACATAGCCGCAAACGGTGCATTCCTTATGCTTCGTACCGTCAGTGGTAGCCGTTGCCACGGTGTCGGTGATCCAGTCGCCTGCGGTATGTGCCGCTTCCTCGGACTTATCTCCGCAGGAGCATTCATGCCAGTGCTTGTCGGCGTCAGTTTTCCACTCGCTGCCATAACTGTGGGTATGCGGTGCTTCCTTATAGGTCGCTTTCACGCTGACTGCACCGGCAGGCATTACGAAGGTGGTGGTTGCGCTGTTTGCGTCCGCAAGGGTGATGCTTCCGCTTACAACTTCCCACTTATCAAACATCTCACCGGTAGAAGCCTCATTTGCGGTAATGCTAACTGTTGCACCTGCCGCATAGTTACCGCCGCCCGTACCGTTTGTTACTGTTACTATGTATGTTGCCGCAGGGATGTTCTCCCAAACTGCGGTTACGGTAGTGTTTGCAGTAACGGTAATCTTGTCGCCAGCAGCCTTTTCAACACCGCCAACGCTCCAAGCCTTGAACTGCTTGCCCGTAGGTGCGCAAAAGGTGCAGTCAGGCAAGGTATATTCCCCAACGTATTCAGCCTTCGCCATCTCTCCCGTGCCACCGTTTGCGTTAAAGGTGATTTCGTGACCAACGACCTTTACAGTCATTGTCGTTTCAAGACCCGCGTATTTAACGGTAATGTTCACGTCACCGATAAGCTCTGTACCGAACACATAGTTTTCGGGGTCGGTGATCTGCACGTCGCCGTACCAGTATTCAACGTCACCTGCGTTTACGGGCTGCGTGGAAGAATCGTTATAATTCAGCGTAATGCTGATGTTTGCGGGGGTGAGCTTGTTGCCCGCAAGGATCGTGCCGCTATAGGTTGCGGTAAGCGAGCTAGCATTAATTGCCTGCCACATAGGCATAAGCTCTACGTTCTCGGTTATGGTGATCTTTACTCCCGCTTCATACAAACTACCCGGAGGTGTTACGCCCCATTTGTAGAAGGTTTTGCCTGCGGGAGCTGTATACGGACATGCGGGTAGGGTGTACTCAGCGCCATAACGAAGCACCTCCGTGATATAATCGCCCTCGCACTCAAAAGGTTCTATCGTTACCGTATAGGCAGGCTCAATGTAGAAGTACTTTACGTTTGCAGAAGGATAATAAGGCACTGCGTTGCTCATATCGTAGTTTTCGCTGACCTCGGCGTAGTAGCAACGGTAGTCGTCAAGCACGGGAGCTTGAGAAAACATATTTCCGTTATGGGAATGTCCTATAACCGTTCCGTTATTGATATAAATATTATGGTCGACGTGCTTGAACGCGTAGCCACTATAGATTTCAATCGAACCGGAAAGATTCAGGTATATATCGCCTTCTGCGGCGTAAAATCCTCTGGTTGCAAATACGTAAAGGCTGCCCGTTCCCGTAACGGTGAGGTCGCCCGCCTTTACGTAAACGGCGCATTGCATACCCCATTCTTCGTCCTCGCGCAAGAAGTTTTCGCCACGCAAGTGCAAATTCAAGCCGTTTTCGGCGTAGATCATTGCAACGTATTCAGAGCCGGTATCGGGGTCGGTTATAGTCGTGCCCACGCGTCTGGTATGGGGATCGGTATAGTTAGTCAAGAACAGGCGGTTTTGCTCGGGAATATAGAAGGCACTGCCGTCGCCCGTAATATCGTCGCAGTTCTTGCTTGTGATCCGTATATCGCCAAGCCAAACGTCATAAACGGTGGTATCACACGTTGCGCAATAATTGTTTGCGTCAAGCGTGTGTGATTGGTAATGCGCGTAATCACACTTGGAGCAGCTAAGCCAGTGCAGCGTGCCGTTTGCCTGATATCCTGCACTCAAATCGTGCTCGCCGATAGCACCCTCATAAATATACTGTTCTTCATTGGGCGCCGCTTCACCGCAATGCTCACAAGCGTAGTAATACTCTGTTTTTGCCGTGCAGCTGATGCTTTCGGAGTGAAGGTAGTCGCTCGTTTGTATCTTCTTCGTATAGTTATGCTCGCAAATAGTAAACGTTATCTCGACAGATGCCTCGTTTGACACGGGGATGGTAGGCGAGGTGTTAAAGGCGAAGAATTCTGCCTTATAATCTCCCTCCCCGTTTGCTTCCATTACAGCGTAAAGATCAAGTCTTGTTACTTTACTCAACTTGTTGTCAACGCCGGTGACGGGCTGATATTCCTCGCCGTTCTTTTTGGAAAACACCATGTAATATCCCGTTGCATCAGGACTTTCATCCCAATACAGCGTGTATTTTTTCTCGTCGTTATTGACGTTTCCAAAATGCGCGTTCAGTTCGGAATAGGTGTATGCAACCGTTTTTTCAGCACTCTTCGAGGACGAGATAGAAATCTTCTTATCGTTCGATATTGCATCAACGGTAAAATAGTAAGTACCAGGATTTGAGAGCTGTCCCGTAAAATCATAAGAGATTTTCGAGCTTTGAATCGATGCCGATGACCAAGGTCTGAAGCTTGCATCGCCCTCTTTCTTGTAATAGAGACAAACGTCGTAATTATCCGCACCGTCAACAACACCCCAACGGGCAACCTCTCCGTCCCAACGGAGATTCTTTGGGGCATCCAGTGCGCCTGCAAAGGTATAGGTCTTTTCCGCACTCTCATACTCTACGCCCGACGTCGTTTCAATTGCGACCTTGTACTTACCGTTGCCACTGCGGCGGATAACTTCTTCAAAATCCAACTTCGTGTTTGTGCCTACGTATCCTGACGAGTCACTTACTTGGGCATAAAATCCACGTGCCTCATCGTATTTCATTAGTTTGTACCAGTCCCTGCTCGATATCCATGTGGAATTAAAGCTTGCCGTGAAGTCGGTCATATCACTTGCATCCGTCCACCGTACGGCGTTGATTGTCGCAGCGGAAGCCGTCTGCGGTGTAATTGCAAACACGCCAAGCAGCATTGCAATCATAAGCAGAACGCCGATAAGTAGATTTCTTGACTTTGTTTTCATTGAGATTTCCTCCTTTTTTTAATCCCCTTGCCCCGAAAGACAAGGGTATAATTTTTAATTCGTATGTGAGTTTGCTGATGTATTTTTAGCTTACAGCAACGATTCTCACTTCGTGAGTTGTTTTGTTAATGTAGATATTGTACGTGCCGTCCGCTTCTACCATAACGGAAGAACCGCTTGTCTGCGCACCTGTTGTGCCGGAGGCAAGGGTGATATCGGAAATATAATTGTTATCCGTATCACGAATTCTAAAATCGTCATAGCTTTCCAAAACAAGACCGAGATAGCAAAGCTCGTCAGAGTTTTCTGTGTTTTCAACGAACGTATACTTTTCCGTTTCGGTGAAGTAAATATCTTTCGGAATAGCCTTTTCCTCGGTAGAGCCTGATACGGCAACGAGCTTTATGGTTTTTGCTTCTGTATCAAAATAAATATCATACGTTCCGGCAATCTTTACCATTGCAACCGTTCCGTAGGATTGCGCTATTGAGGAATCGGTGTTTGCAATGGCACCGTAGGTTGTATTACTGCTTGCATCCTTCGCCATTTCGATAACTCCGATAAAGCAACTTGCAGTTAATTCTACGCCTTTATAACAAACCTCTTTCGAGTTGCTTGAATTGACTTGCATAGTAAGCGTTTGTGTAGCACCTGAGCCATCGGATACGCTTAAATAATACAGATAATCGACGGTCGGATTTCCCTCCGTTCCACCGCCTTGATCATCACCGCCGACGGAAGTAATAGAAAGCACACCCGTTTCCACATTATAGGCAAGATTATAAGTGCCTGCCTTATCGAAGAACAGCATACTCATACCGTTGCTTTGAATTACGTGAGCGATAGAACTATTCGTTTGGCTATCAAGCGTGATAGGAAGATACGTCGTGTAGGTGTTGTCCGTGAACATAATGTTTGTGCTTGTATCCGCTACAAGACCTTCGTATGTTACAACGCCATCTGCATCCTTCAAAAGGGGAACGAAATTGCCGTCAAGGTACATATAAACGTCGGCAGGATTTTCTGCTTCTTCGATCATAAAACCATTAACGCAAGGCATATAAACGATAGAATAATAACCGCCGACTAAAACCTTGATATAATCGCCGTCCTTGGTTATACATCCGCTTTCCGTATATACTTCCACAAGATGGTCGGCGGTTATCGTGCTGTTTGCCGTAAGATTTTTGATATTGAACTTCATGCCCTCTTCAAGCTGAAGCTTAACGATGTACACATACAAACCCTTTTCGCTGATATAGGAAACGATGTCCGCGTTGTTTACTACGTCTTCGTGTGCTATGTACCACAAAAGATCTTCGTATGCTTCGGAACCCGTTTCGAATTGCATTTGCGTAAGGCTTACCGATTCGGTGTCGGAATTCTCAAAAGTTAACTCGTATGAGCTTCCGTCAAGGGGAGCAAAGACTTTGTTGATGTAGATCTTCTTGTTGCCGCCGTCGTCAAACTCGATTCCGTAACGTGCGGCATAGTCAATCACGAATTCACCGTTATCGCCACGATGGTAATCCCAAGTATCCCAAGCAAAAACGGGATCAAGGTCGTCGTAATCGTAAACCGTACCGCTTACGTTATCCACGATAACGAATTTATCGCCTACGACAAAATTCACGTAGCCGTAAATGTAAGTCGTTGTTTCATCGGGATACGCAGTATAAACCATAGGATATTGTACACCGTTGATTTCAATGACGATGCCCTCGTATTTATATCCGTCGATAAACAGCGTAAGTCCGTTAGGTGTTGCTGTAAGAACAACGTTCGCCGCTGCTGCCGTGGTAAGTATCTTTCCGTCCTTGTCAACGTTGCCATCGGCAAAATAATTATGACCGATCTCTGCATTATCCGTTTGACAAAGGGTAATTACGTCCCCTTTTGTAACCGAAAGTCCTTCAAGCGACCATTCGATGAAGTTTTCGTGTTGTTCTCCAAGCACGAGCGCCGTCGGCGTTCCGTTTACGCAAATGGAGAGATTGGTTGAGTATTTGGGAATCACAACGGTTTCGACTTCGTTAAATTCCGCGTCAAAGTATTTTTCGCAAACGGCGCATTGATAGTATTCAATGTTGCCGTCATGGAAGAAGTTAGCAGATTTCCCCCAGTACATTGAACCGTATTCGTGTTCTGCTTTTGGAATGCTTACCGTTTCAACTTCTCCATAATTAGGGTCAAAGTTCTTGCCGCAACCGTCGCAGTGGTAGTGTGCAACAACGCCTTCTTTCTCACAGGTAGGCTCGGTGCCCTCTACCCATTCGTAGTTGTGTACGTGTTCGGCAGGAGCCGCTTCTGCAATTATAAAATAGGAAAAACTACTTGTTTCAAATGAGATTTTTCCGTCAGCCACAGTGGGAACAAGGTTTTCTACCGAGTTGTCTGCCTTAACGTGGAATACAAGATAGTTATCAACCTGAATATTCGGAAGCGGAACAGAAACCTTTACTTTTCCGCTCGGCTGAACCTTTGCGCCGTCTTTCGTAACGTAGATATCGAAAATATATACGCTACCGTCTTTGTCGTAGTTCTGATCGGCAATCGCCGCAAGAACCTCTGTCGCTTCTTCCGTGCTTGCCGCAATTTGATTGCTTATAAGAGTTGAGCCTTCTTCAAACCCACCGCCGTCGATAACGATACCGAACTCGTTTTGCAACTTATCAAGAGTGACGTCATTGCATGCAGTAAGCATTGAGATTCCAAAAAGCATTACAATCATCAATATTACACCGACAAAAACGTTTCTTGTGTTTGTTTTCATACTGTGACTCCTCTTTGAATAAGAATATATTAATACACACACAATTATTATATATTTTTTACCTTGGGCTTGTCATGTGCCGATTGGCACATTTTAACTCTTATCTGAAGTTTTTTGGGGTTGAAATTCGTTTCTTCTCCAATTACAAGGAAGTAAAAAAATTAAAATTTTATCCAAGAAACAGTAAAAAAAGAGAGGATAATGCTCTTATCCTCTTGATACGTAGATATTATTGGTTATTTTAACCTTATTCCTTCTTGTATCCCTTTTTATAATTTGAGCCGCTCGGAAACCGAACGGCTCATTGCTGTCTCTGCGATTATTCCGCTAACGTACTGTCAACCACAATATCCCAACCGATTGCTCTTGCAAACGGTATGCGCAATGCATACAACACAACGGATACGCCTGTTAGCAGGAATGAAACCACCGGTATCCATAATACCCCTCTTTTTTTCGGCAATTTGCTCTTGAAAAACATAACCGAAAGTGCGGCAACACCGCAAGATACGCCCCAAAACACGGTCAAAAAATATCCCCAACCATATTTATATGCTTCCTCCGTCCATATAGCCGCATCGTCGGGGAAACGGAATACACATTGATGAAGGTCGTTCGTCAAAACAAGCGCGAGAAGAAGAACGGCGGGGACAAGCAAAAGCAAGGTCGTTTTTGGCAATCTGTATCCTTCGTGTTTTCCAATAGAGAGTGCAACAAACAGCGCTAACGTGGGGATGAACAACATCGGCAGATAATAGGCATACCAAAAATAACGGATAGCCGTTTCGCTTGTTATAAAATAGAATTTGAACGCTCGGAGCATAATCCACAAAACCATAAGGATTGCAGATAAGCAAAGGAACTTCCTTGCCTGTATTTACATTACTCGCCGATACACCAAAAAGCCCCAAGCTGAAAACAACTCAAGATATATAAGCGTTCTCACAACGTTAAGGATTTTGTCTGCGATAACGGAAATTTCGCATAGACGTGTCACTACACGGCAAATGACGGCAACGGCGATTAACGCCGTTACAACAAGTATGGCACATATAGATTTTTTTGCCTGTTTAGTCATACTGTTTCTGTCACCCCGATTCCATACCAACCAAGAATAAAGTATAAAGCCGACGTTTGAAAAAAAACTATTCGGCTTTGTCCATAAATTACCTATTATATTATACCTTTTTTCTCGCCTTTTGTCAAGATAGCGAAACAGTACATGCTCCTATGCTTTCGTGAAGAATTGAGTATTTTTTGAAGTATTATTTATATTGTCGTTTTCTTTGAAATGATCAACAACACAAGATAAGAGTGTGCCAAAGAATGCTTTTTTCTCATTTTGAGTGAGATTTTCAAAACTCGGACTTCCGATAGCATAGATTTCTCTTTCTTTTTCTGTTTCTTTTTTCATAGAATTGCCTCCTTTTTGTGGTAAGGATAGCAACCGTACTCGCAAGATTTTTGCGACTTCAAAATTATTTTTGAAAAACTTTTTTCTAACTCGCAAATATTTTGCGACTTTAACTCGTAATCTTTTTGCCAAGAGGAAAGAAACATAACGTTTTTTCTTTCTTGCGGAAAGCCTATCCGATTTCGGTCTTAAAACTCTAAGGTTGAAAAACACCGACCGAGCCGTTGCAAGGGTAAAAAATATAGTGAGAACTTTCAAGATACAAGAAATCGCCCTATATTTTTTACTTATTCCTTGCAACGTTCGCCAAAATCGGATGTAACGGTTTCCGTCGAAAGACAAAAAAAGAAAAGGAGCAAAAAGCATTATGAAAACAGCAGTTATTTATGCTAGGTACAGCAGCGATAGCCAAACCGAGCAATCTATCGAAGGGCAACTTCGCGTTTGTCAGGACTATGCCAAAAGCAATGACATACTAATCGTCGATACCTATATCGACCGAGCAATGACGGGAACGAACGATATGCGCCCCGACTTTCAACGTATGATAAAAGACAGCAACAAGCGTCAATGGGACTACGTTTTGGTATATAAGTTGGATAGGTTCAGCCGTAACAAATACGAAACGACCATTCACAAACACACTCTGAAAGAAAATGGTGTCATGGTTCTGTCGGCAATGGAAAACATACCGGATAGCCCGGAAGGAATTATTCTTGAAAGTTTGCTTGAAGGTATGAACCAATACTATTCGGCAGAACTATCCCAAAAAGTACACCGTGGCTTGAACGAAAGTTACCGAAAGGGTAATTTCACGGGCGGATTTCAAATCTTTGGTTACAAAGTGGTAGACAAAAAGAATATTGTAGATCCGTTTGAGGCGGACATTGTGCGGGAGATATTCAAACGTTTCTCCAAAGGTGAAACGGGAAAAAGTATTGCTAATGATTTAATTTCTCGAGGTGTTCGAACAAAAGCAGGTCATTATCTTGACGACAAGAAAATTTATAAGATTATTCAAAACACAAAATACATCGGAAAAGTCAAACACGGCGATACGGTCTACACAAACATATACCCTGCTATTATCGATGAGGCTACGTGGCAGACCGTTCAATCAATACGAAATGCAAACAAGCATAGACCGGGAAGTAAGAAAGAAAAGTTTGATTACTTGCTTTCAGGAAAACTCATATGCGGGAATTGCAAGGAATTTATGGTGGGTATTACTTCTACAAACCGATGGGGTACTGTCTACAAGTATTATACTTGCCTATCCAAACGCAGGAAAAAGCATAATTGCGGAACTCTCTCTATTCATCGAAAAGAATTGGAAGACCTAGTGTTCACTGAAACTTGGAAAATGCTTTTTGATAACGAAGACCTGAACGCACTTATGGAATACATTTGCAAACTGCATAAAAATGAAACACAAGAAAGTGCCATTATAAAGTCTTTGGAGAAAAAAAGAGCCGAGGCGCTAAAAGCATCAAAAAACTTAATCTCGGCAATTGAGCAAGGAATTATTACTGAGCAAACAAAAGTCAGGCTGAAAGAACTCGAAACTCAAATATCTCAATACGACTTCGATATTGAGCAAGCAAAGCAACGAACATATAGCTATGTCACGCCTGAACTGATGATGGACTTCTTCCGAAAAGCGGTGTGTGGCGATATTGAAAGTAATGAGGTGCGTAAAGTTATTGTGCGCAACTTAATTCGTGAAATCGTCTTATATGAAGACAAAGTGGTCATCACATTCAACTTTATTGATACTCCTATTACAAAGAAACGACCGCCTGATGATATTGATGAGATTGAAGAAAAAGTACGGCAGGCCGAAAAGCCTGCCAATAAAAACACTAAGGGTGAGTACAAAAATACTGGCTTTCCGCCACAAGGGAATAATACGAACACCGAGGTAAATTCGGAGTTCGTATTATTCTTTATAATGACTATTTCGGCGTAAAGGTAAGCCGATGAAAGCGAAAAGAAACGGAAATCCGGGCAAGCGATTGCCCGGATTTTCAGCATTGCACATTGCATAATCGCAAACATCGCACTTGCCGTCATTGTCTTCGTCTGCGTGAGGTGCAGTGTTCGCTTTATCTCCGCATTCGCACTCGTTCCAATGCTCGTTGGCATCACTTTCCTAAGCCGTGCCGTAGTCATGAACGTGGACAGACTCGAGTTTTGCGTACTTATACGTAGCAATATCGCTTTCGCTATAATCAACAGCACTTGTGCCGTCCGCATTTGCGCCTGCGGTCATCTTATATGCGCCTACGTAATTTGTAAGATCGGGGGTTAATGCAACGCATACATCATCACCATAGCGATAATAACAGAATGCTCCACCTGCAATTCCCATTGAGATCTCAAACGTACCGCCACTTATCGTAGGAGGTGCGTCCTCGTCGCTTTCGTGCCACATCTGTATGCCTGCTTCATTGTTTAAATTCAAAGCGGGGGAGCGTTCAGCTCCCCCGCCTTTTTGTGGGTTAAAATAATTAAACTGTCTCTTTTACCCATATGACGATTTCGCCTTCTACGAAGTGCCAGTAGTTGCCGTCGTATGCCGTTTCATCTTCGTTTAATGCAGGCTCGGTTTCGGAGTAGTAGTATACGGTTGCACTTGTTAATTTATCATTGCCTGTACTATCTATACTGATATCAGCCCACTCTTCCGCCGTACCGCCGTAATACACGGTTGATAGCGAATTGCAGTAGTAGAACGCATACTTGCCGATTGAGGTTACGCTGTCGGAAATGGATATGCTTTCAATCATAGGGCAGAAACTGAACGCTGAACCGCCGATTGTAGTCAATTGACTATTTGTGCCAAACGTTACGGTTTTAAGCGATTCGCACTGATCAAACGCATTATCGCCGATTGTGGTTACGCTATCGGGTATTACTACGCTTGTAATCGAATTGTTGAATTGGAATATACCATTTCCGATTGTGGTTACGCCGTTCGGAATTACAACGTCTCCTCCGCTGCCCTTATATCCCGTGATCGTACAGCTATTTTGAGTACCGCCGCCTACAACTACCGCTTTTGTCGTAAAAGTGAAGCCCGTCATTTGCGAATCGGCTTCCCAAACGGCAGTAAACGCTACGGTATCATCTGTAATCTGCCATACGGCGTCTGTGAATATTACAGGAGTTTCAACCGAGTTATCCAAAGTCCAACCCTTGAAGATATAGCCCGGTCGTTCAAGAGTAGGCAAGGTACAGCTTGCGCTATAGTAATATTTTGCACTTTCCAACGTGTCGCTGTCCGCTTCGGCATTTAAATCAAAGGTTACGGTTGTATACGTCCACACTGTAGGAACGCCTTCATAATAGTGCCAGAAGCTTCCGTCTTCTAAAGGTGCAGTTGCGGAGTAGTAATACCTTGTTGCATCTGTTAAATTACCGTTATACTTACCTATTGCAATTGTATTCCACTCTTCTGCCGAACCGCCATAATATACGCTTTTAAGCTTTGCGTCAAAAGACTCATAATAGATTATACCGTCGCCGATTGAAGTTACGCCGCTACCAATAATTAGGCTTTCAAGCGCATCACACTTATAGAACACACTGTTGCCGATTATGGTTACACTGTCGGGAATGGTTACGCTTGTAAGCAAAGTGCAATCCGTAAACGCAAAGGCATAGATAAGCTTTGCATCTGTGTGTATATTGCAAGTTGTTATCGACGTATCGGTTGCCTTGACAAGTACTAAATAGGGGTTGGTACTATTACCAAGATACTTGGCGTTATTGTACACTGTAAAAGCACTCGAATCAAAGTCTAATGCCCTATTTTCGATTGTAGTTACGCTATCGGGAATAGATATACTTGTAATATTATTGCAACCGTTGAACGCAGCCACACCTATAGTCGTTACACCGTCGGGGAGAGCAATGCTTTGCAAAGAAGAACTATTAAAGAACGCATACCTATCAACAGTAGTCAATTGACTGTTTGTGGCAAACGTTACGCTTGTAACACCGCAATGTGCGAATGCATACTCACCGATAGTTGTTACGCTTGCAGGTATTGATACACTCTTAAAAGACCTGTTGTATTCAAACGCATTGGAACCTATTACCGTTACGGGCAACCCCCTATACGTAGCAGGGATAACAAGGTCCGTATCTTCACAATACCCGATACCGACAACGGTATAACCTTTTTCATCTGTATTGAGTGAATATTTAAGCCCTACGCTATAATCACTTTCCACGCCCCAGCTTACGGGGGTTTTGCCATCCGTATCGAAGTGCCAGAAGAAGCCCTCCTCAGGTTGAGTTTGGGAGAAATAGTAAACTTTTGCGTCAATGAGATAATCGTTGCTAACCCCTATTGAAGAGCAAAGCGTTTCCCACTCCTCTTTAGTACCGTTATAATAGACGTTTTTAAGCGATTTGCAAAGGTTGAATGCACCCTGACCGATTGAGGTTACGGCTCTATCTATGAGTACGTACGTAATATCGGTGTTGCCATTGAAGACGTTTTCACCTATTGCGGTTACGGGCAAGCCTTCATGGGTTGAAGGTATTATTAAATCTTTATCTATACAATCACCCATACCGACAACGGTATAACCTTTACCATCTGAATTGAGTGAATACGCAAGCCCATAACTGTAATTGGGTTCATTGCCCCAACTTACGGGGGTTACGCCATCCGTATCGAAGTGCCAGAAGTAGCCGTCTTTTTCAGGTTCGGTTTGGGAGAAATAGTATTTTCTCACACCGTTAAGGCAACCGTTGTTATCTTCTATGGAGATTGTACTCCACCCTTCCTCTGTACCACCGTAATATACGGTTGTCAAAGCGTCACAATGCAAAAACGCAGCAAAAGCAATTTTGGTTACAGCACTTGGAATTATTATGCTTTTCAGACTACTACAGTTCTTGAATGCAAATTGGTCAATATAATAAACACTTTCAGGAAGTGAAACCCATTCTAAACTTTCACAACCATTGAACGTATCATATCTGATAAACGTTACACCATCAGGAATTATTATATTCTCTAACTTCTTGCACTCGTAGAAAGCTTTCTGACCGATACTTGTAACGCCATTCGGGATAGATATAGATTTTAAGTTATTGCACCCTTCAAATGCAGACTGACCGATAGACGTAACGGTTTCGGGTATGGTTATAGTCTGCATATTAGTGCAGCAGAAGAATGTTCCATCTTCAATGGTTGTTACGCCATAGGGAATTGTAAAGGTCTTTAAGTTGTTACAATGCTCAAATGCATAGGATCCGATACATAAAATGTTTTGTGTATTTTCTATGCTTTCCAAAACTCTACATTCGGAGAAGGCACTGCTCCAAATAAACTTTGTCTTATCGTCTATTGTAAAAGAAGTGATTTCTTTTGAAATTACGCTTACTAATACTAAATAGTGATTTTCGCTGTTGCCTAAATAATATGCCGTACCGTCGTCATATGTTTGCAAGTTGGTGCAACCATAGAACATATTGAAACTAATGCTTGTTAAACTATCGGGGAGCGATACGTTTACTAAATTAGTGCAATTATAGAACGCATTATCTCCAATACTTTTAACACCCTCTGAAATTGTTGCGCTTTCCAAAGCGGTACACTCTTTGAACGCATTATCTCCAATACTTAAAACGCTACCGGGAATGGTTATGTTTTTCAAAGCGGTACACCCTTCAAAAGCCGAATATCCAATACTTAAAACGCTGTCGGGAATGGTTATGCTTTCCAAAGCGGTACACTCTGCGAAAGCCGAATCTCCAATATTTAAAACGCTGTCGGGAATGGTTATGCTTTCCAAAGCGGAACAACCTGCGAATGCATGATTTCCGATACTTTTAACCCCGTCGGGAATGGTTATACTCGTCAATTTGGCGCAACAACAGAACGCCCCTTCTCCGATACTTGTTACACTGTCGGGAATGGTTATACTTTCCAAACTTTCGCACCAATTGAACGCCCCATCTCCGATACTTGTTAATTGACTATTCTCCCCGAACGTTACGCTCGTAATGTTGTAGCAATCGCTGAGCGCAAAACAGTTTAATGCGGGTTGATTTGTCAATATCGTTTTGCGAAATTTTTCTGTGCGAAATAACAGTTATTCAGTTTTTCTGAACGCGGTATCCCGTAAACGTCGCGTACGCGATTTTGTTTGCGTTGCTATCGGTTACGTTTACTGCGTAAAGACATACCGTGCGCCCGTCTCTTACGCATTCGTAGTTTACTTTTGTAAACAGTTTAACCGAAAAATGAAACTAAAAACGGCCCGATTGCATAAATTCCCCTACAATCGCAAAAATATTTATATCAAACATAAGGAGATTATAATGAAAAAAACAAATCCTTTTTACGAAGAAAACGCCATTCCCGTATCGGAATTCCGCGACTGGTCCGCAATGACCCTGAAACCTTACAACAAAAACACCGCTTCACCTTATACGAAAACGCGAGTCATTCTTATGAACGGCACCGAATTTGAGCAATGCTGGTTCCTTCATAACTTTTCGAGACATGAAAAAAATAACGACCTGCGCCGCGAGCTTGCGCTTCTGCGCCGGCACGAACAACAACAACAGAAAGTAATTTCGTCCTTAAAGCCCGTCGACGAATCGCCGCTAGAAACGACAATTTCGTACGAACAACTCGCCGTTGACCTTACCGCCGTTCTTGCGAGGCACGTCAAAGACGAAAACGTAAAAAACGCATTGAATTTCGCCCTTCTCGAAGATTTCGACCATCTTTACAGATTTGCAAATCTTCTTGAATCCGAACAGGGAAAATCGGCAAAAGACATCACTCGCGAATATACCGAAATAATGCCCGGTCGTCCTACCATTGCAGAACATCGCCACCCGTTTGATGCGATTAACAACTCAATTTGCAACTTAAAGTCCGATTTGTTTACGCTTCTCGTAACAAATATTATTACCGCTGCCGAACAGCAGACTATGAATTACTATATGAATATAGGTGACCTCCATCCCACTTCCGAAGGCAGAAAACTGTATGCCGAAATAGCAATGATAGAGGAACAGCACGTTACCGAATACGGCTCGCTGCTCGATACCACCTGCGGCTGGCTTGAAAACCTCATTATGCACGAATATACCGAGTGCTATCTCTACCACTCGTGCGCGCTGGACGAAACCGATAAGAACATGAAAAAAATATACGAAAGGCTTTATCTCGAGGAATGCGGACATCTTATCCACTCCAAAAACCTTTATAAAACTTACGCCGGAAAAGATGCAATGTCACTCTTCCCCGACGGTGCGGACTTCCCCGAACCTCTTATGTTTGAAGGCAATATCGAATATATCCGCGACGTTATCGCGCGCACCGACTGCTTTACCAAAAAACTCGAAGGTTACGAGTGCGTTCATAATCTGCCCTCGGACGACGTTTTCAGACAGTATAATAAATCCGTAAACAAACGTACGGCCACGGTTGCAAGTCACAACGTTATCGACGAGCATATCAGAAAATTCGGAAAAGACTATCGCTACGAAGTCAAAGAACATCCCGTAACCGAACTTGCTTCGCGGACGCACGACAACACTACGTTTGCAAGATAAAGCGTTACTTCCGATATTTGGCCGGAAACAAACGTTTTCCGGCCTTTATTTTGCAATAAAACAACAACCGTTTTCAAACGTCAAAGCATCGCGCACACGAAACCTCGCCACGGAAGGAAAAATTTTTGCGTTTCTCGTTGCATTGATTTTCTCAATCCCGCCCTTAAAATAATAACGTCTTATACTATTCCCTCCGTTTATAAAGGCCGAAATCGGATAATCGCGTGTGTTTTGTGCGGAAGACGCATTTAATGTACCGAAAACGGGACAAACGATCGACATAATTGAAAATAAGTGATATAATTGATTTAACGATTTTCAAGGGGGCTATTATGGAAAGCAAACAAACGCTGATTTTCCGTCTTTATCAGGTTCTGAGCGGTTATTCCGACGCCGACCATCCGCTGACTCAGCAAAAAATCATCGATATTTTAAGCGACGAATACGACCTTGTCGTCGAAAGAAAAGCAATCGGTCGCAACGTATCCTATCTCAAAGAAATGGGTTTTGAAATCGAAGGCGACAAAAAAGGAATCTATCTTGCAAGCCGCCCTTTCGAGAACGCGGAACTCCGTCTTCTTATCGACAGCGTTTTAAGCAGCAGCCACATAAACGCGACGTATTCCAAGCAACTCATTGACAAGTTGATACTTTTGGGTGGCAAGTATTTCAAAGCGCACGTCAAGCACGTTTACTCGGTACGCGACTGGAACAAAACTCAGAACCGCGATTTGTTTTTGAATGTCGATCTCGTCGACGAAGCAATCGAAAACGAAAAGCAGCTTGTCTTCGACTACAACAAAATGGGCGCGGACAAAAAACTGCACCGCACCGCGCACCACAAAGTCAGCCCGTATCAGATGCTGTTGCACAACCAGCACTACTACCTTATGGCGTACAACGAAAAGCAATGCGACGTCGCCTTTTACCGCATGGACAAAATCACAAATATGCAGATTTCCGACGATGTGCGCACGCCGCTGAAATCCGTCCCGGGATACAAAAACGGCATCGATTACAAGGAACTTTCAACCGCGCGTCCTTATATGTTTGCGGACAAGCCTGAGCGCATCGTAATTAAACTGCCCGAGCGGCTCATCGACGATATAATCGATTGGTTTGGCGCGGAAATCAAGGTTAAAAGCAATGAAAGCGGCATATTAACCGTCGAAATTGTCGCAAGTCCGAATGCAATGCAATTCTGGGCGATGCAGTACGGCACGTATGCGGAAATAATCGAGCCGCAATCTCTCCGTGAAAAAATCAAGGAACGCTTGACGAAAATGCAGGAAAATTATTCAAAATAACCCGCCCTGTTTTGTTTGTTTTCTTCCGGACGAAACAATCGAAAAAACATAAAAACCACACCGAAACGACGAGCCTTTCCGCCCGTCGTTTTTTGTCACATTTTGTCAAAATAATCACGTTTTTCGCTTCCCGAAAAGCAACGCTTTCAGTAATTGAAAATAAAATCGGAATTATCACGCGATAATCGTTGCGAATTTTTCAAAATGGGAATATAATGCTTTCTCGTTTGAGGAACTGATGATGACGGCGGCAATCGTATTATCCGTAATAGCGGCGGCGGGAACGATACTTTCAATCGTATTTCTGCCCGAAGTAAAAATCAAAGGAAAGCGCATTCCCGTATTTTTTGTGGTGCCGGTAATTTCGGCGATACTTATCGTCGCGCTTAACGTGTTGACTTTCAGGGAAGCCTGGGACGGATTGACGGGCGATATGGCGTCGATGTTTCACGGGCGAAACTCCGTCAACCCCGTAAAAATCCTATTGCTGTTTTTCGGAATGACGACGGTGTCGGTATTTCTGGACGAAGCGGGAGTGTTCAGATTTCTTGCGACAAAGTCGATGAAACTTGCGGGACACAGTCGGACGAAGCTGTTTTTCATTCTTTACGGCGTGGTGTCGATTCTGACCGTGTTTACGTCAAACGACATCATTATCCTTACGTTTACGCCGTTTATCTGTTACTTTTGCAAAAACGCCGACATAGATCCCGTGCCGTATCTTGTGACGGAATTTGTTGCGGCAAACACGTTTTCAATGTTTTTCATAATCGGCAATCCAACGAACATATACCTTGCGGAATCATTTCACATGACCTTTTCCGGTTATCTGAAAGTAATGGCGTTGCCGACGATATTCGGCGGGCTTTGCGCTCTTCTCGTGCTGTACTTATTGTTCAAAAAACAGTTTAAGGAAGAGATCCCCGTGAACGAAGTCGAGACCGCAAAAATCGAAAAACCGTACCTTGCGATATTCGGCGCGGTGCTTTTAATAATATGTCTTGTATTCCTTATTATCGCGGATTACGTCGGAATCGAAATGTGGGCGGTTGCGACGTGCGCGTTTCTTCTCCTTGTTGTCGGCGCGCTTGTTATCGCCGCCGTGAAAAAGGAAAAACCGACGGAACTCACAAACGTTTTCAAACGTCTGCCCTACGAACTAATCCCCTTTGTCATATCTATGTTTATCGTCGTTTTGTCGCTGAAAAAAACGGGCGTCTCGCAAAAAATCGCCGACGTTTTCGGCGCGGCGGGAGAAAGGTACGACATATTGACTTACGGCGTGTCGTCGACGCTCGTTGCAAACCTTATCAACAATATTCCGATGAGCGTTTTGTACTCGGCAATCACCGAAACCGCGTCGCCTTTTGCGGTGTATGCGTCGGTAATCGGCAGCAACATCGGCGCGTTCCTGACGCCCGTCGGCGCGCTTGCCGGCATAATGTTCACGGGGCTTTTGAAAAACCTTGACGTAAAGTTTACGTTCCTTGACTTTTTGAAATACGGCGTTGTCGTCGCAATTCCTACGCTTTTCGCAACCCTTGCGGGACTGTACGTCGTTTACTTTTTACAATAATATCGGCGCAAAAAAACGGCGTCGAACCTCGATGCCGTTTCGTTTATTTGAAAAAATTTTTTTAAAACTTGACGCAACTCAAAACGTCCATAACGAATGCGACGGTGCCGCCCGTTTCGACCTTTACCGGCGTTTTTACGGCAACGCCCGTGACGTCGGGAGAAGTCACGAAAGACGCCTCGATATGCTTTTTCGCGTGCTTTTCCAGAATTTTCAGAACGGTATCGACCTGCGCCCTTTCGACGCCGATAAGAAGCGTCACGCTTTTCTTTTTCAAAAATCCGCCCGTTGACGAAAGCATCGTCGTATAAAAGCCACGGGCGGTAAGGTCGCGTACGGTTTCCGTGGCGTTTCCGCCGGACAACACAGCCATAATCATTTTGTCGCAAAGTATATTCATATCGCGTCTCCTTTTTTTTATTATCGCACCGGAAAGCGTCATTGTCAATAGCCAAAACAACCGCTTTTGCCGCGGGATTCCGATAAAACGTCCAAAAAACGGCGATTTTAATAAAATATATTTACAATTTATATATTCAATGATATAATTAAATAACATTATTATTTTTTGTAAGGAGAAGTATGTTAACAGAACAACCTGACCCTGACAGTATTATATTGTCGGTCATTTTCATCATCATACTCGTGCTGTTTTCGGGCTATTTTTCGGCAACCGAAACTGCTTTTACTTCGGTAAACCGCACGAAACTCAAACTTAAAGCGCAGGACGGCAACAAAGCCGCCAAAAACGCGCTGTATCTTCTGGATAGATATGACAAAGTGATTTCGGCGATCCTCGTCGGCAACAACCTTGTCAATATCACGCTTTCGGTATTATTCAACAATCTTTTTGAAACAGTCATTCCAAACGCCGCGGTAAGCGGTATCGTTTCGGTCGCGGTATCAACTGTGATTGTTCTGACGTTCGGCGAAATGTCGCCCAAAATGATTGCGAAAGAAAACTCCGAAAAGATTTCGATGGCGTTCGGCTACCCGATGCGCGCGATAATGGTCATTCTGTACCCCATCACGATTTTGTTTGCGGGGCTGAAATTCCTTCTTCGCAAGATATTCAAGTCGAAAAACGACGACAAAATCACCGAGGAAGAACTCTTATCCATGGTCGAAGAAGCGCAGGAAGACGGCTCTCTTGACATGCAGGAGCGCGAACTTATTTCCAGCGCGATTGAGTTTGACGACGCGGAAGTCGAGGATATTTTCGTGCCGCGCGTGAACGTTATTGCGGTGCCCATCGACATGCCGATGGAAAAAATCAAGGCGCTTTTCCTGGAACATAATTTCTCGCGTATGCCCGTGTACAAAAACACAATCGACAGCATCGTGGGTATGATCCATAATATCGACTTCTTCACCGCCCTTGAAAAAGGTGAAAATTCGATAAAAAACTACATCACCCCCGTTACCATCGCGACGGAACATATGAAAATTTCGACGCTTCTGAAAAGCATGCAGCGCCAAAAAGTGCATATGGCTGTCGTCGTTGACGAATACGGCGGAACGCTGGGCATTGTTACCCTTGAAGATATTCTGGAAGAACTTGTCGGCGAAATCTGGGACGAACACGACGAGGTCGTGAACTACTTCACGAAAATCGACGACACGACTTATATCGTCGACGGCCGTGCGGAACTCGATAAATTCTTTGAAACTTTCGGGCTCGATAAGGATGAGGCTGCAGACTTCGACTCCCAGACAGTCAGTGGCTGGATTATCGCGGAAATCGGCGAAATCCCCAAAAAGGCGCAAACCTTCAATTACAAAAACTTGACAATCATCGTAAACAGGCTTACGCAGCGCAAAATTCTGGACGTCAAAGTCATCGTAAACCCCGTTGAAGAAAACGAGGATGACACAGAAAAACCCTCGCTATTTGAAAAGGTGAGCGAAAGAATCGCCGAAAAACAGGAAAACAAACAGGATGACAACGAATAACCGCGTCAAAACCAAAAGGCTGACAACCCGTCAGCCTTTTTTTTGCGTATTTAGCGCGGAACAAAAAAACACGCGCCGCTTCGGGCGCGTATTTTTTATATAAAACAAATCGGAAAGAGAGCAAATTAAAATTTCAAAAACAAGCCGTGCTTTTCAAAGTCCGAAACATTCACTTCTTTCACGTCGTAACCGTCGTTTTTGATTGTGGATACGATTTTGTCGACGTCGGTGTTGTCATCGCAGATTATTTCGGTCAAACCCGATACGCGCGACGAGCGTACTTTTTTCACGTCAGCCGCTTTTCTTACGGCGTCGTTCACGTGCGACTCGCACATACCGTCAACGTGCAAAGATATTTTTTTCATATTAAGCCCTTTCTTTTTCTACCTTATTGTAAACTAAATTTTCCCACTTGTCAACAGAACATGAATAAAATTTCACATTTTGTTTATTTGTGTCATCCAGACGGTCTTTTTGACAGTATATATATTTCTTTTTTTACCATATAAAAATAATAACGTCTTCCGCCCTTTTTTTCGTTTTACAGAAATGCGGTTTTTATTGTATAATGGTGAAAAGCATCAGGAGATCCTATTATGAAAATTTCAAACGATATAAAATACGTCGGCGTGAACGATAAAAACCTTGACTTGTTTGAGGGGCAATACGTCGTGGAAAACGGCATGGCATACAACTCTTACGTCATTATCGACGAAAAAGTCGCTGTGATTGATTCCGTCGATAGATCCTTCGGCGCCGAGTGGCTTGAAAACATCGCGGTCGCTTTGAACGGTCGCACGCCCGATTACCTTGTCGTGCAACACATGGAGCCCGACCATTCGTCAAATATTTTGGCGTTTTCAGAAAAATACAATGACGCGAAAATCGTGTCGTCCCTTCGCGCGTTCCAGATGATGAAAAACTATTTCGGCACGGATTTTCAGGACAGACAAGTCGTGGTGAAAGAGGGCGACGTTTTGCCGCTCGGAAAACATAACCTGTCGTTTATCGCCGCTCCCATGGTACATTGGCCCGAAGTCATCATGACTTACGACGACTTTGACAAAGTTTTGTTCTCGGCAGACGCTTTCGGAAAGTTCGGCGCACTCGACACCGACGAAGACTGGGCGTGCGAGGCAAGAAGATATTATTTCGGCATTGTCGGAAAATACGGCGCGCAGGTGCAATCGGTTCTGAACAAAGCGGCGGC
>OIEM01000366.1_pt1 | contig 23396 bp, 26 predicted proteins | sample 1581761 | NCBI WGS metagenome assembly OIEM01 (sample SAMN01760978, study PRJEB22395) | human gut metagenome | reverse complement strand
TCTGCAAAAAGAAAAAGCCTCAAAAACGGCTTATCTAAGCCATTTTTGAGACATCATACCTTGGCAGGGGCAGAAGGACTTGAAGCGGAATAGGAGCATATTTGAATATTTTTATATAATCACTTTTCTGCTTAAATGCCCTTAAACTGCGGATTGTCATAAAATTAAAGGGAATCAGTAACAACGCCTAAATCTGTTTGATAAATGATTTTGGTAGAAAAATGGTAGAATTTTTGATTGATGAACGCCCGCTGAATTTGTTATAAAATCGGAGATTCAATTATGAAAACTAAATATCAAATTTAACTCACCGCCGAGGAACGCAGAGCTGTTATCAACAGCCTGATTGATTTGAGAAATGATCTCATCTCACGAGGTAAATACACCGACGTTATAGATGAACTGATAATCAAGTTCACAAAAGCCAAAGTCAAGAAAATCAAGATTAAGGAGGTCTGAAAATGGAAATCACATATACACGTCAAGGAGATTATTTGCTGCCGAATTTAACACTTCCCGAACAGGATAACCGACCAATCGGCTTGTGGGGACAACAACACCTTCGCTATATCAAAAGAAGTCGCCCGATTCTTTATACCAACCTGCTCACAAAATGTAGGCTGAACGAATACCTTGCCGATATTGATGAACGGGCGCAGAAGATGTACGACAAGCTCGTGCAATTTTTCGCCAAAGAAGAAGGCTGCACCGTACGGCTCAAAGCAACAGACCAAATGCTATGGGTACGCAAGATGAATAATGCAACCCAGCGAGCGAGAGAGGTTGTGAACACCGAAATAATTTATAACTAACACGAAGGCTGATGTATTCCGTATTGGATTACATCAGCCTTTCTGGTTAATGTATTGTTTTAGAGTTCTGTAAGACTATTATTATGTTTGGCTCTAGTATTGTCAATTAACTTTTGAATTGAACAGCTTGTATTTATTTGTAATCTTCCGTTACTGGATAAGTGAAAGGATAAGACTAGGTCGTTAATCCTCAATGTAATGGATTGCTTTTTGCCGTTAAAGTTAAGTTTTACGTTATTTAGAAATGTCATATTCTGCTCCTTTTTGTTTAATAGTGTTGAATGTGTTGACAGGTAAATTACCTATATGTTATTATAATCAAAGAAACAAGAAAAATCTATCTTAAAATATGTCTATTTTTTAATAAAAATTTCAAAAAAGAGAAAATATCTTCTTGTATTGGAGGGCTATATGGCTAAACGAACAGAAAAACACGACGATATGTCTTTACTGAATAATAGGATATTATCATTAATGGAAGAAAAGGGAAATGATTATAATTCAGCCAGAAAACTAGCTTTAGCCCTATACGAAGGTAGATATTTTAAAGATATGGAGTATCACTTCGATAAAGGTGAATCTGATCTTAGGCAAAGAGACATTTGGAGAATTGAAAAACAAATTAATAAGCATCTCAACGCTATAGATGTACGAAAAATAAATGGAGAATATTTATCCATCTACAGTCAATTTTTTAACTGTTCAACAGATTATATTTTGGGATTAACTAATATAAAAAGTGGTAATACTGACATTAGATATTTTTGTGAGGCTACAGGTTTGTCAGAAAACGCCATCACTAATCTTCTTACTATTCATAATGAAGAATTATCTGAGATACCACTCAATGTCTATAATGAATTTTTTAGCGTTATACTTGGCAATAAAGATATTGATGTGCTTCGATTAGATTGGACACGTTTAGTGCGCAATAAAATAAAATACTTAGAAGAATCAGCAGAAATAGAAGCTTGGAAAAAAATTAAGCATAGAAAGCCTAAAATAGAAATGGCTATTTATAATGCAAGGATGGATAGCATTGCAAAAACAGTTGATTCAAATTTGGATTCTTATTATGGTAGAATACATAAAATGATGACTGAATTCTCAACTATTATCAATAATTACATTCAGAAACAATTTGGAGATGATTATTACCAAAAACTACTTGAGGAGAAAAAAGAATTTTTAACAGAAGCCTTGTTAAAAGATACAAAGAATAGGTAGATATATTGAGCTGGTGTAACCTGAAGGGGATTACATCAGCTTTTTAAATTTTTAGAATAGAAAAGTATAAGTAGCAGCAGAAATCTCTTTTATACGGCATCGATAATCAAGCGATCTCATTTTTCTTTTAGTTCAATCAAAATATTTTTGCCAAGTGCATCAAATATTCTTATCAAAGTATCAATCGAAATGTTTTGACGACCACTTTCAATACGACAGATATTTGATCGGTGCATACCGGTGCGTTTAGCTAGTTCCATTTGAGAAAGCCCTTTTTCGAGCCTTATTTCAACTATATTTGATATTATCGCTTGACGCTTTTTAACAACATCATCACTTACTTTGATATAAATCACCTCACTGATTTGTTATCATATATGATAACAGCATAATGGTTAAACACAAACTTTCTTCATACAGAAATACAAAACTGTAACCGAAAAGTAGAATCATTCAAAAAGATTGACGATATTTGAACTTGACTTTTTTGCGTATCGAAGCGTTTGATAAGCACCGCCGCTCTTATGCGTAACGCAGAAAACGCACAAATCGGAACGGTCAACCATTGCTCTGTTTCGGATTTGAATAGCAGATTTCGGGTGAGCATTAGCGGATTGCTCGCAGACCTCAACAGAATCGTAGTAGTTATCATAGCATTTCCTGTTCTTGATATAATCCGATTTCAGATAAGGCATAACCCAAGTGACAGAGCAGTTGGCTGTATCCAAGTGCTTTCTGCAACGTCGAATTGCAGAGGTAACAAGTTGGTCAAACTCGCCGTCACGTCCGACGAGAAATTCGACATATTCGTGTTCATTAAGCAACTTATCTATTAGCCGTTCAATCCTTTGTTCAACTATCCTAAAATCATCTATCTGACGATGCCCGAAAAAGCAAACCGTATAAACTGAAAACATAATAATCTCCTTTGTGGGATATATCGTAAATTATAACACATAATCTTTATAATTGCGATATATCCCACACGATTTATCGCACATTTTTGTAGAATTGAATTACGATAAATCGCAAAGGAGAAGGCTATGAGAACAAAAGAAGCTGTTGCGCAGCGCATTTTGGAGCTGTGTCGTGAGAGAAACATTGCTGTCAATGCTCTTGCAAATATTTCAGGCGTGTCGCCGTCAACCATATACAGTATGCTCAATCAAAAGAGCCAGAATCCGGGCGTGGTGTCCATCAAGAAAATCTGCGACGGTTTGGAAATCACTGTTCGACAATTCTTTGACAGCCCGCTGTTTGATGAAACCGAACAAGAGATAAAATAAAACGAGCGTGTAAGCAGGAGTTATAGTTGCTTACACGCTTTTTGATTTTAGCAAATAATTTATGTATTATCTATTTCAGAATTGATTTTTAATGGTTTCCATTTTTCAGTAAATTCAATTATTTGATTAAGATTAGAGAGAATTGTATTAAACCCAGAAATAAAATCATCCTCAATTGCTATAAAATTGTCTCTTAATGAATGTAATTCAGAGTTAGCTTCATCAATTGATTTTTGTGCGTAAAAGTCCAGTTTTTCTTCGTTGGCATCATATATATTTTTTGTTTGTAAAATGTTAAGCGCTTCTTTTTCTTCATCAAAATCGACTAAAGAGAATAATTCACCGCCATATGAAATTGCTGATTTAAACCATTCTATATCAATGTTATTTGAAAGTTCTTTTATTATTTCTAACTCTGTATTATACTCTTCATTACTTTCATCATAAGTATCATCCAATGCGTCAGGTATTCTTTCCAATTCCTCAAATAATAAATATAGTGAATGCAACTGATCAGTTGTAATGTTTATTGTATCAGCCAATGTTAATTTGGTTCGGTTATAGTCCGTAAATAGATTGACAAGCATATCATTATAAACGCATTGAAACTTCTCTAAAAGAAATAAAATAAAGAGGCGAAATGCACTAAATGTTTCGTCATAATATGAAAGCGAGTCTTTTACTATTTCAGCAAAAAAATCCGAATAGAGATTTCTTATAAAAGCTCTATCTTCAATAATAACACCAGTTTCAATACTTTTAGCACTTTCATTTGAAAAATTAGCCGAACCGATATAAACAATATTTTCTGTACCTATTATTTTTGCGTGATTATGTAAATTGAAAAACGCAGAGAACCCCGCAGAATAATTATCGGAATTTAATTTTGAAATATAAGCTTTTATATTCTTCTGCGCATTTAACCGCATTCTTCGCCCTGCTTCAGAATCATAGTAATATTCCATTCGAGAGGGAATGTTTGTAATTATCTGAATATCCGCATTTGTATCTGATAACGCTGAAAGCAAAGTATCATTTTTGTAGTTTCCCGAAATATTGTATGTCAAAATTCGGATAGTATTAGCTCTTTGAAAATCTTCAAGAACTTGTTTATAGTTTAATTCTCCGGGATTTGATACAAAGGTACCTTTAGTAAAAGAAAGTTCCATATTTTTCCTCTAATCAATACACTATTCCACAAACCATTTTTCCGATATTCTTGCGCTGTTACTATCGGTTTCCGGTGAAGCTATAGCGAATCGAGTTAATGTCGGTAGGTTAATTGCTGTTCCGAAAACAAGAGCGGTTCCCGTTTGAAGGTAAGTAAGCCTATCCAGAATACCTCTATTAATGTAGGGTACCATTTTGGAGATGTACTGTAAATCATCAGGATTCTGAACGCGATGAATAATAAAATTACTGCATTGAGACACAACTGTTTTTGACAACTCACTTGGTCGTTGCGAAGAAATGCCCATCAATAATCCGTATTTTCTACCTTCTTTGGCAATCCGCTCAAATACGTTAAAGCCAAAGGAATTATTGTTGCCATCATTTTTCACGAAACGATGAGCTTCTTCAACAATCAGATTAATTGGCATTTCTGCTTTTTGCTTAAGTTTCCTAACGTAGTCTAATATAATTTTTGATAATACTTTAGCAATAACTTCACTCGAAGAATCATCCAACATACTTATATCAATATCGAGGATTTGATTATCTCCGATAAGTGATTTTATGTAATCATTTATCGAAGTATATTCTGTTTTTGTAAACAGTTTTCCTTGCGATCCTTCTATTATTGCTTGAAGCCTGGTAAGCAAGGTCGATGTGTATTCTTGAATACGTTGTGAACTTATACTTCCTTCGTATAGTGTTGCAAATTTCACAGCTTCTGAAAACTGTTTTAAATCAAAAGGAACAAGTTTTTTTATTCCCAAGTTGTTATCAACATCGCTTTTAATAAATTGATCACAATAATTTATTAGTGCTTGTTGAAGCTTCATTTCTCCATATGATACCTCAAGTAATTGATTTAATTGTTTGTGGACTTCATCTACTGTTTTTGTAAGTTTAAACTCGTTTGTTGCAAATTGAGCCAGAATAGCTCTTATTTTATCTGCTTTAGAAGGTGAAGAATCGGAACTATTCAAAATCCCGAGTACAGTTGAAGCTAAGATATGGTTTTTAACTTCATCGTCATTGCAATCAGGATCATAGAATACTTTTGCAATATCCATTGCACGATACAATACAGGGATTTGTGTTTTTTCCGAGGCGTGTAACAATATTGCCCAATCATCTGCCGAAAGAGCCCAAACCGGTATTTCAAAATGGTTTTCTGTTTCCGTGTCACACGAAAAACATTTGCATTTTATATCGGCGTTGAATTCATTGATTGATTCAAATGCTCGGTTGTATTCCCCATTTGAATCAAAAATAATAAACTTGGCTCCTTTTGCGGAATACTCTCTTTTCAGAAATATATTTTGAATTATCCTTGCAATTGTATTTGATTTACCTGCGCCTGTATTTCCAAATACTGCGAAATGAAACCCAAAAAACCTATCAATGTTTATATTGACAGGATAATCAGGGAATACAACTGATTGTCCGATTCTGAGTGAGCGGAGTCTTGTGTTGACACCTTCAACTATTTCTTCCTCTGATTCTCCTACATCAAGCATTACCTGTAAGTCTGATTGATGAATAATGCTTATCTCTGAATAAATATGGGGTGGCTTTGATACACCAAAGCAAAATGAATCATCTGTTATTTCACCAATTAAACTCAAAGCCACCAATCTTGTACCGTTTGGTTTGCTAAGCTCTTTATTGGTAAACAGATTCTTTTCTTCAACAGATACAATTTCAGCTATGATTTTTCTATCGATTTCATTAATTGAAACATATGAACCTATTTCACCAATAAATCTAATTCCGTCAATTGTACTTATGTAGTTATTTACACTGTCATACAATTCCGCTATTATTTTATAGGTATCAATAGAAATAATTCTGCCAATACTGCTGGTACCCATTATTTGTCCTCCGATAAAGACTCAAATTCTTTTATAGCTGCTACTCCGTCTGTAAGCTCCATTTCTTCTTGGATGGATTCTTCAATATCAGGCATTAGTTCTTTAACAAAGTTTTTAAAGTAATGAATCTTGTTATCAGAATTAATAACGATAATACGTTTATCATTCAATTCGATAAGTTTTTTAATATTTGTACCGCTACCTAAAACAATTAGTTTGAACGAAGGATTTGAAAGACTGTTAAGAATTATTCTGTTTATATGGTCATCTGAGAAGCTATACCCTAAAGTAACTAATACAGAATTATTCTTAACTAATTCTTGTTGCATATTTCTCATTAAGTCTGAATAAGGTGTCATTAAAGTTGAACGATCTTTTTGAGGAGTAGGATAAATCAACACCCTTTCTTCAACACAAGAATCGACAGGCTTTTCGAATACTTCATTGTTTTCAACTACCCAATTTATAGATCCGTGAATCTTATATAGATTAAAGAATGAAGAAACACGTCCCCACACATCTTTATGCAAATTCATATTTTCAACATAGACATAATTATATACGTTTGGATTGAATTTGCGAATGCAAGAACCTGAAAAACCATTGTTATAATAAAACCCTAAAGAATCTAATGCTTGCTCATTAAATAAATCATAGTTTGTAGTGAAAATGTTAATTGGTTGCCTACGGCTGGGCTGAACCAATTTCAAATAAAACGATTTGTAATAATCTAAAACACTTTTGCAATTTTGTCCGTTAATAATTTTATCTACAATGTGCTTTTGTACAGCTTTAATCTTCTCATCTATTCTCTCATCTGTCTTGACTAAATAGTTAGTCATTTTTATTGAGAGCATTGTATCTAACATAGATTCAAGATTATTATCAAACTTATCTTTGGGATCAATGCCGGCAATATCAAAATCCAGATTTCCCTCAAAGAACGATTTATATAATCCATTCATAATAGGTATTGCCAATTCTTTTCCATCTTCAACATTACTTGAGCAACCGCATCCGATTAAAAAATTAAGGTTTTCAGTTTGCAAATACTGAGCAAATGATTTTTTTGCTTCATCTATATCACACTCTCTATGATTGTCACCTTTGTAAATAGAAATAGTATCGCTCATACTATACTCCTCTATAAGCTATAAATCTGTTTCGCTGTCTTTTTAATGATTGGTACGCAAACGGAATTGCCGATTTGTTTGTATGCGCTTTTCAGTGGTATATTGGCAATTTTAAATTCTTCTGGAAATCCCATTAACGCCAAACACTCATAAGGTGTAATGGTACGGATTCCGTAGTTATCCTTTATTATAGGTACTCGGTCATACCAAGTGCCCATATTTGCTTTTAGGGTAAAGCAAATACCGTCTTTGCCGGATTGTATCCCATAGTCCGAAAAACGATATATTTGATTATCGTCGGTGATTGCTTTAGCCATTTTGTTGTGTTTTGGGCTGTTCTCAGAAAGATAGTAACTGTCATCAGCCTTGACGGATTTATCAATAATATCAAAAACTCGTTTTTCCAACTTAACCATTTCAGGGAAACGATAGGATTCACATCGCTCAACATCACGAAATGCAAGAATATAAGTCCTTGTGCGATGTTGAGGAATACCGTAATCACAAGCGTCGGCAACCAAATAACGCAGATAATACCCTCTCGATACCAACTCATTATGAATTACGTTGAAAGTGCGTCCTTTGTCGTGTTCGACAAGATTTGCGACATTCTCAAGGAAAATTATCTTAGGTTCAATAGCGTCAGCGATCCGCATTATCTCAAAGAACAGATTACCTCTATCGTCCCCGAATCCTTTCTGATTTCCGCAAACAGAAAATGGTTGACAGGGGAATCCTGCTGTTATAATATCAACGTTTTCAAGTTTAGCAGCATCAAGCTTGCGAAGATCTCCCTCAAATAGTTTTGTTTCGGGAAAGTTCAGTTTGTAAGTTTTACAAGCGTCTCTGTCAATTTCGTTTGCCCAAAGAATATCAAATCCCGCCTGTTGAAATCCGAGATCAATTCCGCCAATCCCTGCGAATAAACTGCCGACTTTCATTATCTGATTTTTGTGTTAAATCTTACGGAGACGTTAAGCGGCAAATAATAATCACCATCTATCTTTTCAATGCGACTCCAAACATATTTGTCGGCACTTACATACTCAAAGTGCGTATTGCGGTAGAGATAGTCACGGAAGGCTTCTCTGTCGTTGGAATGGTAGCAAAGAACATCGCCGTCATCCATAACGGAAATATATCCTCCGTTTACCTGTTCTTTTCCGTCCCACGGCTTTCCTGCGGTCATACCGGTAAATCCTGCCATAAGAAAGTCCTTTATGGCTTTTTCATAGTAGATGTGAGTATTCGGCACTTTTAGAGGATTAGCTTGAATCATTCTTTCAACCGTTTCCATTACTTCATAATCTTTCGGTGAGTCTATCAGCCTATCCTTTACACACCAAGCCATAATCTTGCTCATAGATTCTCTGATCAAGAAAAGATTATCGTTGTAAATCGGATTCTTTGTTCTTGCAAATTCCATTGTAATATTGTTTTGAAGCAAAAACTCTTTACACTTTGACCAGCCACGACCGCCTTTATCGGTTATAGCGTTAAAATCTTTCATTTTAGCTTCATCACAGCCTGATAATTTGTAAAGGAATTGAGAAGACGATCCTGCATTAAACAAGGTTGGATTGTGACCGAATTTAGATTTAATAGAGAAGCCCATAACGGATACAATAGATGTCTGTCCGTCTCTAACCTCAATGAAAATATCGTTCTTTCCGCCAAATTGTTTTTTCAGCGCTTTTACCGCCGGCGCTTTGGGCTTGCTGACATAGATTACTTGTGCAAAATCACAAACGCTGTCGGGAGCAGGAACAGAACTGCCCTTCACATCCTTAATTCCCGTGAAAAGCAATCGTGCGTTTTCTTCAAACTCTTTTGTAGGAATCGTTTCCAATACGTTAGCAGATTCCTGCTCCTTTATGACCACAACAGAATTTGCTTCGTCAATTATGTATTCCAATACCTGCGTAGCTATTTCCTGCCTAATAACTTTTAATACATCTAAGTAGCTTTGGTAGTTCTTTTGGAGTAGCTTGTTAGCGGTGTATAATCTTCCTTCTCCCAAGAGCTTCAGCATTACATAGAATTCAGCCCATTCGCCTTTATTTAGCTTTTTGCCTTTAATTGATTCTACCATCTAAAACCATCCTTATCTTTTCGGCAATAGCTTCAATAACATTTACAGTTACACTGTTACCGAGTTGCTTATACAAATGTGTATCTGCCAACGGTAAAACAAAATCATCGGGATAACCTTGTAATCTCGCCCACTCACGAGGTGTCATTTTACGAATGCCATAAGGGTTAATTTCGCCCTTGATATGTGTGGTTGGAACAAGATTTTTTTGCCGGTTATCTACAACAAGATTTCTTTCCCTACCCATACCGCCGCAAACAATAGCGCCTGCAACGTCGCTCCAATCTCTGATTTCAAAACCAAAGCCGTTTCCTTTTGCTTCGTGACGTTTTTTGTGGGCGACAAGGGTATCTAAATACGTTGTGCTGAGATAATACTTCGCCGGCACCGGTTCCTCTTCACGAATATTCCAAAGCTCCTGTGTGGTGTCTGTCGGTTCCGGAAATTCAAAAGTTTTCGGTGCAATATCATTGCGGAAAGCAATCAGATAAATACGCTCTCTGTTTTGAGGAACACCGAAGTCTTTGCTGTTAAGTATTTTGTCAAATACTTTATATCCTAAATCCTCAAAGGTTTTTCTGATAATTTTATATGTACGTCCTCTGTCGTGAATAGTTAATCCCTTCACGTTCTCACAAAAAATCACCTTTGGCTCATGGTAATCGCAGATACGAGCCACATCAAGAAACAATGTGCCTCTGCAAGTGCCTTTATAGTCATCATCAAATCCCTGCTTACGGCCGGCCATACTAAACGCTTGACACGGGAAACCGGCAAGACAGATATCAAACTCAGGAATTTGACTTTCATCTATTTTTGTAATATCTCCAGCGATTTCAAAATTATCGTCAAAATTTGCCCGGTAGGTTTCCTGTGCCTTTTCGTCCCATTCGCTAACAAACACGGTTTCTATCTCATCTTTGAAAGCACGGTCGAAACCTAAACGGATTCCGCCTATGCCGGCAAACAAATCAATTGACTTATAAACCATAATTCTTACTCCATTTAATATCCGATAATCAATATTCCTTTTAAAGGAATAGAAAACTTATTACTGGCATACATAGCATCAAAAAATTCGCAGACTTTTTTGTAGTCGTCATTCTTTCTGTACAGTAATCTTACTGCGATGCATAGATAGTCGGCGTCGTCCATACAACACGATTCAAAGAAGTCTTTCAGAAACTGATAGTTTGTTACTGCTCTGCCGGCTTCAACTTCAATAACAATATTATTACATGGATTAAATGCATCTGCTTCAAAGTTTAGTGATGGTTTACCGCATTCGCCGTATAATACAGGCATTTTGATCTTATCTTCGTCACGCTTACTTTTTTCAACGGAATATCCAATTTCTTCAAGTCCGTTTGCTATCGAATGCAATACTTCATCGCTTTTTAATTTGTGTTCAGACGAATTAATATGATTGTTGTTACGATTAAATACATCAATAACATTAAGTAAGTCATCTGTTATTCTTTGGTTTCTCGGAAAATATGACCACTTCATTTTATACTCCTAACAGCTGCTTCTATTTTATCGGCACAGCCTAACAAGTCTTTTTTGATCTCATTACCCCAAAATCTTAATACTATCCATCCCTCGGACGTGAGCTTTTCGGTTACCTCACGATCACGTTGCATATTCTTTTCGATTTTAGGTATCCAAAAATCACGATTGGACTTAATCTCTTTGTTTTTGTTTTCCCAATCATATCCGTGAAAAAACTCGCTGTCACAGAATACGGCAACCTTTTTGCCGATAAAGGCTATATCGGGTTTCCCGTAAACGGTTTTAGCGTTTTTTCTGTATCGTAAACCTCTGTGCCACAATTCTTTTTGCAGCATTGTTTCGATTTTGGAGCCTTTGTTTTTTACCGCTTTCATATTACGGCGACGTTGCTCCGGAGTATGATTGTCCATCCGTGTCACTTCTTGTCAGTTTATCTTTTTATTTTATCATATTTGAATTGTCTTATCAACCTTTAAATATGATGATTTTACGTCTGCTTTCAGCAGGCGTTATTTTTTTGCAAAAAATTTTTGAAACAGACTTAAAAAATAACCTTTCCCATTGGGTATAGGTGAAGGGGCAAATATTTTTATAAATATTTTTCTCGATAGGGTGTATATTTTGCATGACTTTTTTGCATTAAGGGTGAGGGGATAATTTTTTATCGAATACATCTTTTTATGAACAAGTGAGGAAAAATTTTAGTTTGGGGTTGCAAAATACCCCCTTCCCATTCCAAATAAGTGAAGGCTTTTTTAATGATCAAAGAAACTTTTTAGGAAAGGCTTAATTGTTACTGGATTTTTCACAATACAAGTGAAGGACCTTTTTAAGCTTAATACTGTACAAAAACAAGTTGTAGGATTTGTGCAATGCTACAAAGATTTGTAAACGGACTTCAAAAATGACCTCTCCCATTAGGTATAGGTGAGAGGAAATAAGTTTTTTCTCAAAATGGGGTAACAAAATCCGCTTTCCAGTGGGTAATAGTAAAGGGAATTTTTTAAATCTGAATATTGTACAAAAACAGGCTGATGAATTTGTGCAAAGCTACAAAAATAAAAAAGTTTCCTTATTAGGGTTCGTTTTTTTCCTCTCCCAGTGGGGACAAGTGGAGGGGGTAATAATCAACTTGTTGTAGTGCACAAAAACCAAGTGCCGGTTTTATGCAAGTCTACAAAATATTGAGTGCTACCCTGAAAAACACGCCTTCCCACTCCATACATAATGGAGGGCAAAATCAAAAGCCGCCTGAAAGGAGGTGATACCCGCCGAAACAAACCTACAACTGAATAGCTGCCAAGCGAAGGATAAACCGCCACGACCTCTACGGAGTGAGCGCAGCCGAAAGGCTGACGGCACAGCGTCGAGCAGGATTGCCTGTCAGGAAAGTACGCTTTGGCAGTGCCAACAACAAATACAGTTTGATGTCACGCTTTTTAAGGCTCACGAGCCGCTCATAATGCGATCTCTGATCGACGAAACGCACGAAGGAGAGTAATTATATTCCCCATCGCATTTTCAGACTTATTAAGCGTGACAGGAAAGGAGGTCAAATGCTCATTGAAATTAAGGCAGGACAGTTTCGGAAGGTCAGCCGCTTGGTCACGCGGGAGTGCTGCAACTGTATGGACGGCAACTGTCTGTTGCTCGACGACGGAGAAACGCATACCTGTGTGCAGCTGATTTCCAAGTATCACATCTTCTGTAACCATTTCAAGAACGCTGTGCTTCCTTTCGACAAGGAGCTGTATCGGGTGCTAATCTGCGACAACGATTACAAGCGTTGTAAAAGCTGCGGCTCACGCTTTTATTCCAAGGCTCGCAACAAACGCTACTGCGAAAGTGCGCCGAACGAATCAAGCGGCAGAAGGCAGCCGAACGCAAGCGCCGTCAGCGTGAACGTCAAAAGCAGCTCCTATATATAAATAACTAAATAGACAAATAAAAAAATAACTAACCGAAAAAGAAGAAGTTTATCTTAACACACCTACCTATATGGGCGGCGAAAACTTTTCTTTTCGGGAAGTGGAAAGGAGAACCAAATGAACGACAACGCAAAAGTTTTTTCACTAATCGAGATGAGAGAAATGATGATCGACACCTCGAACTATCAGATGATGGAGGAGGTCGGAGAGTTCACCGGAACGCTTGAAATGAAAGCGCAGGACAAAGAAAATCTTCCGACGAGCGAAACCATAACGATATTCACGCCGGAAGAGATTAAAATATTTAAAGATGAAGCGTTTAGTACATTCTCAAACGGCAAGAGAAAATATCAGCAAGCCGCCGCATATATACTTATGCTGAATACCGGTTTGAGAACAGGTGAAGTTCTCGGACTGCTTAACAGCGACATTGACCTTGCAAACAGGGTTATGCACCTTAACAGAGGTGTAAAGGAAATTTCAAAGTGTGACGGAGTAACGGCAGAAAAAGGACGAGAGGTGAAAGTTGGCAAGCTGAAAAGTGCCACAAGCAAGCGAGATGTTCCGCTGAACGATACTGCAATCGAAATGATACTCGACCTGAGAAAAGAATTCTACTTTGGAGAGGACTCACCGCTGATACCCGATGAAAACGGCAATTTTACACGTCCCGTCAACTTCAGAAAACGCTATTACAGAATCCTCAAAGCCGCAGGAATAGAAACCAAAGGCTTGCACTCACTCCGCCACACTTTTGCCACTAACCTTGTAAACGGCATAAAGCAAAAGGACGGCACAATAAAATCCCTAACTCCACGACAAGTAGCAGATTTACTCGGTCATACAACTTCTGAAATCACAGAGATGTATTATGTGAAAAGAGACTTAACTAAGCTGAACGGTATTACAGATGGGTTTGAATTTTAGTTAATCTAATATTATAACTTTCACTATATAGCAACTATTGGTTGCTGAATAGTAAAGTTTATTGACAAAATACTTTTCGTAATTTAAAATAAAGATACTAAATTCAAAGGAGCTTTGCTATGCCCTATATAAATATATTTGATAAAAATATTTATTATGAGATTTATGGAGAAGGTAACAAAAATGCATTATTATATCTCCATGGCGGACCGGGTGCGAGTTGCCTGGATTTTGTTAACCAGGCTAAAATGTTGAGCAAAAAAATAAAAGTTATAATATTTGACCAGCTCGGTGTTCTTCGTTCAGATGCAATAGACGAAAATGAAGAATACAGTATGTCTGTTCAGGTTGAAATGATAGAAGAAATGCGAAAAAAACTGCTTGTAAAGAAATGGAGCGTTTTAGGTCATTCCTACGGTGGTTCTCTTGCAACTCTTTATGCATATACATATCCTGATTGTGTAAATAAAATCATACTGGATTGTCCGAGTCTGAATTTTATTGATTCATCAAAATCTGTTGCATATTACCTGACAGATTATATGAACAAATCTCACAATAGTGAAGCAATAGAATTATGCGAAAAAATCAAGAAAGCCGAATATAAAGATAAGCAGGTAATTTTTGATATTCTTACCTTACTTGATTATGTAAAGGATAATCAACTCAGAAATTATCTTCACAACATAACTTTCGAGGAATACTCAAAGAGTTTACAGACAGATAATATTACCGAAGATATGTGGGCAAAGGGAGAACGTCATTTAATGAAACTTATTGATGACGGAAAAATGCTTGAGAATTTTTTGCCAATACTTAAAAAAGCTGAAAAACCTGTTCTGCTGATAAACGGCAAATATGATCCAGCTTGCGGAAAGAACCAAATTAGTTATATGCTTAACAATGTAAATGATATAAAACAGGTTATTTTTGAAAACAGCGGACATTTTCCGAGAATTGAAGAGCCTGAAAAGTACAGTAAATATATTTTGGAGTTTTTAGAATAATCATCACTAAAATTGATGCTATTTTGATGATGTAGCAGACGGAATCGTTGGAATTATTAGCAACCGTTGAACTATTTGATGCCTGAAATGAGCATCAAAACGGGAAAATCAGACCGTGCTCCCATCATAAAATTGTATCAAAAAACGGCTTAAACGCAGTGTTTAAGCCGTTTTTGCTTGGCAGGGGCAGAAGGATTTGAACCCTCGGCACGCGGTTTTGGAGCGGCTCGGAAGTGGTATTATCTTGTATCACCTAATGCCACGAAGTTCAAAAAATGCAGTAACTATCAGCAATCTCAGGATTTTGTAACACCGAACAATATTTAATATATTGTTCTTTATTTTCTAAAATTCAGAAAGTTTTTTAGAAAAATTTTTAGAAAACCCTTACAAGATTTCATCAGTCAAAAAACTGCCAATGCATAATATTCAAAATCAACCCCAAAAATCATCGAAAAATAACCCCTAAAACAACCAAAAGCTGAGGACAATTTTCATATCCTCAGCTTTATTTTTTCTGCTTATTCTTTTTTTAATAAATCAAAAAGGGAGGATTCATGATTAGGAATATTTGATACTCTTTTATATTCTTTAATTGCATTAATTAAAGAATCAACATCTTCAAAATATTCCGTTATAAAAGTTTTACTTTTCACATTTTTATAAGATAAATCTTCTTTACAAAAGCTACTTGGTTTCTTTTTAGATTTTTTGTAATCCTCATATTTGTTTTCGTTACAGATAATTAACATTTCAATTTCAGGCGCAGTAATTATATTTATTACATCAATCTTATGTTGGTAGGCTCTGCTGATTTTGAAGTTTTCGTTTCGTGAATCTAGGATTCTTAATACCGTTATTTTGTCATCAAAACCTTTTCTCAGATATTGCTGTTCAAATTTTTGACCACTACGACTTCTAAGTACATCTTCTTCGAGTAAATCTTTTCTGTCAAAAATGAGTTTATTTTTATCCAGCAAAATGTTGATAATAACTTGTTCTGCAGTGCCTTCACATATACATGCTATATATTTAGAAAATTCCATCGTTTCCTCCTAAATGCTATCGCTGATAATAGCATTTTTCAAATTCATATATGCATCGTACATGGGAAGTGTACCTCCCAAAAGACCGCTTTGATATGCTTCACTCTTTTTTATATCATTTCTTTTTAAAATTTTCGATAAGTTTTCTATAGTTATTCCTTGACGATTTCTGACAATATATATATTGTCGTTGCGCTCAAATTCGTCAAGCAATTCAGAATAGTGGGTTGAAAAAATAAGGGTAGCGCCTTTTTTGTTAACCTTTTTATCCATATAAAAACGAATTAAAGTTGATACGATTTCTCTGTTAAAGTGGTTTTCTAATTCGTCTATTATTAGATATCCTCCGTTATTGAATATGCGAATAGCGTATAAAAATGTATTGATGCCCTTTATCGTACCGGAAGAGAGATAACGATTTAATTCAGAAAATTGATTCAAAATCATCTCGTTTTTTGACTTAAACTTTAAATGAATATTTGATTTATTTATTTCTTTATTTATTTTTAAATATTCTATGCTCGGATCAAAAAACGAAATTAATTCAACAGGACAGTCTTCAGATATATCTAATTCATTAATGTTAGTATAACGGAGCATATCTGTATAATTAATAGATTCTTTGTTTCTTTTATTGAAGGCGACCATAATACTAACATCATCTAAAAGAAATTCAGAATTAACATCGCGAGTAAAATTAGTTTCTATATCTGAGAAATCATATAAGGCTTTTTTTGCTTTAATTTTAGATATATCCTTTGATTTTAATGTTTCGGATACAATTTTCAATTTATTATTTTCTTTTGCAATAACAGTATTTAGAAGGTATACCGATTTGTTGTTTTGAGTTTCAGAGAAAAAGAAAGTATCGAAAGAAACTGTATTATTATCGGCTATACCATCTAAAACTTCAGAACATGTAATACTGTTTATCGGGGTATTGTTTAACATACCAAAAACAAAAGTTATTAATTTTAGCACAGAAGTTTTACCGGAAGCATTGATTCCGGTAAATGAAATAACATTATTTTTATAAAAAGTGTTAGATGGTGTAGAAAATAGTTCGCTCATGTTTTCTGCATTTTCACTATTAACTCTTTGTTGAGGTAAAAAATCGATTTCGCATATTCCATTAAATAAAGGAAGATCTTTGGCTGCTATTTTTAAAATCTTCATGTGAATCGCTCCTGCTAATTACGCAATATATGTTTTTATAAGTGTATTATACCACTATAAATGCAATTATTCAAGGATAAAAACGGAAATCACGGTTTTAGATGTAAAAACAAACGATTTTGAAATACAGGATAATTTATATAACGCTGTTTGTCATCAATACTTTCATTGAAAATTATAGCCCAAAAAGGCGGAAATGTTCAATGAAACCGTCTTGTTATTTTAATTTAGCTACAAAAAACAAAATTCATCAACCACAGGGTAGATAATGGGACAGTGGTTTTTGGTATAATATAGTTGACATATGGGAACATCGGGCAAAAATAAAATATTATCAAAATATCAAAATGTCAGTCCAGCGGTGATATGTCAAAAGATAAAAGATTAAAAAGGCATATATTTTTGCATATATCTCATAAATGCAAAAAACACCCACCTAAACCCTGTCGACCAAATTTTTAAAAAATGAGCAGGGCGTAGCTCGTCGGCAAGCAGACCGAATCTACTTTGCCGGACAGTATAAGCGGTTGTCTTTCAGCAGACGAAAGACTAAACGCACAAATTTATGGGCAGTTAAAGCGAGAGCACGTTTGTGTTGGCATCTGTTTACCTCTTTGTATTTGAGGTGGTAGAAGTCGCTGTATTCCTTGTCGCATCTTACAAGAGAAAATGCAGCTTCACACAGATAGTACTTTAAAAATCGGTTGCCGGATGGAATGAGCCGTGTAACTTCGGACTCGAAGCCACCGGACTGGTGTTGCTTCCAGGCAAGTCCTGCATATTTAGCAAGAGCAGCCTGACTGTTAAAACGATTGATATCGCCAATTTCAGCCATGATTCCGGCTGAATAAACAGGTCCGATACCCGGAATGGATATCAATACGTTTGGCAAGAGTTCCATTTGGGCTTTAATAGCTTTATCGAACTCTTTTATTTGAGATTCCAATGCCTTCATGGAGGTTATGGATATGGAAAGCACCTGATTGACAGAATCATTTACCGTTTTTGGTAAACGGTAAGAATTGCGGGCAGCTTTCTGTATGGCTTTGGCTACTGCATCAGGATCAGGAAAACGATTCTTTCCTTTTTCAATGATAAAGTCAGTAAGCTCATGTAAGTCCATATTTGCCAGTGCTTCTGCGGATTCAAATTCATCGTAGACAGCAAGGGCGGTAGTGCTGAAGGTATCGCTGAAGACCTTCTCCTGCGTCATCGTAGAATACTTCTTGAACAGCACATTCATAAATCGCTGCTTTTCTTTTACCAAATTTTGAACAGCGAAGAAGCGTGCCCGTGTGAGGTTTTGGAGAGCTTTGTAACGATAGTCTCCCATATATACCTCTTTGTTGATTCTACCGAAACGCAGGCAGTCAGCAATAACAAAAGAGTCCACATAATCATTCTTTGGAAGGTCATTATAAGCGTCATGAAACTTTTTGACTTGCTTAGGATTGAGGACATGAATCTTTCTGTTAAACGGTGCCAGAGTGGCATCTTCTCTTAAGAAGTACACGAGATTGTCTCCATAAACAGAGGTTGCTTCAAGACCGATTAGAACCGTGTCAAGGGAATGTGAAGTTAAAGCAGAAAGAATTCTTTTTACCAACTGGGTGGAACCTTCGTGTGAGTTTGCAACAGAAAAATTATTGTGCTTATCACCATTTGGAAGCATTAAGTAAACGACATTGGATTTGCTGCTTACATCAATACCGACGTAAAGTGTGTTCATTGTAATCACCTTCTTTCGTTGTAGATTAAAATGTTCAATCGGCTTGGTAAAACCCATGATCATGGAGCATCGACACCCTCGCATATAAGAATCCAGCTTAAGATGGACAGATGCGAAACCACACTGCTAGATGGTAGTCCATGTACTTAAGCAAACAGCCAGCCGGTTTGAAGCTAACTTCCATGTCAGGGGAACAGACTTTCAATGAAGCAACCATTACTGGTTCAACAGGGGTGAAAAGAACTATTACCTGATTGACACTGGGACAATTATATCATGGGCTTTGCTAAGCCTATTGAACAATATTTATTTGGTAACTAGATACATGTATGTATCTAAAAGATATTATACGAGTGGGGTGAGGAAGATGACGATGAAACGAACAATCAGCGGTATGATCGGGACAGGTTCTCTGGCTCATAACAGACGAGATTTTATAGCAGAAAATGTTGATCCAGACAGAGTGCAACTAAACATTTGTTACCGGAATGAGAATCTGAAAGAAGTCTATAAAGAGCTGTTTGATGAAGCTACTCCACATTTGCATATCGATTTCATTCCTTATGTAACTGGCTGGAAAGGAAAAGGAATGGACACCAGGGTTTTACTAAAACAGGCATTAAAAAGTTTGGGATTTCAAGGTGGAAATAAGCACGATACGGAGATGAATCAGTGGATAAAACATGAAAAAGAAGTTCTGGCTGAGATTGCAAAGCAACATGGAATTGAATAGGAACAGAAAGGTACTCATGAGGAACATTTGGACGTTTACAATTTCAAAAAGAAAGAACGGAAAAAGGAAGTGCAGGCGCTAGAACAGGAAAAAGAATACTTGACAGCAGAGAACGAAAGATTGGCTTTACAAATCGTAGAATCCAGAGAAGACGTACAGCTTTTGAAGGAAAGTAAAGAACCGGTGCTTAGAGATAAAAAAGCAGTAGAAAAGCGTGCAGAAACAGCAGAAAAACAATTAAAAAGCCTGGAAGAACGCAGGGAACAGTTACAGCCGATTATGGATAATGTGAGTAAGGAAATAAAAGAATATGGAACAGTTAAAATGTTGTTACCGGAAGCTGGCACGTTGGAACGGGCAGCGACCTACCGGGACAAAAAAATCAAACCGCTGTTTCTTCAGATAAAAAATAAGGTTGGGGCAATGGCTGCACAGGTTAAAGAACTTACAAAAGAGGTGGAAAATTGGAAGAGCAAATATCAAAAGCTGAAACAAAAATATAACGGTATTCAGAAGGAGTTGGATCATATGCGTAAAGAAAATCATAAATTATCAGAAGAAAAGAATATAATGCAAGGCGTTTCTGATAGGTATGATCGTGTTGTGCGTGCTCTGGGAATAGAGACGGTAGATGCGGCAGTACAGCAGGATATTCGCAACGAGAAAGCTCTGGAAGAAAAGCAGCGGATGGAACAAATGCCGAAGGGAAGTATTCATGAAAGATTAGCCTGGGGAATAAAAAAGAGTGAGATGGAGAATCAGCAGCGTAAGAAAAATAAATCAAAAAATAGAGAAATGGAGAGATAAAATCATGGAAAAACACATTTATGATGAAAAGAATGGATTAAGCTATACCCTGTGTGGAGATTATTATTTGCCGGATCTGGTATTGAATGAAGAAGAACCGACATATGGAAAATATGGAATGTTACGGAAACAGTTTTTGAAAGAACATAGACTAATACGGTATCAAAACTTGTTATTATCTGGCAAGCTGACAGTGCATCTGAATCAGATTGACCAGGAAGCAACAGAGCAGGTAGAAGTGTTAATGAAACAGATGGTAGAAAAACAGGGTGTAAATGAAAACTTAAAGAGGCAGGATCAGATGAGGTGGGTTAGATTGATGAGTAATGTCAAAGCTAGTGCGGAAGAAATTGTGATGAGAGAAATAATTTATGTGTAAGAATAGATGGTAGAGACATGAGATAAAAATTAATTAGAAGTTAAAAAAACAGAATGATAATTAAACAAAGGCTCAATTGTAAACATGAACTAGTAACGATATAATTATAGCGAGAACAGGAGGTGAGAACAATGCGTATTGGTGAACAGATAAAAAACTATAGAAAAACTGTGGGATTAACACAAGAACAGGTGGCAAATTATCTGGGAGTGTCAACTCCTGCGGTAAATAAATGGGAAAAGGGAAATACATATCCGGATATCTCATTACTTCCAGCTTTGGCACGATTATTGAAAATTGATATGAATGAATTGTTTTCGTTTCGTGAAGAATTGACCGAAAAAGAGATTGGACAATTTGTGAATGAACTTTCGGAAGTTTCATTGGACAGCTTTACAAAGGCTTTCGAGATGGCATCTCGTAAAATACAGGAGTATCCTCATTGCGACTTATTAATTTATAAGATCGCAACTGTTCTGAACGCATCTTTGACTTTGTCAGATCTTAATGACGAAGAACGAATGGAATATAATACAGCTATTATTGAGTGGCTGGAACGAACAGCAGATAGTCAGGTTGAAAGAGTGAGAAATTCAAGCGTTTTTATACTTGCAACAAAATATGTCCAAATGGAGAAATATGAAGAAGCAAATGTCCTTTTGAAAAAAATTCCTGATACTGTAATTGATGCAACGATTATGAAAACAAGTGTGCTAGTGCATCAGGAAGGAACAGATACTGCTGCGTTATTCTTGGAGGGAAAATTGCTACAGGCAGTTATCAATATCCAAAGCTACTTGTATAAGTTAATAGAAATGGAAGAAGAGACAGGAAATCATGATAAAGCAGAGAAAATTGCTGAGATTACAGATCACATGATATCATTGTTTGGACTATGGAATTACGGCAACACAGTGCCATATCTGCTGATTGCTGGATATCGAAAAGATGTAGAAAAATGTATCCAGTTAATTAAGCGATTATTAAGTGAATCACAGAAGCCTTGGAATATGACACAATCCCCTTTGTATTACAGGTATGAAGATACTGCACAGGGAAAAGCCTTTTCGGGAATTGGAAAAAATTTTGTTCGTGAATTGTATTCGGAAATTGAAAATAAGAAAGAGTATGAATTCTTGAGAGGGAATAAGGAACTCGAATCAATTTTTGAGGAACACTTGAAATAGGTTGTAAAAATGTATGGGTTACTGTTCAAGGGCAATGTCATTTACTTAAGAGATTCATAATAAAATATAGGCAGAAGACAGTCTAAAAAGATAACAAAAATAGAGGAGTATGTGGCTCTTAGTAACAGAACCACACACTTCTCTAAACATATAAATTATTAATCATCATCTTTAGATACATCAACAGATTCTTCCATCTGATATGCACCATGAATATGTCCACAATCGCCGGTTCGTTGTGTCCGATCAGATGTGTCTATATCCCAGCCTCCTTTGTAATCACGACCATAAGTATGTCCGCTAGAATCTGCGTTATATTTACCTGTGTTATCTCTGTTCATAAGAATGCCCTCCTTTGATAAAGATAAAGTAAAATAGTTTACACTTATATTATACTATAAAAAAAGCAAGAGTTCCATATTAAAATATGAGTTATGAGCTATGGTTACTGTTCAAGGTTACTGTTCAGCTAACCCTTGAACAGTAACATGTATGGAAATAGATGTAGTTGAGAAAGAAGAAAATTTTTGACATTTCTACAGATGCGTGCTAATATGATTATAGAAAAAGAGTGCTACCGATAGACGGTTAGTCCGTTTTACTATTTAGAATATCTATCAAAGATAACCGCTTAGTTTACCAGACCAGGGCGGTTATTTTTGTGGTTTATGATTATCTTTGCCTAATGTATATCCGATACTAAAGCAGGTTAAGCCGAAGCTCACTACTGCTATGAAGTCAATAATACTCATTGGCTTAGCCCTCCTTTCCACTGGATTCCTTTACAGGTTTCTATGTAATCAGAGGGTCACAGTCCCTCTGGAGAAGGACTAACCGCCTACCGTTATGGTAGCACCCAAATATGATTATATCAGTTATATTTTATGTTTACAACAAGTAATTATTTTTATTTATCTCAAATAAGCATGTCTCCATAAGCAAACATCATAAAATATAAAAAGCTACGCATAACATGCTTAGAGCGTGTTTGAAAAAGCCTTCCCGTAAATTGCACAATATAATTTTTCTATTCCCCCATCGTCAACATCGTATCAATACAAGCCTTCGCCTTCACTCTCACATTCTCATCCAGCTTGATCTCTTCTCCGCCCTGACCGCAGACGCAATTATAAACATCCATCAATGTAGTCAGTTTCATATTGTGACATACACAGTCCTTAGACAACGGATAGAATTTCTTGTCCGGGCACTCGTACTGAAGATGCTGAACAATACTGTTCTCTGTTCCGATAATAAATTCTTTGGCATTGCTTTCCTTGGCATATTTCATAATTCCAGTTGTACTTCCGATATAATCTGCCATTGCAGAAACCTCTGGCAGATCGGAAGAGCACACGTCTGAACTCCAGTCAC
>OIEM01000364.1_pt1 | contig 23412 bp, 15 predicted proteins | sample 1581761 | NCBI WGS metagenome assembly OIEM01 (sample SAMN01760978, study PRJEB22395) | human gut metagenome | reverse complement strand
CCTCGCCCCTACGCACCAGACGATAACATTATCCACATTTTGACAACCCCATCTTATACCCCCTCAATAATGGGCATTGTTTATGAAGATTGTTACCATTATTTGCTAAAACTCTCTCCATTGTTGATGAAAAATCTCAAGAGGTCTAAAAAACTTCACCAGCTTTTCAGAAAACTTCACCAACTTTTTCAAAAACTCCACCAACTTTTTTGAAAACTCCACCAACTTTTTTGAAAAGACCAAAGTGTTTTGACACGAGCAAAACGCCTTTTGAAAACACTTTCTTCCGAGTTTTCCTACTAATTGAATGAATGAACCGAACCCCGAAAGAAAATTGATAAAACTTCCTTTCACATTTCACAAATATCGGAAACCACCTGTTCATAGGGGTTTCCGCGTGAAAGCAACAAATTTCCTCTCAAAAGCTTCTTTCACGCAAAAAGCCGATGAATAAAGGATTTCAGTGGGTGAAACGTGTGAAAGCAACTTGTTATCAACTTTTTCGTGGAAAACATTTTTGTCTATTTAGACAGGACAAGAAAGCGACTCTCTATGTTTACAAATATATTTGCGTCATACTATCAAATACAGCTTAAACAAAAAAAGAGCACCCCGAAGGATGCCCTTTTATATTAGCTAATCATTAAGATGAATGATTATTTTTTCACAGTCAAAGAAACTTTCTGAGCAGGAAGTTCAACACCCCACTTATCAGTAATGTTCAAGTCGAATGTGATAGTAGCTCCGTTTTGGATAGCTGTGTTCGGTTTAAGAGCAATTGTCCAACCTACCAATTTAGCATCAGCATCTGTATCCTCTGCATTTACAAGCCTACCATCTTCAATCTTCTTATAAACATAAGTTACCTCAAATGCACCTGCATTTTCACCTGTAGCAACCAATTTGATATCAGCAATTCTTGCATCCATTACATCCTTCTGAGCAGCAGGTGTATCATTAGTTTCAGCAGTAAATGAGTTCAATAACTTGTATGCCTTGTTGAATGCATCCTTACCGGCAACGTCTGCGCTCAAGAATGAGTCTGAACCGGTTGCAAGGTCAAGAGTAGTCTTGCTAACAGTGATTGTACCATCTTTAATCGGGCTTTGACCTGTGATATAGATAGTTTCAGTAACAGCATTGTAAGTTGCATTTTTAAAGTGCTTGTAAGAAACTTCAAACTTCTGAGTTTCAGTATACAACTTATCCAGAGGAATCTTAACTGTGCTACCATCAACAACATTCCATTTATCTTTGTCTGCTTTTCCTTCTACAGTAAAGTCTACTGCTTTGGCAGCATTGTTATAAGCTGTTTTTACATCATAAGATAACAGATTGTCTTTAATCTCATCACCATAAGCAGCCAGCTTATCACCATCAAAGTACATCGGAATTCTGCTTACAGCAGATGCCGGGTTAGTCAATGTCAACTCTACAGTTGCAGGTAAAGTCAATTTCTTAGAATCACCGTTTACATCTTCAGCTTCAACAATAAACTGAATCAAAGCACTATAAACATCAGCAGTTACATTTTCCTTTTCAGGGTTAACAGTAATAGCCAAATAAGCTGCCTCACTTAACTTAGTTGTAGCAGTTTTCTTATCTGATTTAACAAAAGTAAAGCCACCCAGTTCTGTATCTTTAGTAATTTTCAAATTAGCCGGAGTAGCACCATACTTCTTGCTAGAAGTCAACACAAATCCGTCAGCAGGAGTATTGTTAGCAACAGTCTTATAAGTGAATGCATCAGCATTATTCCATACAATCTTATCACCGGCAGCAGTTACAGAAGCAGCCAAGTCAGCCAATGGCAAGTAAACAGTATTCTTATCAGTTGACAATACATGAGATGCCTTCAGAGTAACACCTGCTGTTACAGCAGCCTTTTGAACAGTTACTTTCAAGTTTGCAGATTGAATACTATTTTTGGCAACTGAAGCACTATTAGTATATTTCACTGTAAAGGTAATTTCTTTACCATAAGCAGCTTCATTAGAGATAGTGAAGTTAGTACCATCGATAGTAATGCCATACAAAGATTTCAAGTTTTCATCCAATGACAAAGCAATATCTGAAACACCCTCCAACTTAGTAAGGAATGCTTGAGCAGCGGCATTGGGATTTGCAGAAGGATCTGCAGCATAACCTTTACCAAACAAGTTGTAAGTTTCACCTAATTTCACATAAGTATTAGCTGAAGCAGTATAATTACCTGTTGTTTTACCTTGAGTAATAGTAGCAGCATCTTCCAAACCGGCTTTATATTCAAAAGCTGTAGCAGCTTTACCACAAACAACAGCAAGTGCATCCTCTTGGCTGATAATACTACCTTTCTTAATATCGGCAACTGTCACACCTTCTTTAAGAGCAAAGTGCAAAGTATAAACACCGTCCATAGCAGCTCTCTGCAAAGCACCCTTAGGAGTAGAAACTACAGCCTCTTCAAAGATGGTAGCACCTTCAGAATTTACCAAGTTGAACTTCAAATCAGCCGGATCAATATTAGTCGGTGTAACCACAACATTTACAGCCACACCTCTTGTACCATCTTCATTTAATGCAGAAATAATTGCATCCTTCGGATACTTAACTTCTGAAACATTAATCAATTCTTTGCTGCCATAATACACAACATTTGTTTCATTAAGCAATGAAGCTTCATCTTCTACAACAGGCACAGCAATAGCAATAGAAGTTACCAATGAAGAAGCAGAAGGAACTTTCACTTCCTGTTTGTTACCGTCTTTATCAAAGATAGTCAGTGTAAATCCATCAGCTTCGCTACCTGCAACGCTAACGCCGGAAACGGGAACACCTGTAGATTTGTAGGTTCCGTCTTCCTGCAATACAGCCCATACACCATCCTGCATAATGATAGATGGTTTTGTTTCGCTTGTGGCAACCTTCAGTTCTTGAGGTTCATCGTTGATATACAAAATACCATCTACAACCTTCACAACATCTCCACTACCTGTTTCATCATCCAAAGTGATAGTTACAGGATCACCCTGATTGAATGTAAAGGTAATGCCATGTCCGTCAGCTGTTTTTGCAACTGAAGTAACATACTTACCGCTACCAACGAGATCCTGCAAAGCCTTGATTGCATCAGCATTTGCAGTAATTTGTCCCTGCAAGCTCTCGATGTCATCGTCGTAATCCTTACAAGACACAAATGTTCCTGTTGACGAAACCATTAAGGCTCCGAACAGGATTGCACTTAAAAACTTTTTGTTCATAATAGAAAAACTTTAAATTTATAAATTTAAAAAACTAAAATTGGTTATACATATTAGTTATTGATTGGGCACATAAATCCCTCTGTTCATGCAAAAAATAACGTTTGGGAGATTCGCCTACTATCTTACTAAAAGCTGAATAAAAAGCACTTCGGGAAGTAAACCCACTCTTTTCCGGGACTTTATCCAACGAGCATTTATTACTGCGAAGCAATTCCTTGGCATACTCTACACGGTAAGTATTCAGAAGTTCTTTCAAGTTACACCCAAAATACTTGTTCACTACATTGGAGAGATAAGTCTGATTCGTATCGACCAGCTCGCTCAATTTCTTCAAAGAAAGAGTGGCATCCAAAAACACCTGACGAATTTCCAATTGATAAAGGATACATTTATATATATAGCAATCCACTTTCCTGCCCACTATTCCCTGTCCGGCAAACTGTTCGTCCCAATAACGCTCAGCTGCCTTGAAAAGCAGGTCTTTCTGCCTTTCGGAACGTAGGGTGCTCTTTTTGCGTTTTAGAAACAGGTATTCCATATCTTATCCTTTACTTTTGTCTTAGTTTGCGGGCTCTCGAAACGCGGATTTACAAGCATTTTTATATAGATTCGCGAAACGAAAATCGGTGTATCTCTTAGTAAGAGATACACCGACCTAAGTAAAGCATCAGATTATCAATATATTAAGAACTGTTTTTTAACTTTTAGAATGCTAAAGAATGAAAAAATAAAATCTTTTTTCGAGCTCACACCCATTTTTTTTGCGTAAAAGTGTACTAATTCTCAAAACTTTGCTTATTTTTGCAGCGGAATGGTAGATCTCTTACTAAGAGATACACTTTTAGTTAAAATTTCCAATCATCGTAAATATCCTCATTTCCAATTATTTATATTATCACTTTTCTATCAAAGAAGGTATTCATTAAATTTCATTCACATTTCAACCGACTCTAATTTTGTTTTAATAAGTTGAAAGAGAGAGAAAAAAAGGATATGCAAGATTTTTGAAAAGAAGAACTTATATGAAAGTCCTATGCGGACAGCATTTGGAAAAGCATATACATAGAAAGTCTTTTGTCTCAAATAAAACCGCATTATAACAATCGACAACTAAAAACAAAACACGTATTAGCGCATCATTTGAATATACGCTAATACGTGTTTGGATTACAAACCCGAACGAAACGTTCTTTTATTGTCTATAACGATTTAATACGTTCGATAAGTGAATCAATATCTTCGTCCGTTGTGTCCCAAGAAGTGACTAAACGCATCTCATTCATTGCATCATTCCAAAAATAAAAATGATAAAACTCCTGCAACTTATCCTCTTTCTCACGAGGCATAATAAAGAATAACTGGTTACTTTCCACCGGCTGGGTAAACGTTACATCCGGCATGGCTTGCAAGGCATCAGAAAGTTTTGCAGCCATTTCATTGGCGTGTCGGGCACACCGTAACCATAAGTTATCAGTCAGGAAAGCAGTGAATTGGCAAGATATATACCTCATCTTACTTGCCAACTGACAAGCCTGCTTACGGGCATAACGGGCTTCTTTCATCAGGTCCGGATTAAAAACCACCACACACTCAGCCCCCATCAGACCATTCTTTGTTCCCCCAAAAGTCAGGGTGTCTACTCCGCAAGCTCCCGATATCTCATCCAAACTGACTCCCAATGCTGCGGCAGCATTGGAGATGCGTGCACCGTCCATGTGCAGTAACAAACCATGTTCGTGTGCAAACGTTGTCAAAGCGCGTACTTCGGCAGGAGTATAAACAGTGCCGAGTTCTGTACATTGGCTGATATAGACTGCTCCCGGTTGAGAATGGTGTTCCACACCAAAATTAATCATATAAGGTTTCAGGAGTTCAGGTGTCAGTTTTCCATCGGGAGTGGAGATAGTGCGCATGAAGCATCCGGTCGCCTTGCTTGGCGCTCCACATTCATCTACTGCAATATGTGCAGTGTCGGCACAAAATATAACATGATAAGGGCGAGTCATCAGTTGCAATGCCATCGTATTGCTACCTGTTCCATTAAAGACGAACAACGGTTCACACGGATGTGTAAACTGTTCTTTTACTTTTCGGGTTGCCTCTTCTGTCCAAGGGTCATCACCATAACCGAAAGCATGGTTTGTGTTTGCCGCCATCAGTGCTTCCATTACTTGAGGATGTACACTGGAATTGTTGTCGGATGCAAAACTTCTCATAATAGTAGAATATTGAATTATAATTTTCGTGCAAAGTTAACTTCTTTCTCTTCAATAGACAATGAAACAGTATTAAAATACATTTGAAAAGAAAGTATTACGCAGCTGTATCATTCATGTAATACCGACAACCGACCTTTGCACTGAATTAAAAAACAAGCTAAAGAATGATGAATACAAAGAAGAGAGAGTTTGGCCTTATAATCATTTTCTTATTCCTGGCCATATCTATTCAAGCGGCTGTATTACGAGGAAGCGTGACCGATAAAGTGACAAATGAACCACTAATCGGTGCAGTAATACAAATAAGCGGCACTACTACAGGAGCAATCACTGATTTGGACGGTAACTTCGAACTGGCCGGATTAAGAAACGGAACATATAAACTGATGGTATCGTATGTTTCTTATAAAACATTGACTTTAGAGGTATCTGTCAATGGTATGTCGGAAATAAATATAACATTAGCACCTGATAACCAGCAACTGGGAGAAGTTGTGGTAGTGGCAGAAGCCAAGAAGAATACAGAAAATGCCCTGATTACCCGGCAACGCACCAGTCTGGTGATGCAAACCGGTGTCTCCGCACAACAAATTACCAAGACACAAGACAAGGATGCTTCCGAAGTGATTCGCCGTGTGCCGGGCATCAGTATCATTGAAGAAAAGTTCGTAATGGTACGCGGCCTTTCGCAACGTTACAACAATGTGTGGATAAACAACAGTGCCGTGCCCAGTTCGGAAGCCGACGCACGCGCCTTCTCCTTCGATATCATTCCTTCCTCACAACTGGACAATATGCTGGTTGTAAAATCTCCGGCTCCCGAATATCCTGCCGATTTCAGTGGCGGCTTTATTTTAGTTAATACCAAGGATGTTCCAAACAGTAACCTGTTTAACATCTCAGTAGGAGGAAGCATGAATGATCAGACTCATTTTAAAAACTTTCAATACAACAAAGGAAGCGGTACGGACTTTTTGGGATTCGACAACGGATTGCGTAGCTTGAATGGCGGTATCAACGCGACACTGAGACCGATGAATAATGGTTACGACTTGCTCAACAACGGACTGAATAATGATTGGAGCATAAAGAACCGCAAGCCTATTGCCGACCTCAGCCTGAGCATGAACATCGCCCATCGCTGGGTGAGTGAAAGCGGTCGCACTTTAGCTATGCTGGGAGCCGTAAATTATAGCAATACCTACAAAACATATCTGAATATGGATAATAATCTGTATGGTGCCTATGACATCACTCATGACCGTTCCAACTATTTGCGCAAGGGAGTGGATGACCAATATAATCACAATGTACGTGTGGGAGCCATGTTGAACCTCACTTATGTGCCGGCAAGCGGAAATAACCGTTATGAATTCAAGAATATCTTCAACCAATTGGGAAAAGACCGCTATACTTATCGCAAGGGAACGGATGCACAGAGCGATTATGAAGAGAGTGCAGAGTATTACTACCAGAGCCGTACCACCTACAGCGGACAGGTTACGGGAAAACATACATGGAGTGACACGGATAAATTGGATTGGAGTGCCGGATATTCTTATGCCAACCGGAATATGCCCGACCGCCGCCGGTACAACACGGTACTGAACACAGATACCAATCAATTGGAAGTAGAGAATCTGAATGAAATCAATCGTGAGTTCTCGCGTCTGAATGAACACATCCTGTCGGCCAACATCAATTATCAGCATGATTTCGCATTCGGTGATTTCACTCCCACACTCAAGATGGGAGGATATACGGAGTACCGTACACGTGAATACAATACGCGCCTCTTCATTTACAGTTGGAAGAACGGTTTACCTAGTAATTACCGTGTGATGAATGTGCCTGACGAATTGATGCAGGACAAAAATTACGGAGAAGATAAATTATACCTGCTGGAGCAAGTGGACTGGCGAAATAATTATGAAGGAAACAATATGTTGGGAGCAGGCTATGCCGGTGTAAATCTTCCTTTCGGAAAGTGGAACATATACGCAGGCGTCCGTTTCGAACACAGCCGAATGGAATTAATCAGCAATACACAAAAGAACGAAAAGAGTCCGACCAGTGTCTATTACACTTACGATGATTTCTTTCCATCGCTTAATGCCGCCTATCGTCTGAATGAGCAACACCAGTTCAGATTGTCGTATGGGCGTACTGTAAACCGTCCCGAATTCCGGGAAGTCTCTTCTTCGGTGTATTACGACTTTGATTTGGCTAGTAATGTACAAGGCAATTATGACCTGAAAGCAGCTTATATTGATAATATTGACTTGGGATATGAATACTATCCCAGTAACGGTGAGCTAATTTCCGTATCATTATTTTATAAGAAATTCAAGAATCCGATAGAATGGACTTACACCGTAGCCGGAGGTACTGACTTGATTTATTCTTATATCAATGCCAAAGGAGCCGATAATTATGGCGTAGAAGTGGATATACGCAAAAACTTAGATTTCATCGGCATGAAAAACTTCAGCCTCAGCCTGAATGGTGCACTGATAAAAAGTAACGTAAATTTTGAACCCGGTTCTAAAGAAGAAGACCGTCCTATGCAAGGGCAATCGCCCTACCTGGTCAACGCGGGACTCTTCTATCAACAGCCCAAAAACGGATGGAATGCCGCCATACTCTACAACCGCATCGGTAAACGCATTATCGGTGTAGGGCGCAGCCTGGGCAGCGCAGGCAACGAAGTGCGTGTGCCCGACTCATATGAAATGCCACGTAATGCCATTGACCTGAGTGCCTCTAAGAAATTCGGCAAACTGGAAGTAAAAGCCGCTATCCGCGATGTACTGGCCGAAAAGGTGTCTTTCAAACAATTTGAAAATACAGGAAATGGTGAAGTGCAGCAAATAACCCGTCAGTTTAAACCGGGACGCAGCTTCAACGTAAACATAAGCTATAATTTTTAAAACAAGAAATATTTCATTCAGTAACTAACAAATAAATGAAAATGAAAACAAACAAGTTTATGACTTATGCTCTCTCGGCCATAATGCTGGGAAGCCTGGCTGCTTGCAGCAGTGATGATTCCGAACCCGACAATGGTGGAAACAGTGGTGGTGAGACAACGGACACGCCTTATGTATGGGGAACTGAAGGCTCAATCAAGACGTGTGATCATTTGTTGTTCAATGAGGATAAGTCTGAAAACAAAAAAGGAACAGTAATAGGAAATGGTGACCAGGAATTTGTATTCAAAGGAACCCAGACCCTTGCCAAAGGTACATACCTGTTGAAAGGATGGGTTTATGTGGGAGCAGGTTCTACATTGACCATTGAACCGGGAACTGTCATCAAAGGTGATAAAGACACACAAGCTGCCCTGATTATAGAACCGGGCGGAAAACTGATAGCCGAAGGAAAGCAGGATGCTCCTATCGTATTTACCTCTGAAATGCCGAAAGGACAACGCAAACCCGGTGATTGGGGCGGTTTGATTATCTGTGGTAAGGCAAAGAACAATCAAGGTGTGCTGAATCAGCAGATTGAAGGGGGGCCCCGTACCAAACACGGAGGGGATGATGACTCCGACAATTCCGGTATCATCCGCTATGTACGTGTGGAGTTTGCCGGTTATCCCTTTATGAAAGATAAGGAAATCAACGGCATTACGTTCGGCTCGGTCGGTAGCGGTACTACCATTGACCACTTGCAGGTTTCTTATTCCAACGATGACTCTTATGAATGGTTCGGCGGTTCTGTAAACTGTAAATATCTGGTTGCCTATAATGGTTGGGATGACGAATTCGACACAGACAACGGATTCTCCGGTAAAGTACAATATGGCTTGTCTATCCGCGATCCGAGAATTGCCGATACATCACAATCAAACGGATTTGAATCGGACAACTGTGCCGATGGTTCTCTGGTTTCTCCCTATACAACGGCAGTATTCAGTAACATTACTTTTATCGGCCCGCTCGGACGTGATGCCGGATTTACCAATGATGAAAGCTATATCAATGCCGGCAGCTTCAACCCCAATAACGGTTCAGCTCTCGGGAAATTCCAGTCAGCGATGCAAATCCGCCGTTCCAGCCGTTTGAATTGCTTCAATTCTGTAGCAGTGGGATATCCTGTCGGTTTGATTATTGACGGCGAGAAAGGAAACACGGTAGAACAAGCACAAGAGGGCATTATCAATTTGCAAAATATTTGGTTTGCCGGTATGACAGTCACCGGTTCGGATGCCAACAAAGTGTATGATGACGTGCTTTATGATGCAGTAAACAAAACTATTATCGATGCCGGTCAGGAGTCCTATTCTTCCAGCTTCTTCAAAGCACAAAAAGGAAATAAAGTACTTGCCGACATGAATGAACTGAACTTTAAAGACGGACGCGGCATCGGTGTAAATTATATGCCGAATGCAAATAGTCCGGTACTGACTGCCGCTTCATTCGACAATGCTCTATTAGACAATGGATTTGATAAGGTAGACTACATCGGGGCATTCGGTATAAATGACAACTGGCTGGACGGTTGGACTAACTTCGACCCTAACAATACAGACTACTAATACACTTTTTTGAAAACACACAAATAGCTAGTGATTTTTACGGAGATTCTATGGGTAAAGTCGTAGAATCTCCGTATTTTTGTATCCAAACCTAAAAACATTTAATATATATACCTATGTATCCATTAAAATTTAACCCCATTCTAAAATCCACCATCTGGGGTGGTGAAAAGATTATCCCGTTCAAACATCTTGCAACCGAACAGGCACAAGTAGGCGAAAGCTGGGAAATCTCGAATGTTCCGGGCGACGAATCAGTAGTTGCCAATGGTACAGACGCAGGCAAAAACCTGAGTGACATGGTAAAAGAATACAAAGGAGCATTAGTAGGTGAAAGCAACTATCAACGTTTCGGAGATAATTTCCCTTTGCTTATCAAATTCATTGATGCATGCGATGATCTTTCCATACAAGTTCACCCCGATGACGAACTTGCCAAGAAACGCCACAACTCAATGGGAAAGACAGAAATGTGGTATGTAATCGATAATGCAGGTGGCAAAGCTCATCTTCGTTCCGGTTTGAAAAAGAAAATCACTCCTGACGAATATGCAGCAATGATTGCAGACAATACAATTTGTGATGCTTTGGCAGACTATACTGTTCAGCCGGGAGACGTATTCTTCCTGCCTGCCGGACGAATCCATAGCATTGGTGCCGGATGCTTTATTGCAGAAATCCAACAAACATCCAATGTAACCTACCGTATCTATGATTTTAACCGCAAAGACAAGAATGGCAATACACGCGAATTACATACCGAGCTATCGAAAGATGCCATCGATTATACAGTGGAAGAAGACTATCGCACCAGCTATACGCCGGAACAAAACAAACCGATAGAATTGGTAACCTGCCCCTACTTCACCACTTCTGTATACGACCTGACGGAAAATATGACTATGGATTACAGCGAACTGGATTCTTTTGTAATCTATATCTGTATGGAAGGTTCATGCACGGTAACTGATAATGAAGGTCATTCGTTGGAAATTCAGGCAGGAGAGTCTATACTTTTCCCCGCTACCACTAAAGAAGTAAATGTAACGGTAAACGAACATGTGAAATTTCTGGAGACTTATGTATAATCCAATTTCACCGATGCAACTATGACTAAAAAAGAACTTATGCGGAAAGCCATCGAGCTTTCCATTGAGAATGTCGCAAACGGAGGAGGACCTTTCGGAGCCGTCATCGCCAAAAACGGAGAAATAATAGCAACAGGTGTCAACCGGGTAACCGCTTCGTGTGACCCCACCGCCCACGCTGAAGTAAGCGCCATACGCGCCGCCGCTGCCAAGCTGGAAACATTCGACTTAAGCGGATATGAAATCTATACCTCCTGTGAACCCTGTCCTATGTGTTTGGGCGCCATCTATTGGGCACGATTGGATAAGATGTATTATGCCAACAATAAAACGGATGCAAAAAATATAGGTTTCGATGATTCATTTATCTATGATGAACTGGAACTGAAACCGGAAAACAGAAAACTTCCTTCTGAAGTTATGTTACGCGAAGAAGCTATTAAAGCATTCGAAGCATGGAGTTCTAAAACAGACAAGATAGAATATTAAAGAAATGGGGGTGTGTCAAACATTGATAATACCATATTTTGCTAGGTTTCAGTTTTGACACATTCCCATTTTCTATACAAATAATATTAATTACACTCTTTATCAAATCCTATTTCTTTCATCAACTTATTATATTCTTCTTCCTCACGGCACAACGGCTTATACCAAGTATATTTCAGTATAACAGTTGTCGCAATCAGTATCAGAACAGATACAATAAAGCCCAGATTTCCGCGCACAACCAAGTACATCGGTACAATAGTCAGACAACACTGCCACACAATACCAATGGTAACATTAAATGCGTCACGCTTAAAATTCTTATTACGAGTCACTTGCGGATAGCGCGCTATTGCCTTGTCGACAATTGGTTTCCACCATCCCCACGGACGAACGCGAATATAGAAATTAATCAGAGTGTCTTCATCTGTCGGAGGAGCAGAATAAGTTCCGACAATACACCCTATCAGCGAAATACCAAATAAAACAGGGAAGAAATAGAGCACCAATCCATCAGGGACTGTGAATTTCATCACAATAGCGGCAACCACACCTGCTGTCATACCCCAAAAATAACCTTCTCCATTGAAACGCCACCAATGCCATTTCAATACATTGGCAGCAATGTAGCCACCAAACAGGGCACCCACAATCCACTGGAATATCTCATTGATATCTTTTAAGAAGAAGCCCATAACCGTGCTGATAATCACAACCAGAACAGAAATCAAATAACTGGCACGAATCTGTGTCTTGACAGTAGCTTTGGGGTTGATATACTTCAAATAGATATCATTTACCACGTATGCCGGAGCCGCATTGACGGTAGATGCAAAAGTAGACATGAACGCTGACAGCAGACCCGCCAATAAAAGTCCTGCCAATCCCACCGGTACATATTTTGTTATCAAATGAGGCAATATGGTCTCAAAATCCGTGTTTGTTGCTGTCATTTGAGACAAACCACCGTCCACTTTAAAGAAGTAAATCGCCAACAGAGCAAACCCCATAATCATCAGATAACGCGGAATCAGCAAAATAACCGGTACGGAACCACTCATCATAGCTGCCTCTTTCGGAGACTTACATGAAAGAATCTTCTGCATATCATAGTTAGGTGCAGGACCTGCCATACTCATAAATATACCTTTCAACAATGCCATCATCACAAAGATACCCATCAAACTATAAGGCTCATTAGCCATTCGTTCCGTCAACAGACTCATTCGCTCACTCCAGTCAATATCAAGTGCCCAGCCGAAGAACGGTGAATCCCATCCTTTGGGAACAAACTCTTGAATCATTTCGGGAGCTACCATATTCATACCGATAACAGCAATGATAATACCTGCCACTGTCATAATCATAAACTGAACCACATCTGTCCATACAATACTGAGCATACCGCCCAACATCACGTAAAAGGTAGCAATTGCCGTAAAGAATATGCCATAAAAATGAGGAACATATTGCAACGGAATATCAAAAGGCACATATTGTGAAACCACCTCCCACGGGAAGAATATCTCCATAAACTTACCAATGCCGATAAAACCGTAACTCAGAAAACCCAATACACTCAGCAGAGCGAAAACAATCACAATAGTATGCGACAAAGTAGCTCCTTTTCCATGTCCGAAACGGGTTTTAATCCATTCGGCACCTGTCAGCACATTACTTCGGCGCAACCATACGGAAAGATACACCATCAGGAATATCTGATTGAACACCGGCCACAGCCAAGGAATCCACAAACTCTTGAAACCATATGCAAAGGCCCAATAAACCATCAACATGGTTCCGGTAATATCAAACATACCCGAAGCATTTGAAAGTCCGAGCATATAAAACGGAAGGGACTTGCCCCCCAAAAAATACGAATCCATATTTTTTGCCGCTTTCTTCTTCAGGAATAGCCCGATAAGAACTATGACAATCAGATAAGCGCAAATAATCAGGATGTCAACAACATGTAATTTCATATATTATTTACTTTAAGATTTTTCTTGTTCAAGCAACTCTGTATGTCAACCGATCTGTACTTCTACCTTCTTCCGTATATTATCCGACTTGACAGACACCACTATTCCACCTATCGTCTTATCAAAAACGGCTTTTACCGATTTACCGTTTACTTTTACTTTTGTTCCTGCCTGGATTCCCGGCAATTCAATACGATAAGCTCTTTTTTGAGGTTGCCCCTTGTACGATCCTTTTGCCGGATGGATAGTAACAAAGGTCTGTTCTCCTTCCTTACGATAGTTCATTAATGTAGAAGCAGATTCACCTTGCTGATAGCCAGTTGTAATCCCGTCATCTTCATATAGGGTATAAGAGTGATTACATCCTTCGTTGCCCGGATAACAACGGACAATCAACTCGGTAAGCGGAGTCGAACACATACGTTCTGTATAAGGTTGCATAGGTAATGGGTAGCCCCCCTTCACAAATAAAGGAAATTCATCCAACGGACTTTCTACCGTCACTGTCCGGCCCCCTTGATATGCTTTCCCCGTGAAGAAATGATACCAGTTTTCCCCACCCGGCAACCATACCTCTTGCGAGACCAGCTTCTGTTCTCCTTCTCCCGGCATGGTAACCGGCGCTCCCAACAATAAATCGCCGAATAAGAATTCACCCGGACATTGATATGCTTTCTCGTCCGAGGGGTATTCCAAATATAATCCTCTATTAAGTGGAATCATATCTTCATAACACTGATGGACAGAAGAATAAATATAAGGCATCAACTGCGAACGAAGGTGATAGATGCGTTTCATGGCTTCTTCTTCCTTATCCCCCCACAACCAAGGACGGCGATCGAGTTTCTCATCATATACTGAATGGATGCGGAGAGATGAATTCAATAAACCGAATTGTGTCCAACGAGTATAAAGCTCTGCATCATCTCCTCCATAAAATCCGCCCAAGTCATGCGCCCAGAAAAAGCAACCGGCATTACCGCTCGTTGTAGTCAAATCAATTTCAAAACGCAGCAACTCCCAATTGGCAACGGCATCACCTGAAAACTGGATGGGATGGCGGTGATCTCCCCAACCTGCCCAACGACTGAAACCGGCACCACGAAGATTATTACGGGCAGAATAATCATAATAGATTTTATTCAACCACGGCAAATGCCTCATCGATGTACCTCTGACGTATGGATAAAGATAATCCTGCTGCCAGTCCAACCACCAAAAAGCAACGCCCATTTGATCGCTCTCTTGGTGGGCATGTTTCATAAATGCTTTCATATATTCCGGATTCCCTGCATCAAACAAAGGAACTCCGTTTTTCAGCGTATCGGCTCCCAAGTCACGGATAAACATAGGATAAGCATCACCATGCGGACGTAACCCATCGTGCGGATGCTCATTCAGTACCACATATACATGGTCATCTTTCAAATCCTGTATCAGTTTGGCGGGGTCTTTTATCAGTTTCCTGTTCCAACTATAACCTGTCCACCCTCTGGTTCCTGCATGGCCCGTACCAACGGTAGCATTCTGAGTATGCCATCCCATATCAAAAACCATGATGTCCAACGGGAAATCATGCTCTTTATATTCACGCACCAACTGACGGTAATCATCATCCGTATAATTCCACCACCGACAATACCATGAACCATGTACATATTTACGTGGCATAGGTGCCGGACCACTGACAACACGAAGAGAACGTAAAGCCGACTTATAATCGTTTCCATAAACAAACAAATACAAATCCTGTACATGGTCTTTATCACGCGCACTCACCCAACCGTCACGCAACACTTCTTTGCCCGTATCATTTATCAGATACCAACCGTCACGGCTTAACAAACCTTCCTGACGATCTACCGGACCATCCACTTCATCCAAGGTCGTAAGAGCTCCCAGTAGATTCTTACTTTGCCTGCTGGCTATATACCAATGTTTCTCTTTGGCCTCTTCACCATTCTTAAAATAAACATGCAAATTGGTTTGTCCAAACGGAAATCCGTCCGCGTAATATTCAATCCGCATCACCGGAGTAGACAATACATAATGATCTTTTGACTTTTCCTCTACTTTCACATCTTTACACTCTGTCGAACGATCAATGGCAAACAAAGTGGGATCATCCAAAAAATGACCATTCTGTGCATATTCCATACGCACCAATTGGTCGGTAATGAAAGTAAAACGGCTATTGCCGATAATAACCGGATTAGCCCAAAGCATCCGGCCGGATAATAAAAAGACAAGTAAAAATAGTAACTTATTAAAATGCTTCATAATAGTACATTTACGGCTTTATCTGTATTGTTGCCAATACATTCACCCCGTATCTCCCATCCTTTGAAACCCACCAGTCTACATCACCATTGGCACATCGGACAGCATAACGAGAATTATACTTCAATCGCTCCGACACATCAGGTAACCATAACCCCAAACGATAATTTCCCGGAGAAACAGGTACCTTCCCAGCAAATGAGATTGAGTGAACCAAAGGAGTATAAGTAACATCTACAGGTTGATATGGCTGGCAGTCGGAAGAACTGAACAATGCCGGCAATTCCATTATTCCTTCCTTTTCGTCAATCAATACAAAATAAGCAGGGCGTTCACTACTGAAACCGGCAAATCCACGATTAATAAACTCCAAATTTAAAGTCAATGCTTCTCCATTCCTTATCGTTTGCGGCATTCCCAATCTCTGCAATTCGATGCGATATCCCAAATGGTCACGAATATAATCAAAAATACTACGTGAAACCAATGTTCCATCCTTTTTTTGAAAATAATGGTCTGATACCGGCATGTGATATTTTCTTAAGGAGTCTGCATTTATCATACTTTTTTTCCACACAATCATCGAATATTCAGGAGCATTCGCCTCATCAAACATCCGATTGGGGTGCTGTTCCTTATAATTATGAATAACACTCAATGAGGTATAATGCTGGAGAAAAAAACGACGTGCCGCTCCCATACCATCAATAATCCATCCGGCAGACGGGCTGTCGGGGTCACATCCGGCACTCCAAAAACCCCACGGCAATTCACCGTCTACAACCAAATAAGGTGATTCTTTTACAATTTGTTCAAAATTGGGTGTACCTTCATGCATATCTCCATCCCAACGATCAGGCTTGATAACAATAAAGTCATCATGAAAAGAAACACGTTTATACAACTCCGGTTTACCTTTCAGAAGATTCTTGAATTCGGGAAGTCTTACTTGTACGTTCTTCTCAGCAGGTACCACTTCCAACAACTTTTCCAATATAGCAATCTTTGCCGTATCGGAATGCTCCAAACCATGAATAGAACTATGCCATTCTCCCCATGCACCGATAACACCCGCCTGAACGACCAGAATCAAGTCTCTATTCTTATGCAGAAATGGTTTCAACTGATCAAGATGTGCCAATGCTTCTTTCAATGTAGGTCCTACCGGTTCCTGACGCACAAAATCTTTTTCATAAGCAAAACGCAAGACTGTTTTCTTTCCCAATTGTCGTAACCTGTCAAAATATACCTGCATGGTCTGAAATTCAGTATCAGACAACTTTTTATCTGTCAGGTAAGTCAAATAAAAATAGCTTTGCGAAAGCGATACACTATCCGAAGTATACTTCAACGACAAAGTATCCAATTGCAAGGTAGGGCACTCTTTTTGAGTAACAAGATCGACAGCCGTTTCCAAACGAAACCCGCGTTCGGGATTATACAGTCCCTCACTACCATTCGCATCATCCACAGCAATACCCCGGTAATGAACTATTTTCTCACTATCAGTACAACTGCACACACTTGCCAAGCCAAGCATAAACAACAAACAATGTCCCCAATATTTCATATTCATGTTTCTATTTTCTTTCAACCGAGTCTTTATTTCTCTAAAATCACACTGACCGGATAATGGTCTGAAATCCCCTCATTCTCTCTTCCATTATGTACAGCAGCACTCTTACATTTCTCCATCAATGAGGGAGAAAGCAATATATAATCCAACCGTTCACGACGTTGCGGCAAACGCTTGTCATCCCACTGCCAATCATAAAGGAAAGCAGCCGGAAAACTCATGCGCGCACTTGCCGGATGTACCATCCGTCCGATCGCATCTTCCATTCCTGCCGCAAGAAAAGTAGAAATAACAGAAAAGTCATATCGTCCTTCTCTCAAATTACGATATTTTTTTTGTGATAAATCCCAACGTTGCATATTTGCCAACAATGTATCATGTTTAGCAATCTCATCGGCATCCAATGGGGAATGAGCATTCAAATCACCCGCCACATAATAGTCTTTCAAATGATTTGCCTGAATATAATCCACAATTTGTTGCGCTTCACTCAAGCGGTATTTCCACTCAAAAGGACTAAGATGAGTAGCAATGACATCGACACCGGCTGTCTTAACATGCATCATGCCATGCCAAAATCCTTCTACTTGTTTCTTAATCACTTCTATCGGTTGCTTGGAAAGCACTCCGACAGGATAGCCCTCTTCCTTCACAATGGCAGCATACGGATACCCACACACCTGCCCCAATGTTTTCAAATCCTTTTCCTTAAAGCCGACTAATTCTGTTAACACAAAGATATCAGCAGCCTGTTTTTGAGTCCATTCGATAAAACGCGCACGCCTCAACGAGTCTCCTTCAAAACCATTCCAAATATTATAAGAAATAAGTTTCATTTGTTGTCCGGTCTGTCCCCACATGAAAAGAGCAGAGCAAGGAAGCAGCATCAAGAGGATTAATCCTAAAAACTTTTTCATTTATTCAAATATGTTTCGTTTTTATCAATCAGATTATTAATCGCATCTACGGATGTTGCCGAACGTAATCCGTCTGCCGGTGTATGCATACAGTAGTCTACCAGTTTATCAATAGTAGAAGTCACCACATGCATACGAGTATCACTGGATGCATAATAGATATATACAGTACCGTCCTCATCTGCAATCCAACCATTAGAGAATAACACATTGGATACATCTCCCACTCTTTCGCTGCCCAGTGGAGCCAAGAAATAACCTGCCGGTTCTGCTGTCAGCTTCCAAGGTTCATCCAATGCCGTCATATAAAGATAAAGTACATAGCGCAATCCGGCAGCACAGGCACGCACCCCATGTGCCAAATGCAACCATCCGGCAGATGTTTTGATGGGATGTGGTCCCTCCCCATTCTTTACCTCTTTTATTGTATGATAATAACGATGATTTATAATGATCTCTTCTTTCACTTCTGCCTGCGTTATATCATCTATAAGTGCCCAACCGATACCTCCTCCGTTGCCGGCATTGATAAAATCATCTTGCGGACGGGTATAGAGTGCATATTTTCCATTAACAAACTCAGGATGAAGCACTACGTTCCGCTGCTGACTGTAAGACTTCAGGTCCGGCAAACGTTCCCATTCCACCAAATCCTTGGTACGGACAATACCCGCCTTTGCCACTGCTGACGAAAGGTCGCCGGCCGGTGCACTGTCGTCATGGCATTCACTGCAAAATATTCCATATATCCAGCCGTCTTCATGGGCAGTGAGACGCATATCATATACATTTGTTTCTGCAGGATTAATATCAGGCAATGTTATGGGACGCTTCCAAAAGCGAAAATTATCAATGCCGTTCGGACTCTCTGCGACAGCAAAAAAAGATTTCCGGTCTGCACCTTCCACACGGACAACCAATACGTATTTACCATTCCATTTTATGGCTCCGCTATTCATGGTTGCGTTAAAACCGATACGCTCCATACAATATGGATTGGTAGCCGGATTAAAATCATAGCGCCACTCCAACGGTATATGTTCCCGCGTAACTATCGGATACGTATAACGACAAACAATACCATTCGTTTCTTCCACCGGAAGATTTGACCGCTGCAACAATGCTTCATGTTGCTGCTGCAACAAAGCTATTTTCTGTTCAAAATCTACATTCATATGCCTGTATTTATCATGTATTAACGATTATTTCATCTCTTCTTTTACCATTGCTGCAAATTTCTCAATTAATAGAGTACAAACCTAATAGAATCCAAGCATTAAATGATGAAATCTTATCAATCCGGCAAAAGCAGCTTTCATATATACGCTGTGATTGGTTACGGTGATTCATCCAAGAATCCCCCACAATACGTTGTGCCCCTTTTGCATTCTCAATATAATCAGACAACAATTCAATAAGAAAACTTCAGACACACCGGTCTAGAGGTTTCTATCTTTTCTCCCGTATCGGTCAGCAAACCTGTTTCCTTATTAATCTCAAATATCTGAATCAGGTTACTATCCCTGCAAGCTACCAATAAATAACGGCCATTGGGCGTAATGACAAAGTTACGCGGATGAATACCTGTCAATTCATAACCAATTTTTGTCAATGTCCCTTTATCACTGTCCACAGCAAAAATAGCAATGCCATCTGCTTTCAGACGATTGGAAGCATACAGAAACTTCCCATCGGGAGTGATATGAATATCAGCACTTCCTTTGGCGCCGACCGTATCGGCAGCTATATACTGGATAGCATCCAGTTTTCCTTCATGATAAGAAAAAGCCGTTACTTTACCTGATAGTTCATTAATAAGATAAGCAAATTTCTGATTGGGATGGAAACAGATGTGACGGGGACCCGAACCGGGTTCCACCTTTATGTCGGTCGACTCTCCTTCATTCAGCAAGGAATGGGAAACTCCATCAGAGACCGATTCGCTCACCGGGAAGACATGTATTTGGTCTGTTCCCAAATCATTTGCCAACAGATATTTGTGGTCAGGAGTAAATTCCGCACAATGCAAATGGGGTTGTGACTGCCTTTCTTTGTCGGGACCATCGCCGACAAAGGAAATCAAACGGCTGTCCGACTCCAATCTGCCTTCCTTATTCAGTGGGAAGACAGTGATGCTTCCGCCCATGTAATTAGCCGTCAACACAAACTTACCGGAAGGGCTCAACGCAATGTAACAAGGCGCTCCGCCGTTGGTGGGCTGAGAGTTCAGCAATGTCAACTTGCCGTCCTCCTTATTAAATATAATGGCATTCGCCGTAGAAGTCTGTCCGTCATCCTCGCCTACGGCATACAGTCTTTCACCATCCACAGACGGAGTGAGATAAGAAGGATTCGAGATTCCTTTCAAACCACTGATATAAGTTGCCTTCCCGGTATCTTCGCTAAACCGATAAACCTTGACGCCTTCTTCGTCCGGTGTGGCATAACTGCCTACAAACAAGAACATTTTATCACTATTTTCATCCACTGTAACTATATTCTTCTGTGGCTTTGAAGTGCAAGCACCCAACAACAAACCACTTATACACAACGCTAATATTTTTTTATTCATAATATATTTATATAAAATTTGGGAGTACATAATGCGCTCCCAAATATACTCACTTCTTGGCAAAACACATGCTATAACGACCTAAATTCTTTATTATTCTTTTTTTAATTGATTGATTTTCACCTCAGCCACTCCCAATCCATCCGAATTCAAAAGAATACGCAAGTCACTTGCGGTAGTGCCTTTGAATGTGTAAGACATCCATTCATTAAACTTCGACACGCTGCCCGAATAGACCGTCAGGAACTGTCCTCCACCGCCCGAAAGCTGGATTTCAAAATCCGCCTCGCCGGTATTCTCTTTCTTCCAAGCAATCGACAGACCATCTATTTTTGCACCGTTCTCCAAAGCAAAAGTAATATAGTACCCCTTGTTCCCTTGCCAGCAAGTCTTCAAATCATTATCGAGTGTCATGCCCACATCTTGCATTTCGGTACTGGCGGAAATAGCATCTCCCTTACTGTTTCCTGTTTCAGACCACACGCCATTCATGCCATATTCCACCACCGCAAACTTATCACTCAGGCGAATATCCTCCGAAGAAGCACCGGCCATCACTCTGAAATCGCCCGGTTCCACCACCCAGTCATTCTTTGCGTTCAGCAGTTCCATATCTTTACGGTCAAGCATAAAACGGACTTCCTTGGTTTCACCCGGCTTCAGATGAAGACGTTCGAAACCCACCAAATTCTTTTCGTAAGTAGTCAGAGAACTGACAACATCCCTTAAATAGAGCTGTACGACTTCATCTCCTGCCCGTTTGCCGGTGTTAGTAACCTTACAGGTGACGGTTACTTTCTGATTTGGTGTAATTACTTTCGGGCTCACCTGCAAATCGGAATATTCAAAAGTAGTATAACTCAATCCGTAACCAAACAGATACAATGGACCGTTTACGCCTCCTTCATATCCTTTGCCGTTCCATGCTTGGTATACAGATATTCCACCGCATCACTATCCGAAACGACATATCCCCTGAACCCCCATTCACCGCGTAAACGGGTAGTAAGCCAATAAGAACTGCTTTGAATAGGAAAGCCGTCATAATCATTATAAGAACTCATCACTCCCAACAAACCTGCCTCCTTTATCACTCTCCTAAACGGATAAACATGAACCATCTCCACCTCACGAGGAGACATTTGCGGGTCGACACGCGCCATGCCCTCACGCGCACCTTTATTATTACTATAAGCTATAAAATGTTTACCGGTGGCAGCTACCTGATGATTATATTGCATTCCTTTCACCATCTCAATACCTAATTCGGCTACCAGATAGGGGCTCTCACCATACACCTCCTCATAACGCCCCCAGCGCTGGTCACGCCCCACATCGAGAATAGGAGCATACACATTAGTATAGCCCAACATACGTCCCTCACGTCCGGTTATCCTCCCCACTTTATAAATTAAATCACGGTTCCAAGTATGTCCCAATCCGAGTTGTGTCGGGAAATTCGTAGCACGATAACTCTCTACCCCCCGAATGCCTTCGTTGGTAAAATCGACCGGAATTCCAAGACGGGTATCCTCAACAAAAAACCGCTGTACTTCATTCAATGCCCATGCATGCCGGGAAGCCGGCCACACATTCTCATTATCCGAAGGAGGAAGCCCCCATTGCTGAAAACCATTCAAGTGTTCATCAATGGCTCCTATTCCATCTTTCCACAACATATTCTTCCATTCGGAAGTAGGAAGTGCATCCTTCAGCACCCTTTTATAACCGTAGAGCGTCACCATTTGGCAAGTCTTCTCTTCGATATTCATTTGTCCGAGAAGGTCTTCAATACGGTCTTCAATTTTTGCATCCGGATTTTCATAAACATCCATCACACCATTCTTACTAAAGTCAATCCATCCTTTATGGTACATAGATTTCTTGACAGGCTGATAGACTTTCGGTATTTTAATTGTTGCCCGTGCCGAGAGCATCGCAGAACTTCCCAACAGAGCAAAATTGTCCATAAGGTTATCCATTTTTGTACAAGAATGATCACAAACATAGCTTTAAGTCATATTGGCAAAAGATTGATTCACACAGAATATTACTAATAATTGCAAAGGGATGGCATATAATTGAGAAAAAATTATTATGTTTGCAGCATCTATCATAGATACCAGTTCGGGCTTGACTGGATTTGACAGCGAGTTGGAGTGGTATGTAAGCATGCAGTGCGTCGGTGATTGGCACTATAATCTCAGTTATCAAAATTTTATCTGGCAACGAAAATTACGCTCTCGCTGCTTAATCGAAGTATAGTAGATTAACTTTATTTCTGCCATAGTGGTAGAAACGAGATGTCACTCAAAAGCTCTTGTTCCGAAGCGTTTGGTAAAGTGGCACAGCAAATTCGGGAATAGTTTGAGACTTTCCTCGCATCTCTCACGAAATTTTAGAGGATAAGGTATAGATTGGTGGCTTCGGTCTTGTCTATACACGAAAATTCAGGCGAAGATAAGCATGTAGAAAGCGTATGGCTTCCTCGTTTGGACGAGGGTTCG
>OIEM01000326.1_pt1 | contig 25369 bp, 29 predicted proteins | sample 1581761 | NCBI WGS metagenome assembly OIEM01 (sample SAMN01760978, study PRJEB22395) | human gut metagenome | reverse complement strand
TTGGTAAAAGCTACGATAGCTGCATTGAAAGAAATGCGTGATGCCCGTACGATTGTTCGGAGGCGAGCCTGCACTTCACCGTTATATGGCTGAAAAGCCCAAGTCCCGAAAGGAACCTATCGTAAACAAATATATGTGGTCTGAGATAATCACAGGAGCGCTGTGGATATTCGCACTTAGCCTTGTGATGCTCATAACAGGCATTGATCCCTCAAACGACACTTTCAGAACAGACGGATTTATGGCAAATTTCTTCCGTGAATACACAGCGGGAGATGCTGCGGACAGCACAAATTATCTCCTCACAGGCTATTTCTGCTTCTTCATCTTTGCGGCGGTATTCAACGCATTCAACGCAAGAACGGAGAAAATGAACCTTATGGACAACATCGGCAAAAACAAGGGCTTCTTAAAGATCCTTGGCATCATCACCGTGGTGCAGGTGCTTATGACATACCTTGGCGGAGCGGTGCTGGATTGCTACGGACTTAACCTGACCGAGTGGATAGTAGTGCTTGTAATGGCGGTTTCCATTATCCCCGTTGACCTTATCAGAAAGGCAATAGTCGGTGCGGTAAGAAAATAATTTGTTTGACAGTGCAGTGCGCAGAATGAATTATCCCTAAAATAAATACCCCCTGCTTCAAAAGAGAAACAGGGGGTATTCTTATGCCTTAACAACAGGTATCCATATTTCGCTGTAGGTCTTGGCAGGGTTCTCCGTGGGAGCGGTGTACATTTCAATGTCGTAATTGCCGCCCGGCCTGTACTCGGTGCAGTTGGGGAGCCATTCGTTCCATATCCTTGTGTTCACGTCCCGGAGTGCCTTGGGTGCGGGTATCTGCCTTGTCTCGTATCCCTCGGGGACTTCCTGCCGGGGGTCACCGATGACAATGCCGCTGTCCGACATATGCTCCTGCCAGAACTTCGGTATCTCCATGTAGGAGCTTTCCATACTGAACCTGCGCTTCTTTCCGATTACCGTAAATGCTGCTTTTTCAACGATTTTGTACTCTGTCATAGTACCGCCCTCCAATGTAAGAATGATCTTCAGCGGAGCAAAGGACCTGAGCCTTGCTCCCTTTTCTTTTGCAGAGGATGGAGATATGCCGTGGAAACGTGTGAACGCACGGGCAAAGCTGTCGGGAGAGTCATAGCCGTACTTCACCGCAGCGTCTATCACCTTTATGTCGGTGGCGGAAAGCTCCTGCGCCGCCGGCGTGAGCCTGCGGCTGCGGATATATTCCCCCACCGTAAAGCCGCACAGCACGGAGAATATCCGCTGAAAGTGAAAGGCTGATATGTTCGCCCTTGCGGCGATATCGGCGATGTCAAGCTCCTCGGTGAGATTGTCCTCGATGTACCTTATGGCAGTCTGTATCCCTTCCCATGTGTTCATGATGTCTCCTCCTTATCCTCTGATGATATTATACATCGTGAGGGAATGTGATGCCCGACTTTTTGTGCTTTGTTGTGAAGACTATAGTTAGAAACTTTTTAATCTTCGTGTTTAGTACTTATGCAAATTGTATAGAAATATTAAAATTGTGCGAATATAAATGCTATTGATGCAATGAGCATCAGTAGTGTAAAGATATTAAATTTAATTATATTTGTCTCCCATGGCTGCGTATTTAAGCTGCGTATTTAATTTATTATATTAGATAAAAAAATTAACAAGAAAGCGAGAAACATGAACACAAACATACTTATCATTACTATGCAAGATAGTAACCAATCTCTTGATTCTGTCTTTTGGTTCTGCTTTTTCTCTTCCGTTTCAATTTTTTTTATTTCTAATTGTTTTTCAGCTTCTATTTTTGCAATTTCGGTTTCATCAATATATCGATAGGTATTTTTATTTTCTTTTATAATGTGATAAACTTGCTCATTTTCGTTATGCAACATTATCTTTGCACCACAATGACCACAGAAAAAGATTTCTTTTCCGCAAGCGTTAAGTGCAGCACCACATTTTGGACATTCTAATGTTATCATTTTTATCATTGCTTATCTCCTACTAACAAATATGGTGAGAAATTTATTTTTATAAAATGATAGCATGTTTATATAAGCTTGTCAAGTAAATTTAAAATATAGCCTAAGACTACTTGAAACTTTTTACTTTAGAAGTGATATATGATATCTATATCCTTTTTATAAGAAAAAATGATGGTATAACACCCAAACCGTAAAATGCAGCATATTGTTGTACAAACGTTGTACGCTGATAAAAAATAGCCGCCTGCGAATGCTCGCAAACGGCTATAATACGTGGTCTGCCCGACGGGGGTCGAACCCACAGCCTTCAGAGTCGGAGATGAGATTTCAGCTTTTTGCAGATTTTTACAAATACTCACAAATGGCTATAATGCGTGCTTTGTGGCACTCTTGCTTGTTGCGGCTTATTGCCTCTTTTAGCGCATAATCATAGAAATGGCGCACCAATGGCGCACAAATAGCGCACCAAAACCGTCAGATTTTCCGCTCCCATTTATCAGATGTTTTGTTCGGGAGCGGCTTCAATAATGCTAATATATCTCTCCAGCTCTGAGCACTCATAATCCCTTATCATCTGAGCAAGAACCGCACTGCTTCCGCTGCGGGAATATTCGTCAAAGGCGTTGTAATACTTTGCCCTGTCCGCAAACTTGATGTTCACAGGCAGCAGTCCCGCCTTCATAAGCTCCAGATTAAGTATAAGCCGCCCTGTACGTCCGTTTCCGTCAATAAAGGGGTGTATGCACTCAAAGCGCAGGTGAAGCTCTGAGACAGCCTCTATAATGCTTTTTTCGGTAAGCATAGTATTGTAATCAATTATAAGCTGCTCCATGAGCTTTGGAACAAGATAAGGCTGGGGCGGTGTGTGTTCCGCTCCCATTATCATAACAGGAACACTGCGATATACGCCCCTGTTTTCACGGTCATTCATAAGTACAAGAGAATGTATATCCTTTATTACACGCTCTGAGAGCGCCGTTTCAGCGCCTGCAAGCTCGGTGATATACTCAAATGCGTCCTTGTGTCCTATGGCTTCCAGATGCTCTTTTATGGGCTTCTCGGCGATGGTCACGCCCTCAGCAAGTATAAGTGCCGTTTCACGCAGGGTAAGCGTGGAGCCTTCTATTGCATTGGAATTATAGGTGTTATTTATTATGAACTCTTCCCGCAGGCGTTTCAGCTCCCCTTCATTAAGGGGTCGCAGAGAGGAAAGCTTGTTTTTCAGTTCGGTTATCTTATCCATATATTCACTCTCTTTTCTCTCCGACTTTGGGAGCGGCTTTATCTGTAAGCTCTTTGTTATCCTGCAATGAGGTGAGATGGGCTATGCTTGCGGTATCGGCAAGCGTTCTGAGCTGGGATATGGCAAGCTTATTGAGAAGTATAGCCCGTTCTTCCCTGCTCTTGCCCTCTTCAATGTACATTGCATTTGCATTTTCAAGGTTTGCAAGCACAAGAAGCTGCTCTATAGTCGCATGATCTCTCATATTTCCACTAAGCTCGGGGTTATCCTTGCGCCACTGGGCGGCGGTCATTCCAAACAGAGCAACGTTCAGCACGTCTGCTTCATTGGCATATATAAAGCCCTGCTTGTCTGCCGTTATCTCCGGAGGGATAAGATTTTGCTTTATGGCTTCCGTATGAAGCTTATAATTGGCTTTGGATAACAGCCTTTTTACATTCCAGTCCAGAGCGAGCCTGTGAGCTTCATCGGATTTAAGCCGCTGATAGTCCTTGATGATATACAGCTTGAATTCGGGAGATACCCATGAGGCGAACTCAAAAGCTATGTCCTTATGTGCATATGTACCGCCGTATCGTCCCGATCTGGATATTATTCCTATTGCATTTGTGGCATCTATCCATTTTTGCGGGGAAAGAGTAAAGGCGTTTGCTCCTGCCTCGTTTCTAAAGGAGTCGAATTCGACCCCTTTAAAATTCGGATTGTTTAATTCTTCCCATAAGCCTAAAAATTCAATAGTGGCTTTGGAACGGAGCCAGTTCTTTATAACGTCCTTAGGTTCATCACTGCGATACCGTGCAATATCGGTAAGGGAAATATAATCGTCCTGCCCTATGGCGGAAATAACGGCTATATCCGTATCTTTGGCATGAATTACGCTTTTTATGTTCTTTACGCTCATATTATCCCTCCTTTGCCTCTTCGCTGCTCTCGGGAGCGGGATCATCTTCCGAATATTCAAGAATGTCTCCGGGCTGACAGTTGAGAAGCTTGCAGATTGTTTCTATAGTTTTCCACGAAACAAGCTCACCGTGTCGCAACTGTGTTAAATATGATTGTCCTATCAGCTTTTCACTTCTGATTCTGTTTTGCGAATAACCTTTTCCTTTTAAAGCTGCAAGTATATCAACTTTGTATTTAATCGGCATCATATCGCCTCCCATTATATTATACACTATATTATCACTAAATACAAGTGATAAATGCACAAATGTATTCACTTAAATTTAGTGGTATTATCAATAGACATCACTATTATTTAGTGATATAATATAATCAAGCTCAGAGATGAGCAAAAGAAAAAGGAGGTAAGCACAATATGAATGATATCAGGTCAAAGGTAATGACAGCAGCCAACAGGCTTGTGAAAGGCGGCATGCGCCGCTCCCTTGCAATGATAAAGGCGTGGGCGCTTGCAAAGGCTTCCGCTCTGCGTATAAGGGTCAGAGGCACGGCGCACAGGCAGTCAGAGCTTGAAAAGCTGTCAGTATATTCACCTGATAAAATAACCGTGCAGCTTCGCAGAGAGCCTCACAACAGCCACGATAAGAACGCTGTAGCCGTATATGCAGCCGCTCCCGACAGGAGAGTATATTTCATAGGCTACCTTGCCAGAGCTGCGGCATACGTCCTTGCACCGCTTATGGATAAGGGCAGGGAGCTTTGTATCAAGGGCTTTGCAGTGGTCGGCGGCTTCTGTGAGTACGTGAACTACGGCGCACGGGTAATGGTCAGGATATAAGAAAAGCCCCTTACAAGGTTGCAGCCTTGCAGGGACTTGCCGCCCGGGAGCGGTGCCAATTAAAAGACAGTTACATTATACCGCTCCCAAATTATTTTGTCAATAGGAGAGATGAAGATGAAAATGTATTTTCCAACTGTAGCGGAATATGAGCAGCTAAAGGCTGATACCGCAGAGGATAGAAATATTGTAAATTATGCTTTTCCTGGTCAGATATTAGACAGAATAGAAAAGCTTATCAAGTATTATGAGCTGAACCATACAGAAAAGGTATTGATATATTCCGCTTGTTTCCATATAGGATATACAGACGGCATAAGGGCAGAGAGAGCCCGCAGGAAGAAGCATACGGGAAAAATAATCAAGGGAGCGGAAGCATAAAGCCGCTCCTTTTCCTTTGTCTGTTGGCAAATCAAGGCGAAAATTTCATTTTAGGGATTTTTTGTGAATGAAGGGCTATCGTTGGTCTAAAAGGTCTCACCCGGAGGAGGCCCGAAGGGCGGGGGGTATATGCTGAAAAAAGCTCAAAATCAGGGCAGAATAGGGCATTTTGGGCGTTATTTTCCGCTTTATTTCATATTTATTGTTATGTCGGCTCGTGATATGGCAATGTATTCCGCTCCCGTTAAGCCTCGTTCAATGAATGTTTTATAGCTATTTTCATACATTTTTGAGGAAGAATAGCCCAGATTGTTACCTATTTCACGTATCTTTTTAAAGCCTCTCAGACGTGTAAGAGCATGATGCTCCGCCGTTTCCGCTCGGCTTCTGCTTATGTTCAATCTTCTTGCAGTTTCTGTCATAGAGAGATTGCGGTAATAATGCAGATGTATCACTTGCCTCTGTATAGGTTCAAGCATAGCAATGCACTCACGCAGGGAGCGGCGCATATACTCGCTCTCGCTGCGTTCCTCTATTGATCTGAGCTGTTCGTCTGCTGATATGTCAGGGATAAGCTCCCCTCTTTCAATATCCGCTCCCTCTGTGTCAAATGCTGGCGCATTTAGACTGTCTGAACAGTTCAAAGGCTCTGTACGGTCAAATAGCGCCTTTATTTCGGCTTTGTAAGGGTATTTTAGATAAGTGCTGTACTTGCAGCCACATTCAGGCTCAAAGGTGCTCAGGCTCTTTATATACGCTATATATGCAGCTTGTCTGAGGTCTGCGAGTTCTACACCGCATACAGAGCAGAACTCGGCATATAAGCGGTAATAACGCCCTGCAAGCAAATACAGGAGCTTCTTGACACGCTCCCAGAGAACGGGGATAAGCTCATCATTTCCGCCCTGCTTTATAAAGCCTATAAGCTGTTCGTCGGTAAGTGTCAAAGAATTATCCCTCTTTCTGTTTAAGTGTATATTGCAGCTGACTGCAAAAGAGCATTTTATTTCTGCCTGATTATCGTATCAAGCTTATTCAGCTCTGTATCAATGTGGCGTACAGAGTTTATAAGCCGCTCCCTTGTATCGCTGTCTGATGTGTTCCATACAGCAGACTTTATCTGCTCTTTCCTGTCTGCAAGCTCCTGCCTTTTTATTTCTGCCGCACAAGGATCTGCAAGCCCTTCCACATATACTGCGCCTATTGTTTTCCTGCACCGCTCCCCGAATGATGTATCACCTGAGAGCTTCCCGATGCAGTCGGCTGCATATGCAAGTATTGTGTAGGGGTTTTCCCCGCAGTTCAGACAGCGCATTATTTTAGAGCGTGCTTCATCGGAAAGGCTCAGTGTATTGTGGTCCGGCTTGTGTGTAGTGCAGTCGGGTGAAAAATTCATATGTTTATCCCTCCTTCTGTTGTGATGGTCGTAAAACTGAACTATATTTCAAGTCCTTAAAGAGCTTAAAGCTCCAAAATTTTTCAGCAGTTAAGAACTGCTGATTTTTTATTTTCGGCTCGGTTTTTAAATCTGTTAATGTCAAGCTTGGGTTCGGTAATGCGTACATACTTGAAGCGCATATATCCGCTCCCATAGTATTCATTGGTCTGGAATGCCTGCGGTATGTACATAAAGCCTTCCGGAGCTTTGGGAGGCTTGCTCTCGGAGTAAACACGCTTTATTTCTGTGGGCTTTTCTTCTATGGGCTGCTGTATGGTCTTGGTCTGTCTCCAGCGCCTGCCCTTTACGTTATCGGGTGTATGGGAGTGAAGATATATTGCAAGAGCGGTAAAATCCTCTCCGCAGTCTATTCCATTGTAGTAATTGCTTTCCCGCAGCTTCTCCGCTCTGATTATGTTCCCGTCATTCCATTTGCCTATGATGTCGCTTTCCGATATGCCCGATATGATAAGATGATGGTGCAGTCTGCCGCTCCGCTGTCCGTAGCCCGTTACGCCCATTATACGGGCATAGGGATTGGTTCGGCGCAGGCGGCGGATATAGTTGTTAAGGTTATGATCTGCCTCGTCATAGGTTCCGGGGAGCTTATCATTACTATAGGTTGCGGTAACAAAATAGTCGTTGTGGGTGTAATTGGTATTTACAAGCCTTACAAAGTGCTTTTCGGATTTTTTACGGTTGTATTCTGCCCGTTCTTCCGCCGTGCGTATCTTTTCGGGAGCGGGTTTCAGCTTGAAGGAACGGCGTTCAGGTACGTTATACACTTCTATTTCGCAGACCGCTCCCGAAAGGGTCTTTTTTCTGTACCTTGTCATTTGTTATATGCGGTCAAAGTCAAATAAGCCGCTTATGTCAAATGAGCTGCCGATTTCAATTTTTGAAAAGGGCATTACATCATTTATATTCCTGAGCGCACGCATAGCCGCTTTGCGGTGCTTCTTCTCATACCTGAGCGCAGATGTAAGGATATCTCTGTATATGGGTATAACTCTGAACTCGTTCCCGGTGGTGTATATGCCTATAAGCTCATTGGCAGCGTTCAGCTCTTCTGTAAGCTCCTCTCGGCGCTGGGGGTTCCGCTCCCTCTCAGCCTTTAAGGAAATGCGGCAGGCTTCCGCTCTCAGGGCTTCAAGAGTTATCTTGCGTTCCTTCTCGGTTTCGGGTGAATATACGTCAGCCTCTTCAACAGATACAACGTTCATACCGTACTCGTTTTTACATGAAATTTTCATGATCAGTCTCCTTTATACCTTGCGCCTGCTCCGAAAGTATGGTATAATAGGAACAGGCAATTTTTTATTGCGTTTGTGCTTCCTGCTTCGCTCGCCAAAGGTCAGCAGGAGGCACTTTTTTATTTTCGGGAGCGGCTCATTGCCGCAGATTGGCAGGGATAGGGCGTATTCCGCAGCGCTCCGCTCCCGCCTGTTCTGTTTTAAGGGTATTGGTGTCAAGATATTCCGCAAGCTTGTCCACGTTTACAAGATACTTGCACCCTGCCTTTACCGCTACGATCTCGCCCTTTATGGCAAGCTGTCTGATGAAATGCTCTGCAAGCCCGAAAAGCTTTGCGGTTTCCTTTATCGTTGCCATGTGAGGCACTCTGCGGCTCATTTCAATGGGAGCGGGTGTGCAGTTGACTGCAATTTCAGCGTTATTCATTGTGTTCTGTGCCTCCGTTCTCTTCCTGTTTTGCGAGCTTGGCATAAAATGTGTTGTTGTGCTGCTTTACCTTGTCCTTATTGGCTTCTCGCCACTTACGTTTATACTCTCTTCTTGCTTCAATTATTTTTCGTTCTTCGGGTGAGACTGTAGTAACGTCAATCATAAGAATATACCTCCTGTTAATTTATTTTTCTTTTCTCTTGACGGTTGCAATTATATTTGCTATAATTTGAGTATAGCACGAAAGAAAAGCAAAGTCAACTATTTTTTCGTCTTTGTGTGCGTATGCAACTATGTTTTACAAAGGGGCGCTTGCTAATGAAAAAGGAAACTGATACTAACACCAAAAATATTTTTGCACAAAGGCTTTCAGAGCTAATTAAAGAATACAGCTATACTCATGATATTGTTGCTCAGGCTGTGGGCGTAACACGTCAGGGTGTAGGTAAATGGGTAAAGGGGGATAGTTTACCCGATATTCTTACAACGGCTAAATTGGCTAAGTTTTTCAATGTTTCATCTGATTATTTGTCAGGAGCTTCTAATGCCAAAAACCGTGACGCTGATGCTGCCAAAGCAGTTGAATACACTAAGTTGTCCTGTGAAGCAATAGACAATTTTGTGTATCACTATGAACAAGCGGTTTATAATGGCATATATTCACAAAAAGATGCTGAGTTTTTGTCACCTGTATATTTCCTTGTGCTTAATGAACTTTTGAAAGATGATGTTGTATTCGTTGTAATAGATAAGTTGATTAAATTAGCATTAGATACAGCAAGAGCTGTATTTGGAGAGCATAAGGATCTTGAAAGTGATGATTTAAAAGTACATTATCCGCATTTAAATTTCGGTGAAAAAGACTATCAAAAATACACAATAATAAAACAAACAGAGGAAATAATAGATTTTTGCGATTGTGAAAAAAATAATGATTTATATGAAAAAATTATCAGTGAGCCCTTATATCAAGAATGTTTTTCTAAAGAATATCAAGAAGAATATCAAGAGGTATTGAATAAGGAAAAAAACGATAATGGGGAGTTTTTTTAATGGCAAACATACTGAAACATAAAAACAAAGACGGCGTTATAACCTCCTACACAATACGTGTGTATCACGGCTACGATGAAGCGGGAAAGCGGCTCAGGCCCTATACAATGAACTATAAGCCCGCTCCCAATATGACAGCAAGGCAGATAGAAAAGGAGCTTAACAGGCAGGCAGTCCAGTTTGAAGAGCAGATAAAGAACGGTTATGCTCTCGATAACAAACAGACCTTTGCGCAGTATGCCGATTATGTGGTATCCCTTAAAGAGCGTTCAGGGGTCAAGCATTCTGTCGTTTACTGGTATAAGTCACAGCTTGAACGCATAAATGCGGGTATAGGTCATCTGAAGCTTTCGGAGATACGCCCGCAGCACCTTAATGCCTTCTATGAACAGCTTTCCTCTAAGGGACTGCGTGAGAACGGCACAAGAGCACGCTGTAAGGTCGATATACGCAGGATATTAAAGGCGGAGCATATTACTCATGCTGCTTTTGTAAAGGCGGCGGGTATTTCAGAGGGTACTCTGAGAAGCTGCTGCAACGGTGAATTTGTGTCGGTCGAAACGGCGAACAAGGTTGCAAAAGCTCTGAACAGACCTATAAAGACAGTTTTCGACACAGCGGAGGATACCGCTCCCCTTTCTCAGTCCACTATATCGGGATATCACCGTTGTATATCCGCAATACTCGGTCAGGCAGAAAAGGAAATGCTTATAGCTTATAACCCTGCCTCTAAAGCCACCCCGCCCAAAAAGGGCAAGCCACAGCCCAATTATTTTCAGCCGGGTGAAATAGCAGCTATTCTGGAAGCTCTGGAGCATGAGCCTATAAAGTGGCGTGTGATAATACATCTTCTTCTGATAACAGGCGCACGCAGAGGCGAGATAGCAGGGTTGAAATGGTCTGCCATAGACTGGGATAACAGCAGGATACACATAGGCGTGAACCTGCTTAACCGCACTGACATAGGCATATATGAGGACACGCCAAAGACAGAGATGTCTGACAGATATATTCAGGTGCCTGCGGAGACTATGCAGCTTCTCAGGGAATACTACAGCTACTGGACACAGCTCCGCAGCTCCTGCGGCTCCCATTGGAATAACTTTGTTGAGATCTCTGACGGGAGCGGAAACCAAAAGAGCGTTAAGGCAGAGTATTTGTTTGTACAGACACAGGGTAATAAAATGGGATATCCTATTCGCCCCGACAGCATAACGAGAAAATGCTCGGAGTTTTCCAAACGCTACGGACTGCCGCATATCAATCCTCATGCCTTCCGCCATACTATGGCTTCTGTGCTGTATTTCAACGGTGCAGACAGCGTAAGCATATCAAGCAGACTCGGACACAGCAAGACAAGTACCACCAGCGATATTTACAGCCACATCATCAAGGAAGCTGACAAGCGTTCATCGGAATGTATTGCAAATGCCATACTCAGAAAAGCATAAAAACAGCTCTCAAATTCATACGGATTTGGGAGCTGTTTTCTCTTAAAAAATATGAATGGCGCACAAATGGCGCACAATTTCCGCTTTGCAAAAAATAATAGCCGCCTGCGAATGCTCGCAAACGGCTATAATACGTGGTCTGCCCGACGGGGGTCGAACCCACAGCCTTCAGAGTCGGAGTCTGACGCTCTATCCAGTTGAGCTACGGACAGGAAACCATATATTATTATACCCAATAATGGTTGTCGTGTCAAGGCGAAAAATGGGTCGGTGTGAATTTTTTTCCGTAAAATTCGGGATCTGCCAACAAAACGTCACAGACAGCTCCTGAACTGAGTGGGAGTCTGACCGCAGCGCTCCTTGAACTGGCGCATAAAGCTGTATTCGCTGGAATATCCGCACCGCTCGGCTATTTCCTTTACGCTGAGGGTGGTGGATATGAGCAGGCGCTTTGCCAGCTCCAGCCTGCCGTTTATTATGTCCTGCTTTACGCCCACGCCGAATATCTTCTTGTAGGCGTGCTGGAAGCCCGAGCGGCTCATGTTCATCTCCGCAGCCATTTTATCCACGTCGTCGGCAATGTCGGGCATGGAGTAAAGGCGGCTTCTCAGGCGGATAAAGCTGCTGCTCTTGTCCGCATATATCTGTGAGTGGCGGTTGGAGGTGCTTATGAGCCTGCCAAGCTTCAGCAGGAATATTTCCGTAAATCTGCGTTCTATCTCCTCGTGATACGGCTCGTGGGAGTAATGCTCATATGCCATCAGCCGCACAAGCTGAGACAGCTCCTCAATATTTCCAAGGTAGAATATTTTGTCGGGGACAATGCCAAGCTCCGAAAAGTGCTCCTCGTCCCCCTCTTCAAAATCGAAATATATCCAGTCATCGGTGTAAACGCTGCCCTGACCGTAATATCTGCACGGCACGGCAGGGGAAAACATTACAAAGGAATTTTCCTTGACCTTGGGCTCGGTGCCGTCTATGATGAAAATGGACGGCTCCTTGATGAGCAGAAATAGCCGACAGCCGTTTCCGCCGGGGCGGTCCATGACAAAGTTATCGCTGTGGGAATAGTTATATCCTATGGAGCCTATTTTCATTCAAATGCCCCCTTGTCAAACCTTTATTGCAGGGCGGGAGGGCGCTCTTACTTCCATAGTGCCGTCTTCGGAGTAGAAAAAGACCGTCCGTCCGAAGTCAAGACCCGTCTGCTCTGCCACAATGGGTATCTTGCTGCTTTGGAGCGCCTGCTTCACTGCCGCAACATTCCGTTCGCCGACGCTGAAAACATCTGAGTCGCCGCTGAACATCTGCGCCCCGCCTGCTATTTTTGCGGTGATGCGGCGCTTTTTTGCCCCGTAGCTGCACATTTTCCTGATAAGCTCCGCAACGCCCGTGTCGGCATATCGGCGCATATTGTCATTTTCCGTCTGAGACTCGGCGCTGCTGGGGAGCATTATGTGAGCCATTCCCGCAATTTTCGCCTTGTGGTCATAAAGGCAGATGCCAACGCAGGAGCCAAGGGCATAGGTAGCCAGCACATCGGGATATTTCACCACATTCAGATCTGCTATGCCAACGTTGACCATTACCTGCACCACCTTTTGTGTTATAAGTTTTGTTATTGCTCCAGATATTCCGCCATACTTTTTCTCAGCTTTTCAACAGCCTTTGAATGTATCTGACAGACTCTTGATTCCGATATTTTAAGCACGTCCGCTATTTCCGAGTACCTCAGTTTTTCGTAATAATAAAGTGTTATGACTGTCCGCTCCTTGTCGCTCAGCTGTTCTATTGCCTGAGCAAGGAGCTTTCTGCGCTCCTCCAGCATAAGTCGGCGTTCGGCCTCGCTGAAACCGTCCTTTTGGTCATTCGGAGCTTCAAAGCCGCTGAACAGCAGCTCTTCAAAGGAAAGGGTATGGGAGGCGGCAGCCTTCAGCGCATAGCTGTCCAGCTTTTCCACTGTCATTCCCATATGATGCGCCAGTTCTTCCCTTGTAGGCTCACGGTCAAGCTGAGCGTAGAGCAGGGAAAAGGCATTGTCATATTCCTTTGCAAAGCGGCGCACCCCTCTGGGCACGCTGTCCATGCGGCGGATATAGTCTATTATAGCCCCCCTCACCTTGATGGAGGCATAGGTCTCAAACCGAACATTCTTTTCGGGCACAAATGACTCGGCGGCGGATATGAGCGCCAGCACCGCTTCATTTGATATATCATCCTCGTCCGTGAAGCGCAGGAACATATTTCTGGTGGAGATAACTGCATACCGCACAATGTGCATACTTTGCATAACAATTTCGTTGCGCACTGCCTTGTCACCTGTGCGGCGATAGGTGCAGAAAAGCTCCGACATATCGTCTGTACGCATATTACCCCTCCATTCCCGAAATACCTATATAAAACATTATAGCATAACTTTTAAAATATTTCTACAGGCTTTTGGGAAAAGGGCAGGCGTTGGATTTAGATATTTAAACGTTTAAATTGTTTGTTTTGCACAATACCATATATGCGGATAAAACTTAATATACAAATCGAATAAAAGATGTAATATATAATTATTTGTATAATATACTATATGTATTGAGATCTTTTAATTATACAAATTATAATTTAGTATAATGCGCTTGAAATAATACTATAAGTATATTTATCTTCTATAAAAATACCGCAGACCTTGCGGAATGCGGTATGTATTTTTACTTGAGAACATAAATGGTAACGTTCTTTGCGCCCCACTGAATGCAGTCGTTGTACTCGTCCATGAATAGGTCAACGACTATGTGACCCTGTCTTACGGAATAGCCTGTGTCTGCTGCGATGGCGTAGCCGTAAACCTCGCCGTCGTCCGCAACTATGTAAAGCTCGGAGCCGTAGGGGATAATGTTGGGGTCAACTGCCACATAGCCCTGGAAAACTGCCTTGCCTGTGGACATAAGCGCTCCGGGGTCTGCGGTGTATGCGCAGGACTTTCCGCTGATAGTATCAACATATTCAGTGGGAACACCGTTTTCGTCCAGTGTGAGCCAGTCGGGAACTTCAAATCTGGAAACTGCATTTACTGCTGCGGGAGCATCTGCAAAGGCTTCCTCTGTAACTGCGATATCTTCTGAAACTGCGATATCTTCGGAAACTGCGATATCTTCGGAAACTGTTGTAACAGCTTCGGTTTCGGGCTGGATAGGAGCTTCGGAGGACATCTCGGGAACTACTATCTTTACCTCAGCCTTGTCAGCCTTATGGGACTTGGGGCTTGACTTTGCGGAAACTGCCGGAACGCTTGCCTTTGTGCCCTCTGTGGAAACAAAAGAGCCTGTGGGAGCTTCCGAGTCCTCATCATCAAATATCTCTTCATCAAGATCATCGGAATCTGTGTCAGCAGTTTCTTCGGAAGTGGTAACTGCCTCGGTCTCTGCTATGTCAGAATCAACTTCACCGGAAGCAATTTCGGTAGATTCATCTGCCGATGTGCTTACTGCATCTTCATCTGTGCTAATATTCTTTTCCGAGGGGAAAGCCGCTACCTGAGCGGTAAGTGTCTCGGAAACCTCAATATCCTCAGCAGGCTCGTCAGCGATCTCAGTCTGAGCTGCAACTGTTTCTGTGGGGATAATATCTGTTTCAAAATCAACGGTCTCAGGCTCGCCTGCTCCTGCTGCGCCGATAACGGTGCAGAGTGCAAATACTGCTGCGGTCATGCCTGCTGCTATATATTTCTTTACGGAAGATCTTATTTTTGTCTGCCTTTCCGCTGTTATCTTAGAATTATCGTTCATAAAAAAGCTCCTTAATACTGGCGCTTGCCGGGCGCCGAAGATTACCACCTTTGTGAGATTTCAAGTCGGACTTTACGGAAAGTTTAAAACTCTCTATCCGCTGGACTGACTGCACGGAATTTTCCGACTGATTAAACATATCATACTTTCAAAAAGTTTCAAAACGGTTACAAAACCGATTACACTTGTAATTATAGCGTAATTTCTTGAAAGTGTCAAAGTAAAATCAAAGCGCAGATTTGTGCAGTTTGCTTAATAATTGTAGAAAATATTCACACAAACCTCGATTTTTCAGGCTTCTTTTGTTGTAACATGAACATTTGACCCGATTTTTTGGGCATTTATCATAAATCAAAGAATTTGCATTTCAAAAAGGCTATAATACGTCAAGTATAAGGGTACTTTAGTGAACAATATCACATTTGTTAATCACTTTGTGCATGTTTATATACCGTATCTGCGACTGATATTCAACAAAACGCACAAATGCGCCAGATGATAAATAAGTTTTTGTGCAATGTGCTGATTTTGGCTCTATATGGCTCTGTAAGGGCTTTTGAACAAAAAAATCAGCATATTTACTTGAAAAAAATTCCGCAACAGTATATAATAGTATCATGATGTATTGCTGCATTTTGCATACCCGCAGGTATGACACCCGCAGATATACTATTACAATATAAATATAAATAAATATAAGGAGACTTCATTATGGATAAGAAAAAGGATCCCAGACTTGATAATGCCCGTATAATGATACGCACTGCCGCTCCTGTGGTGGCTGCACTGTTCCTGTTCCTTGTTTCCGCAGGATACATTGCTTACAGAATGATAAGCAACAGGAATTACAACGAGCGCTGGAAGGATTATGACGAGTGCGGACTGAGCTGATGAGTATGTATATTTATAACGCCCGTATTCTCCCCATGGACGGGGACGAGTTCGGCTGCGGATATGTTCTTGTGGAAAACGGCAAGATCGCCGAAGTAGGCAAGGGTATGCCGCAGCACGTCAGGAAGTCCGATATCGACGCAGAGGGAAAGCTCCTTATGCCCGGATTTATTGATATCCACACCCATATGGGCTTTATCGGCGACGGCGCAGGGGAAGAGGGTATTGACGTAAACGAGGGCAGCGACCCTGTTATGCCCCAGCTGAGAGCTGTTGATGGACTTAATTTCATGGACGGCTATTTTGCCGATGCGGTCAGCGCAGGCGTTACAAGCGTTGTAACAGGCGTTGGCTCCCTTAATCCCGTAGGCGGAGATATGGTTGCGCTCAAAACTGCCGCAAGGTGCCTTGATGAAGCGCTCATAGGCACAGTGGGCATAAAATTTGCTCTGGGTGAGAACCCCAAGTCCTATTACACCGAGCGTGACGATGCTCCCCAGACAAGAATGGCAACAGCCGCTCTTATCCGTGAGGCGCTGGAAAAGGCACGCAGATATATGGTGCTCACCGAGCGTGCAGAGGAGCCTGAGGATCTGCCCGATTATGATATCAAGTGCGAAGCGCTTATACCATTATTAAAGGGAGAAGTCAAGGCGCATATCCACTGCCACCGTGCGGACGATATCATGACCGCTCTCAGGATATGCAAGGAGTTCGGCTTGAAGCCGCTGCTCATTCACTGCACCGAGGGGCATCTCATAGCCGACCTGCTGGGCGAAGCTCATGCGGAGGCTGTGGTGGGGCCAATCATCTGCGACCGTGGAAAGCCCGAGCTTGCCCATGCAAGCCTTGAAAATGCAGGAAAATTGTGTGCTGCCGGGGTAAAGACCGCCATCTGCACCGATCACCCCGAAACGCCCATCAACTTCCTTACCGCAGGTGCGGCTTACTGCTGCAAGTACGGTATGCCTAAAAATGAGGCTCTCAAAGGGCTGACCATAACCGCTGCAGAGCTGGGCGGATTTGCTGACAGAACAGGCTCTGTTACCGTTGGCAAGGACGCTGACCTTATTCTGCTGGACGGCGACCCGTTTGAGATAATGACTAACGTTTGCATGACTATGATAAACGGAAAAATCGTTTTTGAAAGGAAATAAAATATGACCAAGCTTAAAAGGACTATTGCGCTCATATCCGCAGCGGCAATGTGCTGCTCTCTTGCAGCCTGCGGCGATGCGCAGAACGGTGAGGACAGCGAAAGTGAGGCTGAAACATCGGCAGTTTCCGTGTCCGATGCAGCCTCAAACGACGATGGGATAAAGGCTGTTTTCGGCGAGATAAGAACGGAATATAACACTAACCTTGACCTTTCCGACTATCCTCTTACCAAGTCGGACGTTCCTGCTGACTTCTCTCTGACCGTTGAGGCTGAGAGCGGAAAGCTGGAGGGAAATGCCAAGGCAAATGACTTCCCCGACGCATCTGGCGGCGCATACGTCAATGGCGTAAACGTTGAGGGCGATGCTCTCACCATGACTGCCGATATCGAGTACAGCGGATTTTATGATATGAACTTCCTTACCATGGGCAGCGAGGGCAGAGTAAACAACGTTCTCGTTGACGGCATGAAGGTGGGTGATATCACTACCAATTCCCCTGCTGAGTTCGGCGACACACTTCTGAGCTACATCTATCTTGACAAGGGTACTCATGAGATAACCATTACCCCCAGCTGGGGATATGTGGATATCGACTGCCTTATCCTTACCGCTGCGGCAACTCCCATTACCGAGGATACATACAAGGTTGAACCCACTCTTGTAAATCCCAATGCCGATGAAAATACAAAGAGACTTTACAAGTTTCTCTGCGATATCTACGGCAAATATTCCCTTGCGGGACAGTATGCCGATGAGGGCCGTGCTTCCTCCGAGTATGAAAAGATAACCGCAAAAACAGGCAAGACCTTTGCTGTTCTTGGACTTGATATGGGCAACTACAGTCTTGGCAGCAAGGCTCACGGCGCTGAGTCAAAGACTGTTGAATACGCATACGACTGGTACAAGAATGCAGGCGGAATAGTTCAGCTCTGCTGGCACTGGACCACTCCCGAGGACTATGCCGTAAATTCAGGCGATCAGCCCTGGTACAGCTCTTTCTACAAGGAAGGCTCCAAGCTTGACCTTGACAAGATAATGAACGGTGAGGACGACGCTGCATATCAGCTGCTTATGGACGATATCGACAACATGGCAAACGAGCTGGCACGTCTCCGTGACGCAGGCGTTCCCGTTCTCTGGAGACCTCTCCACGAGGCGGCAGGCGGCTGGTTCTGGTGGGGCAACTGCGAGCCTGAGAGCTACAAGAAGCTCTGGAACGTAATGTACGACAAGATGACCAACGAGCATAACCTTACAAACCTTATCTGGGTATGGAACGGTCAGGACCCTGCATGGTACCCCGGCGATGAGACCGTTGATATCAACGGCTGGGATATCTACGCAGGCAACCATGTTGACTCCTCCCAGAGCGGACGTTTTGACGATATGGCAACAAACTACGGAACCAAGACCAAGCTTATCGCCCTCACCGAAAACGGCTGCGTAATGGATCCCGACAAGGTGTTCAACGACAACGCAAGATGGCTTTTCTGGGGCACTTGGAGCGATCCTTTTACCATGAAGCTGGGCGTTGTTATCAACGATGAATACACCACAGTCGAGCTGCTCACAAAGGCATACAACCACGAAAGAGTTCTTACTCTTGATGAGCTGCCCGACCTTCAGAATTATCCTCTTGACTAAAATCAAACGGCATTATGCCGAATAGAAAGGAAATTTGTTTGACGAATATTACAATGGATATAGCAGCAGGCTGGGAGGCTTGACTGTAAATCTCAGAACTGTTACTTAACAGCATACGTCATACGCCTCCCAAAGGATAATCTTTTGGAGGAAATATGAAGCATAATTCTAAAAATCACAAGGACTACCGACACGAAGCCTGCAATGAGACCTTTACCTGCAAGGTATGCGGCTGGATATGCTCCCCTCAGGGAGCGGGAACCGACCACCGCAACCACTGCCCCAACTGCCTTTCCAGTCTGCACGTTGATGACGAGCCCGGAGACAGAGCCTCCGACTGCGGAGGTATAATGGACGCAGTGGGAGTGTGGGTGCGCAAAAACGGTGAGTGGGCGCTGATACATCGCTGCCGCCGCTGCGGAAAGCTCAGCTCCAACCGAATTGCCGCTGACGACAATCCCGTGAAGCTGATGTCAATAGCCATGCGCCCCATTGCAGAGCCGCCCTTTCCCATTGAGCATATAAAGGAGCTGCAAAAGGCAGTCTTTGATGATGAAAAATAAAATTGTAAAAATCTCAAAAAGCCCTTGCAATTTGGGAAAAATACGTGTATAATAAAGATGTATTTGAATAGCTGTACACAAAACACGCCGACCGGACACAGTAAGCGGCAGCTTGCAGAGCCTTTTACAGGGTCTGCATACGCATTTTCAGAGAATGGGAGCCTTGGGCTGAAAGCTTCCTTTGCGTTTGCTTCCGATGAATTTCATCCGTGAGTGGCTGCTCTGAAATCACAGTAGGAGCGGACGGAAAAGCCCCGTTACGGCGGAGAGGATGCTTGTCCTTATTATGTACGGGTGGTTTGGGATAATATATCCCGTCCTGTCATAAGCCTTTGCGGCAATGCAGGACGGGATTTTTTGTTGTTAAAGCAGCAAAAAGGTACAGCAAAACAATTAAAATCATATAAAAAGAAAGGATCGAACTGAATGAAACAGCAGTTAGAGCAGATTCTGGCATCAGCTCAGAAAGAGCTGTCCGAATGCGGCGACCTTAAGGTAATGGAAGAGCTGAGAGTTAAGTTTCTCGGCAAAAAGGGCGAGCTTACCGCCATACTCAAGCAGATGGGCGGACTTTCCGCAGAGGAAAGACCCGTTATCGGTCAGCTTGCAAACAAGGTAAGAAGCGAGATCGAGGCTAAGATCACAGAAAAGGCAGAGGCTCTCAAATCTGAGGCAGCTGCAAAGAAAATGGCTGCGGAGACCATCGACGTTACTCTCCCCGGCAAGGCTCCCGAAATTGGCAGACTTCACCCCCTCACAGCAGTGCTTGAAGAAGTAAAGGAAATATTCCTTGGCATGGGCTTTGATATTGTTGACGGCCCCGAGGTCGAGACAGACCATTACTGCTTTGAGGCGCTCAATATGCCTAAGCATCACCCTGCAAGAGATACACAGGATACTTTCTACATCAACGACAATGTGGTTCTCAGAACTCAGACCTCCAGCGTACAGATACGTACCATGGAGCAGAGAAAGCCTCCTATCAGAATAATCTCCCCCGGCCGTGTTTACCGTTCCGACGCAGTTGACGCTACACATTCTCCTCTTTTCCACCAGATAGAGGGACTTGTTATCGACAAGGGCGTAACTCTCGGCGACCTGTACGGCACACTTGACCTGCTTATGAAGAAGCTTTACGGCAAGGACGCCAAGATACGTCTCCGTCCCCACCACTTCCCCTACACCGAACCCTCCGCAGAGGTTGACCTTGTTTGCTTCAACTGCGGCGGAAAGGGCTGCTCCATGTGCAAGGGCGAGGGATATGTTGAGCTTCTGGGCTCAGGCATGGTTCACCCCGAAGTCCTCAGAGGCTGCGGCATCGACCCCGAGGTTTACAGCGGCTTTGCTTTCGGTATCGGCCTTGAGCGTATCACCATGGGCAGATACAATATCAACGATATGAGAATGCTTTACGAGAATGATATGAGATTCTTGTCTCAGTTCTGATAAAATGGACAGTGCCGACAAAAACAGCCTGTTCGGGCAGTACAAAAAGCGCTTTAAATTTAAGCAGCGTTTGTGGAATATTCTGAGCATAGTCTATACGCTTATACTTATCCCGCTGCTCAGGTTCCTTGACGGCAGGGATTACAGCGTGGTCTGGCGGATAATTTCCGTTGTGACCACCGTGGCTCTTATCACGATGAATTTTATTCAGAGCAGGTCGATGAAAAGACAGCTTGAAGCGATATCGGAAGCATCTGCCGAAAAAATTGCAGCAGAGCTTGAACGTTGTGAGTGGTACAGAGTTTTCGCACTGACCTCAGAATATCTCTTCTCAAAGGAGGGGCTTATACTTCCCTACTACGAGATAATGGAGATCATCACAAACACCTATGTCGGTTCACCCTCTGCCACAAATATGACTTTCAGAACAAGAAGCTTCGGCAGGATATATGTTCCCGTGGGACTGGGAAATATGGACGAAAGCTTTTATAAGCTGCTTTCAGAGAAATGCCCCAATGCGGAGCTTAAATTCCGTGTGAATTATCAGAAAGCGGATATGGAAGAGTATTATAATACTTTAAAGGCAGGAAGCATTATCGTTATCAGAAAAAAATGAGGAGGAAATATATAAATGGATCTTTCAATGAAATGGCTCTCCGATTATGTTGATATCGGAGACATGAGCATAAAGGATTTCTGCCAGGGCATCACAATGAGCGGCTCCAAGGTAGAAAGCTACGAAACGGAGGGCAGCGAGATATCCAAGGTCGTTGTGGGAAAGATACTGGACGTTAAGCCCCACGAAAATTCCGACCACCTTGTTGTATGCCAGGTAGATGTGGGCGAGGCTGAGCCTGTTCAGATCGTTACAGGCGCACCCAATATCAGAGAAAATAACGTAGGCGATTTCGTTCCCGCTGCGCTGGACGGCTCCACTCTTCCCGGAGGCGTTAAGATAAAGAAGGGCAAGCTGAGAGGCGTTGCTTCCAACGGTATGCTCTGCTCACTGGGCGAGCTGGGTCTTACTACCCACGACTTCCCCTATGCCATTGCTGACGGCATTTTCATCTTAAAGCAGGAGACCGAAAAGGCTCTTTATCCCGGTATGGATATCCACGAGGCTATCGACTTCGGCGATACCACAGTTGAGTTTGAGATAACCTCAAACCGCCCCGACTGTATGTCCGTTCTGGGCCTTGCAAGAGAGACTGCCGCTACCTTTGATCTTCCCCTTAACATCAAGGAGCCTGAGATAAAAGGCATCGGCGGAACTGCTGCCGATTATCTCAAAGTAAATATCGAGAACACCGAGCTTTGTTCACGCTATATCGCAGGCGTTGTAAAGAACGTAAAGATAGGCCCCTCTCCCCTGTGGATGAGAGAAAGACTTCGTGCCAGCGGCGTTCGCCCCATCAACAACTTTGTTGATATCACAAACTTTGTAATGCTGGAATACGGTCATCCCATGCACGCATTTGATATCCGCTACATCGAGGGCGGCTCCATCAACATCAGAAATGCCGCAGAGGGCGAGAAGATAACCACTCTTGACGGCGTTGAGAGAGAGCTTTCCCCAAAGATGCTGGTAATTGCCGACAGCAAGAAGCCCGTTGCCGTTGCAGGCGTTATGGGCGGCGAATACAGCGGGATCATGGACGACACAACTGACGTTGTATTCGAGGCTGCGTGCTTTGACGGCGCAAGCGTAAGAACCGCTGCAAAGGCTCTGGGCATGAGAACAGACGCTTCCGCACGTTTTGAAAAGGGTCTTGACCCCAGAATGTGTATGCCTGCCATCAAGAGAGCGCTGGAGCTGGTTGAAGAGCTGGGCTGCGGCGAGGTCGTTACCGAGCTTATTGACTGCGATACCCACAAGGACACTCAGAAAAAGGCTCCCTTTGACGCAAAGTGGATAAACAACTTCCTTGGCACAGATATTTCCGAGGAGGATATGATAAAATACCTCAAGAAGCTTGAAATTGAAGTTAAGGACGGCTGGGCATATGCTCCCGCTTACAGAATAGATATCGAGTACAAGAACGACCTTGCAGAAGAGATAGCACGTCTTTACGGCTACAACAATATCCCTCAGACCATTATCAGAGGTATTGCCAGCGGTGAGCTGACCCCTGCACAGAAGTTCACCAGAAAGGCAATGAATACTGCCGTTGCTCTGGGCGCTTACGAGATAACCACATTCTCCTTTATCTCCCCCAAGTATTTCGACAAGATAAGACTTCCCAAGGACAGCAAGCTTAGAAACACTGTTGTTATCACAAACCCTCTGGGCGAGGATACCTCTGTTATGAGAACATCTCTCCTGCCCTCCATGTGCGAGATAATGGCTTCCAACTACAATAACAGAAACGCAAGCGTTTGCCTCTTTGAAATGGGCAACGAATATCTCCCCAAGGGCGGCGAACTGCCTGAGGAGCCTGCAAGAATGTGCTTCGGTATGTACGGCGCACAGTACGATTTCTACAGCATGAAGGGCATTATCGAAAAGCTCCTTGACACACTGGGAATCGTAGGCGCTGAGTATGAGCCTTGCAAGGGAACCTCCGAGAACTTCGGCGAAGCTCCCGCATTCCACCCCGGCAGATGCGCAGAGGTATTCAAGGACGGCGTTGCCATCGGTATCTTCGGCGAGCTTCACCCCGAAACTCTCGAAAACTACGGCATCGGCGTAAAGGCATATGCCGCAAAGCTCAATCTCCCCGAGATGATGGCCGCTTCCATTCAGAAGGTATATAAGCCCCTGCCCAAGTACCCTGCTACCACCCGTGACCTTGCAGTTGTATGCGATGAGGATATCCCCGTTGCTCACCTTGAAAAGGCAATTTCCGAGGGCGTTGGCAAGATACTTGAAAGCGTAAAGCTTTTCGATATCTACAAGGGCAAGCAGATAGCCGACGGCAAGAAGTCCGCCGCATTCAGCATTGTAATGCGTTCTCACGACGGTACTCTTACCGACGAACAGGCTGACGCAGCTGTCAAGAAGGCACTGAAGAAGCTCTCCGAGCTGGGCGCTGAGATAAGAAGCTGATAAATGATCACAGCATATCCGAAAGAGCTGTTGCACAAGATGCAGCAGCTCTTTTGTATTATTTTTTATACTAAGAACCAATTAAAAACTATACAAAAAATCGAGCATAATCTTGCGTATATGGATTATGCGATGATTTTTTGTCTATAGTTTTATTGGTGATTAGTATTATAGCATATGTTTATTTTTCACTTTCTATTGCAAAAAAGTCGGATTTGTACTATAATAAAAGGAGCAATGCGTAAATAAATACACGGAGGAATTTAATATGAACTGGACAGAAGTAAATGTTTATACCACCACCGAAGGTATCGAGCCTGTCTGCGGCAGACTGCTTGGCGTAGGCGTTACAGGCTTTGCTATAAAGGATGCTAAGGATTTTGAGGACTTCCTCAACGACAAAACAGGAAACTGGGATTATATCGACGATGACCTTATGAACCTGAAAAACTGCGAGACCTGCGTAACATTCTATCTTGCGGATAATTCTCAGGGTGCAGATATGCTGGCTATGGTAAGGAGCGAGATGGCTGAGCTTGCCGCTCTTGATACCGAAAAGAAGTTCGGCCGCCTTGTCTGTGAGCTTTCCAACGTCCGTGAAGAGGACTGGGCTAACAACTGGAAGCAGTATTTCAAGCCCCTTAAAGTGGGCGACAAGCTTGTTGTAAAGCCTTCCTGGGAGCCTCTGGAGGAGACCGACAGGACTGTTCTTGAAATAGATCCCGAGTCCTCCTTCGGAACAGGTCAGCACAACACAACTCAGCTTTGCCTTGAACTGCTTGAAAAAACACTTCACGAGAATGACAAGGTGCTTGACCTTGGCTGCGGAAGCGGTATCCTTTCCATTGCGGCTCTTCTGCTTGGTGCGGACAATGCCTGCGCTGTTGATATCGACCTTAACAGCGTGAAGATCGCAAAGCAGAATGCGGAAAAGAACCACATCACTCCCGATAAGTACGTTACCTATGCGGGCAACATTATCGGCGATGAGGAGCTTCGCAAAAAGATAGGCGGCGGATATAACCTTATCACTGCAAATATCGTTGCGGACGTGCTTATTGCCATGGCTCCCCTGTTCGGCGACTTCCTGGTTCCCATGGGAACCGTGATCATTTCGGGAATCATCATCGAGCGCTGCGACGAGGTAATGGCTGCTATGGAAAAGGCAGGCTTCAAGCGCACAGAGCTTAGGGAATCGGGCGGCTGGGCTGCGGCTTCCTTTGTAAAATAATTGCTTATCAGACAGAATACTTTGCGGAAAGGCTGACCGATATGAATATCATCTACACCTCTGAAAACAAAATTTACAGCTTTGAAAACTTAAACAAGACCGAAATTCCCTGCGGACGTGTTATAAAATACAAGGAGACCCTTGACAGTATTCGCAGGAGAAGCGAGTGGAAGACCACAGGCTCGGGTGCAATGTTCACAGGCACTGCAATGAAAGCGGAGACTATCGAAATGCCTGCGAGAATAACGGGGCTTGCCTGCTGCGGCGACAAAGACGGAGGGCTTATCGTAAAGAGCGGGAATTCAACAACGGTGCTGAAAAGCGGTGAAATAAGCCTTTACCTTTAATTATTGCCTTCATCGCAAACAAAGCCTTAACACTTTTTTATTTCGCAGCATATAGTGTATTAGCGCAGTAAAAAAAGATAAGGCGGTGTCGGCATGATAAGAAAACGACGTATCGGTATCGGAGCCGTGTTTGTGACCTTGGGGATAGCCTTGGCAGTTGCTTTTATTCTGCCGGCACAATGGCTCGTAGTTGTACTCGCTCTCGCTCTTGTTTGCAGCGGGATAACGCTTTGCAGAAACTGTTGTTAAGGAGGAGTCTGTTTTGAAGGTTATT
>OIEM01000318.1_pt1 | contig 25864 bp, 21 predicted proteins | sample 1581761 | NCBI WGS metagenome assembly OIEM01 (sample SAMN01760978, study PRJEB22395) | human gut metagenome | reverse complement strand
AATAATAGTTCTGCCTTCTTCTTTTAAACTTTCAACAATACTGGCCTTATCTTCAGGAAGCACCTGTGAGCGGTATTCAGTTATGCCCAATGCTTCAGCGCTGCTTTTTGCACCGCTTTCACTGTCTCCAGTCAACATGATAACATTTTCAATACCTAATTTTTTAAGCTCTTCAATAACATCCCTGGCTTCTTTTCTTACAGGGTCGTTAATACATATGATACCTTCAAGTTTATTATCAATAGCCAAATAAACAACCGAATATTCACAGACTTTTTCGTCAATGAGTTTTTCATCTTCTTTGGATATTTCTACACCTTCATCATCAAATAAAAAGTGTCTGCTTCCTATAACAGCACGTTTGCCATTATAACTTGTTGCAATACCATGAGCTACAATATATTCAACTTCACTATGGTCTTCATCATGTTTTAGACCTTCCTCTTCAGCCTGTTTTACAATAGCCGTAGCAATACTATGTGCAAAATGCTCTTCAATACATGCAGACATTCTTAAAATTTCATCTCTGGAGTAATCTCCAAGAGAAATTACATCAACAACTTTTGGAGTTGCATTAGTAAGAGTTCCTGTTTTGTCGAACACTATTGTATCTGCAGTTGCATATTTTTCAAGGAATTTTCCACCTTTAACCATCATCCTATTATCTGAAGCTTCTTTCATTGCTGAAATAACAGATAATGGAGTTGTTAATTTAAGTGCACATGAGAAATCAACCATTAAAACAGACAATGCTTTTGTAGTATCCCTTGTTATCAGATAAGTAAGGAATGTTGTAAGGAAACTGTATGGCACAATAGAGTCTGCCAATTCCTCAGCTTTACTTTGAGCATCTGCTTTTAATTCTTCTGAATTCTCAATAAGATTTATAATTTTATTTAATCTGGTTTCTTTATCAAAAGAATAAACTTGAACAATCAGATTACCTTCTTCAACAACAGTACCTGCATGAACTGTTTTTCCAGGCATTTTATGGACAGCCAATGGTTCTCCAGTCATGGTTGCTTCATTAACCATCCCTTCACCGTCAACAACTTTACCGTCTACAGGTATTACATCACCCATATGAACTTTAATTTTATCATCTTTGTTAATTTGGGATATAGGTTGTTGTATTTCCTCACCATCTTCATTTACTACCCATACAGTATCAATATTTAAAGTTAAACTTTCTTTTAAAGTATTTTTTGTTTTTTGTAATGTGTAGTCTTCAAGCAAATCGGAAATTGATAATAAAAACATCATAGAACTTGCCGGATCGAAATCTCTTTTAAGAAGTGATCCGGTAACTGCTGCACCATCAAGTAGAGCAACATCCACTCTGAAACTTGTTAAACTGTCTAAAGCATGCCATATATACTTAGTAGCTCTATAAACAGTCAATAAATTCCTAATTGGAATAGGCAATACAATTTTACCTAATACCCTTCTCACAAGCATACCTGATAAACTAACCCAAAAATTATTAGTTAACTCATTTGAACTCATGTACATGTCAGGTTCAACTTCAACCAAATCATCCTCAGTTATTTTATCAAGTGCTGCAAAGACTTTGTCTCTGTTTTTAACATCATCATAATAGATTAAAATACTTCCGTTTCTATGAGATGTGAAAACTTTTTTAATAAAATTATTTTCTAAAAGCAATGAAGAAATACCATAACCCTCCTTTTTGGTGAAGGCAGCCTGGCCTGAACGAACTCTGATACGAGTTCCGTTATTATACATTACTTGGTATTTCATGTTTTAAACCTTATTCATCATCTTCAACATAAATTGCTTTTTTATCATCTTTATTAGCATCAACAACAATGTCCTCCGCATTTTGAACCATGTCCTGGTAACATTCTTCAGCATCTTTTTTTGCAGCTAAAACAGCAGCCATACCCTTAGTACATCCTTCTTTTACTGCTTTAGATTCAAGGATTTTTTTACCTGCAATAGCTGCAGCTATTCCTCCAACAAAAATTAATGCATGTTTATGTTCCATTACTTTATCAATGTATTCTTCCATATTATTTCCTCCGTTATAAAATATTATTAATTAAAACCTAAATTATTTAGGTCTACCTAAAACTTATATTGGTTATATTATATAAATGTTAGGTATACCTAAAAAAACAATTATGAAAACAGATAATTTAAAATATAACAATTGTTAATAATATCTAATAAGAGGGAGTTCATATGGAATTTATCAAAACAATAGATGCAATTAAATGGAAAGATAGAAATTATGAAAAAACAGAAGAAAAAACTGTTGAAGACGAATATGCTTACTTATTTATTGACTGCCTACCTCCAAGAAAGTTTTCAGTTTATCCTAAAAACTTAGATGACTTTGCAATCGGATATTGTCTTGGAGAAGGTTTAATAAAAACAAATGAAGATATAGAAGAAATTAAAGTAAGTAAAACAAATGTATTAGTTAAAACTCGTCTTAACCATACTCCTGAAGAGGATTTTGAACAGGACGATATAGTTCAAAAAAGAAAAGGAGAGTGCGAACATGCCTGCGTTTGCAGATTACTTGAATATCAGGGAGTAAATTCAGACAATGCCGGAGGAATAAGATCCCAGTTAAAAACAGTAACTCCAAACAATTCCACTTTAAAAATTGATGCAACACAGATTATAAAAGATATGGAAAATTTAAAAGAAAATGCTAAAATCTGGCAGGAGACCAGCAGTGTTCATGTAGCTCAGCTAATTTATAAAAATAAAAGCATCATAAGAGAAGATGTAAGCAGACATGTAGCTGTAGACAAAGTCATTGGAGCTGCTTTTAAATCAGGCTATGATTTGACACAATCATACATCACATACAGCGGAAGAATGCCTGCAGATATGCTTATAAAAGTAATAAGAGTAGGAATTCCAATCATCATATCCAATGCAGCACCTGCAGCTTCAGGATATGAAATAGCTAAAAAAGGCAATATAACAATGGTTGGTTTTGTTAGAAATAACAGATTTAATCTCTACAGTGCACCGCAGAGAATAAATCTTGAAAAATAAAATTATTGTGTTTCGATAACACTATTTAAAATTTGAACAGCTTTACTGAAAGCAGGCATTCCAGAAGTTAAAAGGACAATTTTTAAAACATCCATTATTTCTTCTTTGGTAATGTCCAATTCTTTCATTCCGCTTTTTATTTGTTTTTTAGTAGCTCTTGGATCTGCTCTTGAAGCTGTAATTCCAATAGCTATTAATTTTTGAGTCTTATAATCAAGTGCATATCCGTCGTAAACTACATCACTTATATTTTTAACAAGCTCGTAGAGGTCAGGATATTCCCCTTCAAGTTCATGAATTCCTTTCCCATAAAAAACTTCATCTTTCATATACTTCCTCTCCGAATAATTTTAATTAATTAATATTTTAAATTTCAAGATATATATCATTAGTGTTAATGTCAAAAACACATCAGCAAATCAAAGTTTTAAGAACAAGTTTCGTTTTATACGAAATGTTTCAAAAGTTCAGATACTTATTAGTAATCAAGTGCTCTCTCAAGATATTATACCTATGAAAAATAGAGGTGTTAAGTATGATGAATGACGAGCTATTAAAAAATTTTTCAATAAGCTGTAATCATGCGCAGGGTACATTTTTCAGCTATGAGCTTTCGCTGAGAAAGTACTGCGAATATTTTTGGTATGAGTTTAAAAGAACTTCTTTATGAAGCTGAAGAAGATGAAAATAATGGAGTAAAATGGAAACACAGTCTCTTGAAAACAAAATTAGTTGAATATAGGCATTACATGTATCAGCATTATGCTCCATGAACTGTCAGAAAAGAAATGAACTGCATCAAATATTTCTATAAATTCTATGACATAGAAATATTGTCACTAACTAAGATTAATGAAAAAAAGCATTCAAAAGCCTGCTCCGATATATTTCAAGGATTTGCCGGATAAGGCTGTTATAAGGGAAGCTTTTCAAATAGCATCTCCTTTAATGAAAGCTATAATTTTGTTTTCCTGTTCCAGCGGATGTGCCAGAACAGAAACATTGAGTTTGACAATTGGAGATTACATTGAGGCATTATCCGAATATCTTCCAAAAAGAGATATGGATATCTTTAATGTAATCGATTATCTCAACGGTGTTGATGATGTAGTTCCGACCTTTAGCATTTTAAGAAAAAAGACAAACAAGTATTACCTAACATACTGCAGTCCTGAAGCTGTAAAAGCCATTAATGCATATCTGTTGTTGCGGGATAAGCCTATTACTGAGGATAGTCCCTTGTTTAGGATTAGTAGGACATACATGGTGCAATCATTTGAAATGATTAATGACACTTTAGGCCTTGGAAGGGTTGGAAAGTATCGCAGGTTCAGAAGCCACATGCTTCGCAAGTTTCATGCATCAGCATTGTATAATAGTGGAATGAGTTTGGACAAGGTCAATGATTTGCAGGGAAAGGCCAAAAACAAAACCGATGCAGCATATTTCATGACAAACCCTGACGATTTGAAATATGAATATATAAAACATCTGCCGGCAGTAACAATCAATACTGATGTTGAAAAGCTATCCATCAAATCACCTCAGTTCATTCAAATGGAAAAGGAAAATGAATCATTAAGATTAGAAGTAGGTAGCATGAGAAATGAAATGGAGGAGATGAGAGGTTTGAAAAAAGAACTTTTAGGCATCATAAACATGATTGATGAAGGGTAATGGTATTGATATATAAAGTAATGGTGATAGCATTTGGCATGTGTTGAATGCTATCAGATTATTATTCAATGAATGGAAAACATTCCTAAATTTTGTGCTGGAATTTTCATTAAGGAAAATATAAATAAAATGAATTTAGATTAGGTTTTAGATTAATTACAATATTATTATATATTAATTTTATGATTCAAACTATGGTGGTAGTTTGATGTAAGATTTAAGCTATTTAAGATTAGTGTCATTTAACTTCAGAAAAATTGAAATTATTGTCACTTTCAAAAACTTGTGTGATTTGAATTTTCACTAGTTTTTGAGTCACGAATTTTTTTCGTTCTATTTTTTCTTTATTTTTAATTTAAAAGCAGTAAAATTAATATATTAAGTGGAGCTAATATATTAATATGTCTAGTATCAAAATAAAAGCTCCATATGAATTTATGGAGTCAAAACAATTTAAACTTTTCGATTTTGTTCCTGAGTTTTCTGAATTCCGTCAATTTGATGATCTTTCTCGATTTGGTTGCGAAAATATTGAGAATAATCTTATCAGATTGGAAAAAAGAGGTAAAATACATTTTGAGAATAGAGTTGCAATTTGTCCATCTTGTAAATCACATAATGCTGTTAAAAATGGTACTTATGAACGTAAACTTATTTTTTTAAGAATTAGAGAACAAATTTGCACTATTCAAAAATATAAGTGCAGAAAATGCGGTAAAGTCTTTTATACTGATTTATTATCTCTTGTTTATTCTAATTCAAATATTACATTGCCTGTTATTGAATGTATTGAGAATTTATATCAAATTTATTGAGCAGGACTCCATAAAATACGATTTGATTTAAAACAACAACATAACATCGAAATCTCACATCAAAGCATTGAAAACATCTTATTGAACTCTAATTATCAATTTAACTATGATAATTGGACTTATTCTGGATATTACTTATTTGATAGTCTTTGGGTTAAAATTAATGGTGAATAGAACTATATTCTAGCCTTATTCGACGTTAAATTGAATACTCTTGTTTCCGTCAAATTGGTCGAATCAGAAGATTCTAAGACCATTTATCAATTTTTAAACGAATCCCTAAGAAATCAGAAAAAAATATCAATAGGCACAGACTTAAAACACGAATATCGTGAAGCCATCGATAAATTAAAAGTAAAACACCATTTCTGCAAATTTCACGTGAAACAAGCAGTAAACAAAAGATTTAAAGATTACTTTGACAAAAATCCATTATCTGAAGACGAAAAAGACATATTAAATTGTTTAAAACAGGACATTTATAAAATATTGGATGCAAAAGACTTAAATACTGCTAAAGAACTTAGAAACGAATTAATAAACAAAAAATATACAAAAAACAAGTTCACAAACAAAATTCTTTGGAAATTCATCATTCCTTACTTCAAAAAATTAACGACACACCTGGAAAACACGAACATCCCATCAACAAACAATAAAATCGAAAATATCTTCCAAAAAGTATTCCCAAAACACATAAAAAGAACAATGAAAATAGAACAAGGACTTCTAGCCAGATTTATGCTAAAACTAAATTATTGGAATTTAAACAATGAAAAAGAAAAAAATCACACAAGTTTTTGAAAGAGCCAATTATTTGCAAAGTATTTTATAATAATTGAGTTAAATATTAAAATGTATAGTCGAATGTTTTTATTAAATGAGGAATTATAATGACAAAAGGTATTCGATACAAAAAAAATTATCTAACAGGCGTTATTTTTAGAATAAACTTTTCCAACATACTTCAATTATCTGGAAAAAACAAAGAAGCGGCTGAAAAATTCCAAAAAGAAGTTTTTGATAAATTTCCGAATGTTCATTTTCAATTTAACAATAATATAAATGTTCAAGTTGATATTCAAGAAGGCAAATCTGAAAGTAAATTGGAAGATGGAGATTTAACTTGGATATTCACTGATGAACAAAATACTAAGCAGGTTGAGTTAAACTCCAAGAGTTTAATTTTAGCTTATCGTAAAGGAGCTTATGAAGGTTTTGAAGAATTTTTAGATGATGTTTCTTTAATATTATCTGCCTTACGATGGTACATGCCCTTTAATTTAACATTTTTAGGGTTAAGATATATAAACCAAATTCATGAAGATGTAATTGATGACAGCAATATCCATGAGTATGTCAATGAATCTTTACTAAATAATGTTATTTTTGAATTAGAAGATAATGAAGGATTTTCCCAATTATTCACTAGATTGGATTTATTAAAGGATGATTATCAATTAACATTCCAATATGGATTTTTCAATCCCGAATACCCTAAGGTTTCTACTAAAAAAGATTTCATATTAGACTATGATTGTAAATTAACAAAGATTGATTCAGTTAATTCACAATTTGAAATTGAAGAAGAATTGAAAAAGATGAATAAAATTATTTATGATAAATTTAAATATTCCACTACAAATAAATTGAAAGAATTAATGGAAGTGATTTAAATGACTCCTCCTGTTGTTAGCGTTCAACAATCTATTAACACATTCAAATTTGAGCCTGTCGTATATAATGATGAGTATATTAAAGAAGATAATTCAATTAGGGTTTTAGGAAAATTTACTCATGATGCTGATGATCAGGTTTTCATTGAAAGAACAAATGCTGCTATGGATAGGATTGAAAATGATGATAAAGACTGGTTATCTGTGGATGATTTTCTCAAAGAGTTAGAAACATGGTAGATAAAGAAAATATTAAAATCAAATTTGATGAGGATTTTAAAAAAACTTTTAAGAAAATCGATAATTCTTATAAGATTAAAGTTAAAAAGCAGATTAACAAAATCATCCAAAATCCAGAAATTGGTAAACCAATGAAAGCTAATAGAAAAGGAACTCGAGAAGTTTATGTATCTCCTTTTAGATTATCTTATGCTTTTTTTCTAAGTGATGATGAGGAAGATAAGAGTAAAGAAATCTACAAGTTAGTTTTTTTAGACTTGTATCATAAGGATAATCAATAATTGTGCAAAGGATAATGATTTCATTTATTTATTTGTAATATTTAATAAAATAGTAAATTAGTTTATTCAGTAGATATATAAATGAAATAATTTTAATATGCGATAATTATGGAAAAGAAAGTATTATTGGAAAAACAAAATAAGACTAAAAATCAAGTTAATGATATAATTAAAAAACATGAAAAGGATAAAAAGATTGATATTCTTGATTTTTATCCAGATTATCATCTTGAAGAACCTTATTCTTGTTTTGATCCTCATTCAGATAAAAATTTAAAACCATTTCAGTTATTACCATTCTTTAAAAATATTATAATAGATATAAAGCCATTTAAAAAGGAAAAAGATTTTATTAATTATTATGGCATGAATGTTAATCAATTATTGGAGCAATGGGGTAAAGGTATTTTTAAATTTAGACTTTCTCATGACTATATATGTTATACAAATTTAGAAAATGACTATTTGGATGAAATTTTAGATAAAAATCCTCCAGTTGCTCCTTTAATTAATAATGCTCATTCAATTTTGGTAAATGGTTCTGTTTTTGGTTTTGAAAAATTCAACAGTTATATTTGTGGAAAAAAATTAGATTTTGGAAATGATTTATTACTTGATTTAGGTGGCACTGATCCTTTAACAATTATTGCTATGGATATGATGAGCGAGCATGGTAATTCTATGGTTTCTTTTAATGAAAACAATTATAAGTATATTGTTGCAGAAAATTTATCCAAATTAGAATCGTGTGGGTTTAATGAAATTGTCGATTTTATAAAAAGATTTTTAGATGTTGGCAATGGTAGATTAGATTGGGCATTTGTATTTTCAAATACTTATGCTAATTTTCTCTCAAATCCAATATTAGATTCATTAAATGGTACTCATTTAGTTAATTCACAAATGAAACAGGTAGCTAATGATTTATCTATTCGCCATTTTGAAAATTTATTTCCAAAATTAAAGTTACCCGTTCCTAATATTGATGTTAAAGATTCTATTTTAAGTGGGGATATTGCAAAAATTATGTGCGAAAATATTAATATGCCCACTTTAATTGAAGTCGAAGATCTTGATAATTATGATAATGATGGTCCAATAAAAGCATTAGGTAGTTTAGAAAAAGCAATCCTTGATAAAAATAATAATAAAATAGTTGATTTATCTGTGGATTTGAAAAATGAATTGATATCTGCTGCAGATATTGTAAAAGATATGCAATCAGGTAAAAAAAATATTTTGGGTTTTTTAACTCATTTCTCATTGGGTTTTTGAGTTAGTGGCGAAAGTGCATCTAATATTGTTGATCCTACAATGAAACCTTTATTCGATGCATTAATTGCGATAGGCGCTGCTGGTGAATTCGCATCTAATTCAAAAATGCTTAATTTGATTTTAAGTAAAGTGCAACGTCTTAATAAGTCGAATCATGTTTTATATCTATATGATACAAATGAATATCTTAATTTTAACAAATCAAAAACTATTAAAGTTTCATCTAAAAAATATTTGCCTTTTAATGATGATTTTACTAAAAAATATGAATATTTTGAATATTTGCATGAAAATATTCCGTTATTGTCCGCATTGATGAATATTAAAAATAGGCATATTTTTGGTGGAGGAATGCAAATAAATTCTGATAATCCCAAAGCTAGACAACATATTATTGATTTTATGGAAACAAATAATATTGAATATAAATCTAAAATGGCAAGTTATGATTTGAATTTATATGGTGTAGCCTATATTAAAAGAAGTAATACATATTCAAGAGGTATTCCGGAAATAACTATTGATGTAATTAATCCAAAGTTCATCCGTCCAAAATATAAAAATGAAAAAATTGTATCATATCAAATGATTAATTCTAAAAATAAATTAGAACAAATTCCAGTTAAATATATTGAACGATTTGAGTTTCCTTCAATAATTGAAAGCAATATTTTCTTTTTAGATTGGGTTTACCCTCAAATAACAAATAAAAATGATAGACCTATATTAATCCATGATATTTTTGAAAAAAATCAAATTGAAGTTGAAAATAACATGCATAACAATGAAAAATTAAAATCAATATTTAATTCTTCATTAGATGCATGCAATGAATTATCAAATGATAAATATCATAAGGCACATATATTATCCGCATTAGGTGGTGTGTATGCTAGAAATTTTGAGTATGATGAAGCAATTAAATATTTTGAAGATGCACAAAAAGTATGTGATGAATGTTGTAGTAGGGATATGGAAGATTATTCACTTGAAATAAGTAAATTAATTGTGGATTCGTGTAGTTTAATTAAATAATTTTTATTTTGTAATTAATTGAATATTTGATAATGTTTATTTGTCATGAATTGATAGTTTTTAATAAAGATACAAAATAAATCTGTTTGAAAGCATGATATTGAAAAATAAGAATCGCAGAACATATTATATGATGAAATAGTCTTAGTAAACGGAGCATGTTTTATTTCAACTTAAGTTATTATGATTTGATTAGATGATATGATGACATATAAAGTACCAGATAAATTATATAGATATAGACCTATTGATGAGAAAGGACATACTTTAGATTTAATTAAAAATGATTTTTTATATATTGGTACTGTAAAAGGATTCAATGATGCTTTTGAAGGTGCATTAAATTATAATCCTGATGAAATATTAAATCACTTAATTGAAAATTCTATTGAAAGATTGGGTTTAAAAATAAATCAACAAGATTACTTAAGGATAATTGATTCTGATAATCCCTATGAAGAATTAAAAAAATGGGCTTATAATGACCCACAAGTAACCATGTCATTTGAAAGATTTTCTGAAGTATTGGATGAAACATTCCAATTTATGATAAATAAAATTTATGAGGATTTTAATGATAATTTAAAAGAAATGATGTTGGTAAGTTGTTTTACCCAAAAAAATGAAAATCGTGTAATGTGGGGCAATTATGCGGATAATAATAAAGGAATTTGCATTGAATATAACTTATATGATTTTAAAAAGGATTACTTAGTAAAATCTTGCCATGAAGTTAAATATTTTTCACCAGACGAGTATCCGGATGTAACTAATATTTTATTAAATATTCTTAAATCAAACCCATTAGATTTTATAGATAGTATTTTCTTAAACAAAACTGATGATTGGAACTATGAAGAAGAATGGAGATTAATCTTTAGAAATGATCCAGTTTTCAGACCATTTATTAAAAAAATTAATTCTAATTATTATATTAAACTACCAAAACCTAGAGCAATATACGTGGGTGTGAACATAACTGATGAGAATAAAAAGAAAATTGAGGAAATTTGTAAATCCAGAGAAATATCCTTAATTCAAATGAAAACAAATGGATTGATGTATTCATTTGATGATGAAATGATATTTCCAAAAGGAAAATGGACTGATATTGAATATCTAAAGGAATGTATTACTACATTAAATATTAACTCATTAATTTATGAATATTTCTTTTTTAGTAGTGTACTCGGTGAACAACAATTAAGACAATCATTATTAATCAAAGCATTCAATGAACTTGAAAATGATGCGATTTCTAAATTTTTAGATAAACTTTTATTTAAAAGTGAGTTATTCGTTGTTTTTAATCCTTATTATTTTAATATTTTATTATTCCTAATTGAACTAAATAAATTTGACAATTTTAAGGAAATAAAAACAAAGGATGGAAAAAATATTGAAGATAATCTAAAAGAATGGATTACTTTCTGTATTACAAAATTTTCTGATAAAAAAATTTTGAGGTATTTATATTCATTTGAATTAATTTTTGAGTGTTTTTATAGTAGATATGTAGTTTTAAATGAAGCTGATAAAGAATATTTCGCTAAGAAATTAGGTTATTCAATTGAATTGGACTATGTAACAATAATTGAAGATGAACTACGTGACGGTGAACAAACAAGATATTTCCACCCTATTGTTGATGAGGATTATGATAATTTAATTAAAGAAAATATTCTTCACAACTTAAACGAAATTTATGAAAAATTTTATAATGATGGGCAATTTAATGAGGAAGATTGTCTAAAGGAATTTGAAAGATTAAATAACTTAACTAATGCCCTAATGTCTATTTCAGATGATAAATTTAAGCAAATTTTCGAATATTCAAAAGACAAGATACCTTTAACTCAAATAGATATAATAAACCGAAGCAGGTTTGATTTTTTTATTAGTGCAGTATTTAAGATTCTATTTTCCAATGATGAAACTTTGATTTTGTTGTCTGAAGATGATAAAAAAATATTGAAGCATATTGCTGAAATAAGATTTTACGATTCAAAATTTGAAAAACCTGTTAAAATTGCAAATTATGCTAATGATTGTTGTGACAAATTAAAAATTAAATATTCAACAAAAATGTATGATTTGGAGTTTATAAATAGGTATTTTAATCCAAAACATGATTTAATAAGTTAATTGAATAAGAGAGTAATTTCTTATTATATATTATTAAATAAATTCTTTTTCTTCTTCTATAAGTGTTTTAGCGGCAGTTCCATCATCAATGTCTTGAAGAATTTTGTTAATCTGATGTTTATATTCAGTTAGTATTTCTAACTCATGTTTCCAGGATAACAATTCAGACTCTCTTTTTTGATGCCATTTTACGTAATCATAATCTTCAATCAAATCAATATCTTCCATATGTTTAATTGCTTGATAATGTTTTGATTGAATCTCTTCTTGAAGATTAATAAGCTTTTCATAGTGAGAAATTAACTCTTCAACTTGAAATAGTGATAGCTGGAGCTGTGCATAATCCTTTTCCAATTTTATGCTCCTGAAATTATCCAATATTATTCGCTTACATTCTTCAATACTCATTGTATTACCTATAATTCTATTAAACTAGATAATATATAAGTATTTTGTTAATTTAATGGTAATATTGTCCTTAAATTGAAAAATAATCTAATTTTATCAATATTGGTGTTTGTATAAAAATCACGTTTCTACCAAGAATAAATTTGTTCCTACTTCATAGAAGCGAAACCTTTATATATGATTAGTGAAATAGTTATAATCAGGAAATGTTCGTAGGTAATAGGAACATAGTTTTGAAAACTAGAAACATATTCCATGAATCACTTCTTATAAAAAAAGTGAATCAGTAGAACATGCTGAAATTTATAATTTGCACTTAAATATTTGGCAACAAATATTAATAAAGATTTTGGCATTCTACTTAATCCACACCTGGAGATGAAAAAATGAACATAGATGAAATTAAAAAAGAATGCCAAATAACAACACACAATTACATTGTGGGTTTGAAATTTGTAACTACTGAAACAGTAGATGAAGTAATGAGTAGTATAAGAAGAGATATTAATATCTACGACAATCTTTGTAGATTTATAATATTTAATAATCGCATTGAAATCGGATTATGCACCAATGCAACACCTGCAATATATTACTTCACAGAACAAAGTACAATCTTTGAAGAAGTACTAAATCGATTAAAAAAGATATGTAAAGAAAATAAATTAGGAATTACCAAAATAACCGAGGAGTTATGAAAATAAGGAGGAATGAACACATGAAAACTACTTTGGATCAAATAGCAGAAATATCAATTGGTGCATCAATCAGCAGATATTCCAAAAAATATGAGGGAGAAAAACAGAAAATTGATGTATTATATTGTACAGTTGATGAATTTTATACAAGAGAAAGAGATATAGCCAAAGATATTGATTCAAAATATCTTACACAAAAAGGGGATGTTATTTTCAAACTATCTGAACCTCAAGTTGCAGTTAATATAGATGAAAATAGTGACATACCTGAAAATGTTGTTGTATCTTCAAAATTTGCAATATTAAAACCAATAGATGTGGATTCAACCTTTTTAGTTGAATTATTGAATAGTAATATTGCAAGAAACCAAATTCAAAAATTCTCTGAAGGAGCAATAAAACAGATTAAAAAATCTGATGTAGAAAAGTTAAAATTTGAAATCCCTTCACTTGATGAACAAAAAAACTATGTAGAAATTATACAGTTAATTAATAAAGAAATAGCTTTACATAAAAAACTTATAATTGAAAATATGAATCTAAAAGAAGCTATTATTCAAGAAACACAAGGGGATGAATAATATGCAGGAAGACAATCACAGACAATTGCATGTTGATTTTGAATTAAGAAATAACATTAACACTGCTGAAAGAATGATGAGGGGCCTTCCTGGAGTTCCATCATTAATAATTCATCAAGTTATCAGTTTACTTGGATACAAATACTTATCTGAAAATGTAAAAAATAATAATGAAAAAGATTTAGGATATGAGTTAAATGAAGATTTATATTATGAAAATTTACTCATTAATAAAGGCAATGTTATTGATACCTTAAAAAAAGGTATTGAACAAATAACTCAAGATGATAATAATAATAATATTCAAGCTGCTGATGTCTTTTATGATTTATTTGATTTAGTAAATTTTGAGTTATTCAAGGATAATGATACTTGGTTACAGTTGATTGAAATAACTGAAAAATTATGTTCGGAAACAATGGCCACAATGGGTGAGACTATAATTTTTTTAACAAAGTATATTTCATCAATAGAAGGCAAAAGAAGAGATGGATTTAAACCAACTGAAGATATTATTAAATTAATATCAGCAAATCAAAAAGATGTTAAGAACATTTATGATCCATTTGCAGATGAAGCCACCTTACTTGCTGAAATTGGTAATAGAATTAATGTTGAAAATTACTATGGACAACATCCAAACAGAACCAATTGTACATTGGCTAAAATGACATTATTAGCAAATAACGTAAATTATAAGAATATTTTCATTAAATGCAATGATATTATTGAATTTGTTAATTGGAATGTTAAATTTGATTTATGCGTATCTATTCCACCATTTGGCCGTAGAATAAAATTAAATGAAAATGATGAGAGATTTAAATACTTTACTCCAAGAAAATCTGAAGTTGCATATTTATCAGACATGTTTTATAATCTTGATTATGATGGTACAATTAAAATGATTGTGCCTGATGGAGTTCTTTTTTCAGCTCCTGATAGAAGGATACTTCAAGTGTTAGTAGACAATGAGCTCATTTCATCCATCATTGGATTGCCTGGTGGAATATTTGATTCAACTGCAATCCCGACTGCACTGTTAATTATTAACAGAAATCCAACTGACAAGGGAATATATTATTTGAATTTAAGGGATGCTGAAACTAAACGGGAATTAAAGAAAAGAGTAATTAGTATTGTTGATATTGATAACTATGTTAGTTTATTATCAAATAGGGAAGAACAAGAGTTAATATCGAAAATAGCTACTATAGAGGACATTCGCGAAAATGATTATAATCTATCAATTAACAGATATGTTGATTTAGAAATATTAGAAGCTATTGATATTGAAAAAACAATTTCAAACATTAAGGAAATAAAAAAGGAGTTAAAACAAATTGATGAAGAACTTAATACAAAATTAGGAGGTTTATTTAACTAAAATAAACCATTACCTATAATATTATAACATGATACAAACAAAATAAATAATTATATAAAGGTGATAAAATGAGCAACTTTCAGGAAAAATCCAGTTTCATATGGGGCATAGCTGACAGCATATTACGTGGTAACTTCAGAAGAAGTGATTACCAAAATGTTATTTTACCATTTACAGTTTTAAAAAGATTTGATAGTGTATTAGCTTACTCAAAAGAAGAAGTAGTAAAAGCATATGAAGAAAACCACGATGATGATGGATTAGAATTAATATTAATGAGTGAATCCGTGGATGAAAATGGTAAAAGATTAGGATTCTATAATTATTCATCCTATGATTTCAAAACATTACTTGAAGATCCAAATAACCTAGAAAGTAATTTAAAACATTATTTGGACTGTTTTAGTGATAATGTAAAAGACATTTTCATCCGTTTTAGCATGGACAAATATATTGCAAAACTATCTGAAAAGAACATATTATACAAACTAATGAAAAAATTCTCTGAAACAAAGTTAGACTTGTCCCCAAAAGCAATATCAAATCACGAAATGGGAACAATGTTCGAAGAACTAATTAGACGTTTCTCAGAACAATCAAATGAAGAAGCAGGAGAGCACTTTACACCAAGAGACATAGTAAAACTCATGACCGAACTATTATTCGCAGGAGAAAAAAACGAACCTGGAAGCATAAAATTAGTTTATGATCCTGCATGTGGAACTGGTGGAATGTTAACAAGCTGCAAAGAATACATTGCAAATATTGACCCAAACATTGATGTTGTACTTTACGGACAGGAATCAGAAGATGCAATTTATGCAATGTGCAAGTCCGATATGTTAATGAAAGGAGAAAAGGCAGAAAACATCAAAGGCCCATATAGCACATTATCCAATGATAAATTACCAACACAAACATTTGATTATATGATTTCTAATCCTCCATATGGAAGGGACTGGGAAACAGACGAAGATGAAGTAAAAGCAGAGGCGGAGCTAGGATTCAATGGAAGATTCGGAGCAGGTTTACCTCGTAAAAGTGATGGTCAATTCCTTTTCATACAACATATGATTTCAAAAATGAAACCAAATGACAAATCAAAAATAGCTGTAATTACTAATGGATCACCATTATTTACAGGTGATGCAGGATCAGGTGAAAGTGAAATACGTAAATGGATATTAGAAAATGATTATCTAGAAACATTAATTTCATTGCCCACTGATTTATTTTTCAATACTAATATTGCAACATATATCTGGATTTTGACAAACAAAAAATCAGAACATCGAAAAGGAAAAGTGCAATTAATCAATGCTAAAGAAAAATATATTAAAATGAGACGACCATTAGGCAAAAAAAGATATATACTTTCAGATGAGATAATTAATTCAATTGTTGATGAATATATTAGTTTTAATAATGGAAAAAATGTAAAGATTTTTAATAACGAATCTTTTGGATATACAAAAGTAACTGTTGAACGTCCGATGCAGTTAAATTATTGTGTTAATAATGAAAGAATAGAAAATCTTTATACTTATGCACCATTTAGGAATTTAAGTAAAAGTAAAAATAAAGATTCAAAAATAAAAATAATAGAAGAAAAAAAAGGAAAAAATAAACAAAAAGAGATTATTAATGCATTAAATAATATTGGTGAAAAGGTTTATAAAAATTGGGATGATTTTGAAAAACAAGTAAAAAATGTCCTTAATGATTTTAATCTAAAACCAGTGTTTATTAAGAACATTATTGAAAAATTATCTGTACATGATAACACTGCAGAATATGTGACTGATAAAAAAGGAAATTATAAACCAGATTCAAATTTAAGGGAAACAATAAAAATCCCTTTATCCAATAATATTGAATCATATTTCCAAGAGGATATATTAGCACATTACCCTGATGCATGGTATGAATCTAAAAAAAATAAGATTGGTTATGAAATAAATTTTGCTAAATATTTCCATGAATATAATAAACCTCGAAATTTGAATGAAATTGAACAAGATATTGCACAATCAATAAATGAAATACAAAATAATTTATTGAATCAAACAATTACCAATGAATTTGATATCAATGTTCAACTAAAAAATTCGGGATTTTCTTGGATTGGTGAAATACCAAACTCATGGAACGTATTAAAGTCAAAATATATATTCACACGTATTAATAAACCTTCACAAACTGGAACTGAAGAATTATTATCTGTTTCAGAATATTATGGTGTAAAACCTAAAATAGAAACAATTGATGAGGGAGATTTCTTGTCTCGTTCAGAATCATTAATTGGTTACAAAAAATGCTCACAAGATAATTTAGTAATGAATATTATGTTGGCATGGAAAAAAGGTTTAGGAATTACAAAGTACAATGGAATTGTTAGTCCTGCTTATGAAGTTTTTAATACTGATAACAGTGTTGTTTTTCCAAGATATATGAATTATCTGTTAAGAACTGATTTATATGCATCTGAATTCAAAAAACATTCTTATGGAATTATTGACTCCCGTCTTAGGTTATATCCTGACAACTTTAAAGAAATTGAATGCATACTACCACCTTTAACAGAACAAAAATCAATTGCAGAATACCTTGATACAGAAATTTCAAAAATCGATGACACTATTGATGAAATTAAGAAAAATATTGAACTATTGGAGGAATATAAATCCTCATTAATAGAACATGCTGTTACAGGAAAAATTAATATTAGGAGAAAGTGATATGAGCACTGATACTAAGGAAAAGGCTTTTCAACAAGATATTGTTGATTATCTTGAAAGTACTGGTTATGTTGAAAGATCTAGTGAAGATTATCATGTTAATTCTTTTTTAGATGTGGGTTTGGTTTTAGAGTTTATTAAATCTTCTCAACCAGATGATTGGGAAGTTTTTGCTAATCATAATAGTAATCCTGAAACTACATTTATCAAGACTTTGTGTAATAAGATTCGTGAGCGTGGAACTATTCGTGTTCTTCGTGAAGGTATTAATGAGATGATGGTTAACTTTGATTTATTTTATCCTAAACCAAATACTAGTCGGAATCCTAATTCAGAAGTAGAATACAATCAGAATATATTTTCTGTTGTTCAAGAACTTGAATATGAAGATAAAACTAATAGTAATCGTTTGGATTTGGTTATTTTTATCAATGGTATTCCTATTTCTACTATTGAGTTGAAGGATACTTTTACCCAAGGTGTGGAAAAAGCTATGGATCAGTATAGGAATGATCGTGACCCTACTGAGCAGTTGTTTAAAAATTGTCTAGTTCATTTTGCTATGAGTGATGAAAATATTCAAATGACTACTAAGTTAGCTGGTGAAAAAACAAGGTTTTTACCTTTTAATAAAGGCATTACAAATCCTGTTGTCGATTGTTATTATAAAACTTCATATCTCTACACTGAGATATTGCAAAAGAACCAATTATCAAGGCTGATTAATGATTTCATCTTTGATGAAAAGATTGAAACCAAAGGTAAGAAGAAAAAAACAGATAAAGTAACTATATTCCCACGTTTCCATCAGTTGGATTGTGTTAATACTTTATTAGATAATCCGCAACCTGGCCATAATTATTTGGTCCAGCATAGTGCTGGTTCTGGTAAGACCAAGACTATTGCTTGGTTGGCGCATGGTCTTGTCAATAAGTTTGATGAGAATAATAAGCGTGTTTATGATATGATTTTTGTTATTTCTGATCGTAAAGTTATTGATAAGCAGTTACAGGATCAAGTTAAAGCTATTGAAAAGAAAAAGGATCTTGTTCAAAAGATTGAGGATAACTCTAAGCAATTGGCTGAGGCTATTAAATCTGGAACTAATATTGTTGTTTCTACAATACATAAGTTTTCCTGGATTGTTGATGAAATTGCTGATGTTGAAGATAGGACATATGCAATTATTGTTGATGAAGCACATTCTTCTCAAAGCGGCAGTTATGCCAGTGATGTTAGAAGAGGTCTGACAAGTGCGAAAGTAGATGCAGATTCTGCTTATGGTGTTGAGGATGATGCTGATGCTGATCTTTATGAGCAAATGGAAAAAAGAAGAAGGACACCTAATTTGTCTTTCTTCGCTTTTACAGCTACTCCAAAACAGAAAACATTGGAACAATTTGGTAGATGGGATGAAACATTTGAAGAATATAGGCCTCATCATTTGTACAGTATGAAACAAGCTATTAAGGAAGGTTTTATTCTTGATGTGTTAGAATATTACATTACTTATCCAACTTACTTCAAATTGGTTCAAACAGCTGATGAAGATAATTCATATAGTAAAGATAAATCTATGAAGGTTCTTAAAAAATATGTTGAGCAACATCCACATTCCATTAAGAAGAAAACAGCCATTATGCTTAATCATTTTATGAGTTCCACCATTAAAAAGATTGACAATAAAGCTAAGGCAATGCTTGTTACTAGCAGTAGAAAAGAAGCTGTACTTTATAAACTGGAGTTTGATAGGCAAATTAAAGAAAACAATTTTAATATTAAAACTCTTGTAGCATTTACCAGCACTATTAAACTTGATGGATTGGAGTATACTGAAAGCAATATGAATAAAATTGAAGGTAAAAAATCAATTAAGGAAGCGTTTAAAGAAGATGCATTTAAGATTTTAATTGTTGCCAATAAGTTTCAAACAGGTTTTGATGAACCTTTATTACATACAATGTATGTTGATAAAAAGTTAAGTGGTGTTGCTGCTGTGCAAACATTAAGTCGTGTTAATCGTATTGCACCAAATAAAACCAGTACTCTCATTATTGATTTCGTAAATAAAAAAGAAGAAATCAGAGAAGCATTTGAACCTTATTACACTGAAACATATTTGACAGGTAAGACTGATTACCATAAACTTTATGATTTGATGGAAAACATTTATGATTTTGATTTGTTTTATGAAGATCAAGTTAATAAATTCTACAAGTCATATCACGATGGAGTGCCTCAAGCAACATTGCATAATTTGTTGGATATTCCAATACAGAAATTTGAGAAACTGGATAAAGAATATAAAGTTCAGTTTAAAAAGAAAATACGCAAATATCAAAGTGTTTATTCTTTCATGTCACAATTGCTTCCATTTAGTGATTTAAGACTTGAAAAACTTTTCATATATCTTAAATTCCTGTCCAAGAAGTTACCTACTATAAATGAGCCTCTTCCATACAATGTTTTAGAAGATGTGGATATGGATTCATATAAAATTGATACTCGTGACGAAGGTTCAAAGATAACATTAGATGACGGTGAAGGTGGATTAAATCCAATCATAAGCATTGATGTACAATACAAACCTGATGAAGAAGAAAAATTATCCATAATTCTTGATAAATTAAATGAAATGTTTAAAACAGATTTCCAAGAATCTGACAAGCTAATATTAAAACAATTAGCTGATGGAATCAGGGGTAATGAAGAATTGAATATTAAAGCACAAAAGAATAAGAAAGAAAACTTAAGAGCTGTCTTTGATGATTACTTTAATGATGAACTCATGTCTGTACGTAAAAATAATAAACAGTTCTTTAGTAAAATCAATTCTAATTCCCAATTAAGAAATGAATTGAAAAATTACTTATTGGATTTATTGTATGAAGATCAGGCAGAAAAGGTATAAGGTAGTGAAATGGTTAATAAAAAATATAAAGAGATAATTTTAAGTGAATCTATACGAGGATTTTTTAATATTATCATATTTATTCCAGTTATTTATGCAGGGATTTCTTCAATATTTACAGCATCCTCTTTTGAAAAAATATTGTTTGACATACCTTGTACATTTATTTGTAAGAAAAAATAATTTGGCAATGGATAACACATCATTCCAAATCTTTCACAATCGCAACTGACGGTAGCTATGAGGTAGTGTTGAAGATTAGCTATTTAATGAGTCAGATTTCAACCTGATTCTAATAGCTACTTTTTGAAAATTTCCATTATTTGCATCATAATTCTGATGCAACTGAGAATTTGATGGTGCATTCATAAGAAATCTGATTCAGGTTTCACATTCTGCAGATTATTGATAAAATATTTAAAAGAGTAATATCAATATTGGCAGCATGTAACAAGTCAGATATTCAATATATGGAATTTAAAGTTGTGTCAATATAAATTTTTAATTTTGCGCTGTTAGTTAACTATATACATAAATATTTATTATTTAAACTTTAATCCACCATTAAATCAAGATTTAAATAAGTAGATTAATTTTTACAGGCTTTTAATCAAATCGAATTTTTCAATATGAAACAAATAGAACAGGGTTCGAGAAAATATGGGCATTCAATTTTTTTAAAAAATCACTGCTGTCCAAATGAAACAATGCCTAAAAAACAAGTTAAGGCAAAATTCAAATATTACTCGCTCAATAGTTTTTTTCGACCTTTCCAAACCAATTGGCATTGCCTTTTTCTCAACTGCTTATATTCAACATACATCTGTGCTGTGATGTGTCCATGTAATCTTCGAAACTCATCAATTCTGACAATGTCTGATTGAACAATAGCTGGTTCTCCTTCATGCCCGCAGTACCATGGATGATGACAGGGCACATCATTTTTAAAGGCCAAACCTGTCTTGCAGTTGTTGCAATAATCTACAAACCACAATTCACTTTCCCTTTCTGTCTTTTCCTTTCTGGCTTTGATTATCTGTTGTCTTATGGATTTCATAACATCACTGATTTAAAAAGACCAAAAAGACCGCAAAGACTTTTGCAACGATCTTTTTAAAAAACTCTTCAAAAGTCTTTAACAATGAAAATAACAGTTCTCATGCCTTTTCAATCAAAACATGTTTTTAAAAAGACCACACTTTCGAAAGTATGTGGGAGGAATTTTAAAAGTCCCCCTCACTTGTCCTGAATTATGGTCTTTTTTAGTTTTCCACATTAACAAACCCTATAGAAAAACATCAAATAATACTTCAATTAACTTAAAAACAATTCTCAATCTTTTTCCAATAAGGGCTTTTCAAAGACTTTTCTAAAAGTCTTTTTAGTCTTTCTGGTTTTTAGCCAAACAGGTTTTTCCACCTCACTGTCAAAGTTCATAATGCTTAACCCTTCAACAAACATATCGTCATTCATAAGGTCTACTATCCATTCGCCAATCTCATATCGGATATCATCATATACGGAATCGCCTATGCTTTAGATTGTAGCTGATATGTGCAATTTCACTTTTTGCCAAGTCATATATATTGAAGTTACTGAAACGTTCAGTTATTTGCAGAAATCCTTGATTTTTCAGTTCTGAAAATAGTTATTTTTACAAATTTATCATCAAATTTTCTTATTTCATGTAAACCAGAATGATGGCTAGTTAAATGACTTAAACTGGAAATTGCATAAACTTTATTGTTATATTCAAAGACATGTTGAAAATTTCCATAAGCTACTTCTTCTGCACCATTTTCAGTAACATTATATAAGTAGCTTACCCATTCACCATTGTCTTCAGTTATCATTAAACCATATTTTGTCTCAAATTTATTTACATCAATGAAATTATTGAATGTTTTAATTTTAATTTCGCCATTGTCTTGGAAAAGATAAGAATTATTACCTATACTTAGTTGCATTGTTCCAATCTCTTTAGTTATTGAATGGATAATAATTTTAATTTTTGTTAAATCAGATAAACTTTGAATTTTAGAAATTTTATTTTCACTTAATCTATCTTCAAGATATTCTAAATTAAATTTTGAATCATCATCATCATTTTTCTTTTAAAAATCTTCTTTTCATTAATTATTTTTATTTTAGATAAATTAATAATTTTTTCACTCCCTTTCCACTTTTGAATATTTCAATCGTAATATTCAACTTATTTTCGAAGAATTTCACGTACAAAATTTGGATCAGTTAATTTCTGATTAGTTACATAACCATAAACTCTATAACCTTTTTTCTCCTCTTCATCAAAAGCTCCCATGGAAATACTATAATAAATTTTATTTCCCGCATGTTGCATTAAACAGGGATTTCCTTGGCAATGTTCAACAAGTAAATCCAAAACATCATCTGATATTTCCCAATCAAATTTGTTGAATGAATTTTTAAAATATATTCTAACATCATTATCAGATAATCGTTTAAGTTCATTACAAATAAAATATTTGGCAATTTCATCATCGATAAATTCATTATATTCTTCTTTAGATAATTCAAGAGTGAATATAAATGGTATTTCATCATGTGATTTATTACAATAACCTATTATATTATTGAACCATTCAAAAAACAGATTAAGATTAGACCCCCAATATGCAGTAAATTGAATCATTAGTCCTTTATATTTTTTAAAGAATAAACCATCATTAATATTATCATATAAATATTTAAAGAATTCTACAAAATTTTCTTTAACATGAATCAAAAATTCTTTTGTGAATTTTATTTTACTCCAAACTATTTTTATAATATGGTCATGTAAATCTTCAATAATTTTATTATAACAATTCTCTTGAGAAAATTTAATATCCCACAACAAAAGAGATATTAATTCTTCTATTGTTTCTTCAATAGTATTTTCTATAAGCCAAGAACAAGAAATTATTTTATATTTTTCTTTAGCATAAAAAGATAAATATTTCAAAAAAGAAGATTTTCCAATATAATATTCACCAGTGATTAAAAAATAATTAGGATTTCCATTAATAGAATCTTTTAAATAAGGTTCAAATTTTTCAATGATATCTCTTCGACCTACAAAATCTTTAGGTTCTACAATACTTCCATCGGCAAAAGGTGAAAAAATTTTACTCATAGAAATATATTTAGCATTAGTAAAATAAATATTTTAAAATTGATTTATTTAAGTAGTCGAACTTGATGTTTTCATGGTTAACATCAGTTAAACAGGGATTATTAGATTATTAAAAAACAACTCTTAAATCATGTCAATACTTATCGATTCATTTAAAATAACTCATATAAACCCTCAAAAAATAGACCGTTAAATCAGTTTTGCTGTTATCCATATAGTTTGAATCTGTAAATTCTTTAACAATATTACCATTTTTAACATTTCTAATCAATAGGAGGGAGTATAGATTATGCAGATTATAATTCTTCTGAGCCTTTTTTAGATTTTTGGTTTCATAACAATACCTCTCTAACTTTTGAAAGGTTTCCAAAAATTTTATAATCATCAAAAAATAAATTCCATATCAAAGTTTTAGTGCTGGAATTGATAATTATCAGAACTTTTTTATACATTTTATACGAATGAAAATCTTTAATTATTAAAAATTCTATAAAAATAAGTGTAGAGAGAACATAAGTGATACAACTTTCGCATGTCCTTTCATATAACCATTCCCTTAATTGATTGGTTATTATATAAAAAATAAGTTATATATAAATGTAATCAGTTATTTTCAATAGCTTCACGAACTTTCTTAATAGCTATTTCCTTTTTAGCAGGATATGCTGCTATTTTAACTTTAAGATGAATTGAATCTCCAGAATCTACAATTGTAATTTTTTCGTCAACTGCATCTTCTTTAGATAATCGTAAAAATAAATTTCCTTTATCATCAACTTTGCGTTCCAAATCATTATTTAATTTATCAAGTTGATTTTGGTCTAATTCTAAAAGTAAATTAAAAAAAGCTTTTGTTTGTCTTTTCTTATCTACAACACCGGAGAGTATAATGATTTTATCTTCCATTAATCCTTCTGCATCTTCACTTTCAATTTCAGCATCTGGAAATATGTTGTAGATGGCCTGAGTTAATTCATCGAGATTTTCACTCTCATAAACAAACTCTCTAAATCTGATATTATGAATCATTTTATCAAAAAAGGTATTAAGAAAGGAGATTTATTTTTTTCTCCTTGCTTGTTCACTACCTTTTCCTTTGGAAGTTAATCCACGTCCTTTAGTTCCAGCACTAGTTAAGCCTCTGAGAGCTCTGTTAGTGTGTTTTTTGGAGCAAATCCAATTGATTTTTTCATCATTAACAATAGAAGGACTTTGTGGATCTACTAAGATAACTTCATAATATTTATATTTACCGTCAGCCCATACCCAGTAAGAGTTTAATACTTCTAAATTAGGGTATTTTTTAGCTACACGTTCTTCAGCAATCCTTTGAATGGATTTAGCTTGGGTAATTTTGTTTACACCCATTCTTTTAGGTTTACGTCCTCCGATAAAACGAGATTTCCTTCTTCCACCACGTCTTACTCTGGTTCTTACTAAAACGAAACCTTTTTTAGCTCTGTAACCTAAACTTCTAGCTCTATCAAGCCTGGTTGGTCTTTCAATTCTTTGAACTGCTGATTGCCTTCTCCATTTAGGAGCTCTTTCCCACATTAATTCCCTTACATAGGATTCATCTGGGTTTTTCCATGCATCTCTAATATATTTATACATAATAACACCTTTTGTTCAGCTTTTTTAAAAAGCCACATCCATGAGACATTGTCTCGAAAAAAGTTATGTAATCGTCAATAAATCAACGATAATAAAATATTTGTTTTGTTTATTTATAAAGTTATGGTTAAACATATAAAGAAAAATTAGTATTGAGTGTTAACGAATTATTTATAATTAATCCCATATAAAT
>OIEM01000311.1_pt1 | contig 26298 bp, 40 predicted proteins | sample 1581761 | NCBI WGS metagenome assembly OIEM01 (sample SAMN01760978, study PRJEB22395) | human gut metagenome | reverse complement strand
AGGAAGTGGATATAACGAACAGTGAAGTCCTTATAGAATGGGGAGTGAGATATGGAGGTTATGATGATGAAATTTTTGTAAAGATTATTCACCCCCTCTATTTCCCTAAAGAATATTACTATTTGAAGTGGGATTATACGTTGGGAGGGCATATAGCTATTCCCACAAAAGAAAGAGAGTTTGTTGCTAAAGCGATAGCATATATCGAAAATCATATCGGAAAAGAAATGGACGTTAAAGGGCGTATCTCTATGCTGGTAGGGTACAACAGAAAGACGGGAAATGCCATTGTTTCATATTTTAATGAAAATTGCGGATGGCATAGAATAGACAAGGGAGATGTGATTATAATTAATTCGCCTCTTAATCGTTCGTATCAATATGTAAGTATTGAAACATTAAAATATACTTTAAGTCCAACACGGTGTAAACTGAATGAAACAATAACAATAAACATTCAGTCGGAAGGAGAAGACGAAGAATATAAGGTAAAGACAAGTATTACCTATAGGGACAATGACAACAATAAAGAACGTGTCGTGTACGAAACGGAAAACACGGACGACAGTTTTATTCTGAATCATACACGAAGATACGAGAACAATGATTCATGCCCTTTATTGGACAGATTTATTTTTAGCGCATACCAGAGATATATAATACAAGGTATCGTAGAAAACAACGAAAAAGAATTGAAGAATGATACAGAAAATAATCGCTTACCTCTATCAAAAGAAGGTTACGAAGACTTATAACGACAATAACGACGGGTTTATATGCAATTTTGTCTTGGAATACAAGGACAAAAAAGATTTTGTGCATAAGATGGCATGCTATGCGGTCAATTTTGAACCCGTTGTTATCGGAAAGGAGAACCGCTATTTGGTCGAAGTGGATGTGCACGCAGTCCAGAATGTCAAGTACAACAATGACAGGGTATGGATGCCTCAATGCAAAGTTATGAAAATGGACTTGTTGTTACAGCCGTGGGAACTTACATTAGCAGAAAACGAAATAGAAATGTATTACGATGGACAGAGAAAAATTTGCGGAACCGGATATGACAGCGAAACCGGAAGAAATGCTGTGGTTTGAATCAACAATCAGTGAAAATGTGGAACCGGAGGTTTCATTTGTTGAACAGGAAAAGGAAGAAGTTTTGGTTTCGTGTACATGGTATTGATTTGGTGAAATAACTATTGCTTATTTCCCTATTAAAACTTACCTTTGTGGGTAAAACTTCTATATATGGCAAAAAAGATAGAATATACTAAAGAGGACATTCTAAAAGATGCGCCCGATTTCGTTTTAATCGCTTCACCCTACATGCAAGACAAGTACGTAGCTTATGAGATGGTAAGAAGGGAGCTTGACGAACACCCGGACCGTTTTATGCAGTATGAGGGGAACGAAGGTTATACCTATGTGATAGACCTTAAGCTCGTGAACATAAAGGGTATCATGGCGAAACGCGGAGCGTCCCAAGAAGCAATAAATGACGCTACAGAAATTCGTACAAATGTGATGTTACCCCTTCTTGCCAAGTTCCACAGAGTAAAGAGCGAGTATTTCCATGCTTTCGATTTGCACAATGACAAGGCAAAGGCGCTTGCAAAGCTCACTCCTATGCTTCTGGACTTGTTTGGTTCCATGCACAACCCCAAGGATATTATTAAGATTATCCGGAAAAAGGAAGGTTATTCGCTGGGAGAAGAAGATTTGGTAAAATTCTTCAACAACCACAAATCACTCATAGAGGCAAGGCAAAGCAAGTACGTGATGCGTTCTGACCGCTATAAGGTGGCAACGGAAGCCGGAAGACTGGAAATCATAAATGACTGTATGACAGACTTGCAGCTTAAATATGAAGAGTTCTGGAGCAAAGGGAATGTGGGAAGTGCACTCAATATCCTAAAGGAAATACGCGCCTTGTTGGAAGCCGCACGGAAGGAAGTAAAAGGTAATGAAATTAAACTTACAGTTGACGGAAAGATAGACATAAACGCGACATTGCACGGAGAGGAAAACATAAGCCGTGTAATGCGTGACATACCCGTAAACAGCCTTATAGTGGGTATGGTGGCTGCAAAATCGGGAATAAAGCCCGAAATACTGATGCACCAGCTTTGCACATCCTATTACAAGGACTTTAACGGCTTTGCAAGTAACCCGGTTTTGGGTTCCGAAAAGGTGATGCTGCCAGGAGCACTCATAAAAACCTATGACTGGAAAGAAATAGAAACGGAAAACAAGAAGTTTGTGGAAGAAATGATACCCGAAGTGGTCGAGGCCGAGATAATAGAAGAACCTTCCAAATCAAAGACAAGAGAACGGCTTCTTAACCGCCTACGACAGATGAAAGGTGTTGAAATCGGAAAGAAATAATTACATTTTGTTTTGACTTTTAGTTAATTTATGATTTTCAAAATTCATGCGGTGCATGGTCTGCGACAGATAGTGTACCTATTTATAAACAATTAAAAAACAAGTAGTTATGGTAAAGATATATGTTGAGGAAGTAATGAAATGCGTAATGGAAAGACTTACAAAAGAATACGGTCTGACCGAACAACAGGCATTGAAAGAAATTGACATGTGCATGGAAAAACTGTATGTGAAATGGATGCAGAACGAACCGATACCGGAAGAAAACAACGATTAATTAATCCTATAATAATAAATAGTATGATAGTAGCAATCGCAACAATGAGAATGGACGAGGACACAACGGTACAGGTACATGTGCCTATGGATGTGGAAATAATGCAGGTTCCTCCTACAGACAAGGAAGTAGAGAAAATAAAATCAGTCCTGGAAGAGGAAACCGGGTATAAATTCGTATCTTTGGATTCGATAACATGGGATGTGGACTACGAGATTTAAAATCAAACGAAAACTTTATGTTCATTTTTTGAGTATTAGTAGTTAATATCTAATTGACAGCCAGCAGTTTGTGATAAATAGCTGGCTTTTATTATATCCTTTTATATGTTAATTATATGTTAAAAGCACATAAGCACTTGCTTATGTCTAAATAAGGTCTTATATTTGCGTTGTGATAAGAAACAAGATGTCAAACAAATAAAAACAAAAGATTATGGCAAACCTTAAAGTAAAATTGGAAGGAAAGAAAATCGCAGAAAAGGTGATGGAGTTCATGGATAACTATTCATTTGGTCCCGTTTATGAGGGAATAAAGGAAGACGGGGACGACACCTATATCAGCGAGATACTGCGCTGCTTCCCTACAAGAAGAATAATAAACGATTTGGACGAACGCGGAGAACTCCATGAAGCATACAAGGAATATGTAGACATGAACGGAGTAACTCTCGTAAAGGACATAGCAAAGAGAATGACAAACAAGGAAAAGCTCGAACTCGTATCGGAACTTTTCAAGATACCTTACCTGGCAAGCCCGGAAGAATACGGGGAAGCGATAGCGAAGGCAGCAAGGGAACAATATTACAGATAATCAATAACCTCTAAAAATCAAAACAAAATGAAGACCTATACAGTATATTTCAGTGAACCCGTGACAATGAAGTACAAGGGTGACAGATTCAACAAGGAATTGAAAAAGTGGGAACACGATGTGGACTGCGAAGAGACAAGCCCTATGTTCACCTTCCATTCCCTGGCACCTGCAAAGAAGCTTATCAAGGAGAATATGGACAAGTACATAGATTCCATCATAACGAAAACATGGGCAAACGGTGACTGGGAGAACCTGGGTCCGATAAAGCTGTCCGGAAACAACAAGACTTTTGTTGCCAATACCAGACAGAAGGTTGCGAATTATTAAGTACACGGAAAGAAGGGGTGAAAATCAAAGTAACCCCTATCTTTTTGATTTCCAATACAGATATTTTACAAAACTTAAAAATAAAAAGATTATGGAAAGAGAAGAATTCCAGAAAAAGTACAACAACAGCATTCTGGTATGCTGTACAGAAAACAGTATCAATAAAGTATTCAATATTTGCGATTTAATGGACTTAACAGTCTCTAAATCAAAACAGATTACCGCTATATTGATAGGAGAACAGACAGCAAAAAGTCCATTGTTCCACGTGGAACAATTCTTGAATGACTTCTACAATGAAGTAGGAGCGACAAAGAAGACCATCCTATTCAAACAGAAAATGAAGGATGCAAAGAAGAAGATAATACACAAGTACAACAACTTCTACATAAGAAAGGGAACTGATATGGAGACCGTGGTAGAACTTATCCAGGCACTTGATATGAATGTAACCACAAGCCCGATAAACAATGCAATACTGATAGGGGGAGGAAAGACATACCCGGTAACATACCAGGCAAGGCAGTTTATAACGGACGTGATGGTGAACATGCTCAACGTGGTGGACCCGTTCACAAACAAAGAAACAATGATAGATATAAAGGAAGGCGACAATGTAGAACAAATGGTGAACGAGGCGGAATTTTACATCACCAGCATCTTCACAGCACCCCTACAGAAAGAATATAACAAGCAGAGAAAGATTCTTTCAATCGGATTCGGAAACAAGGAAAGGGTAATGGTAGACGAGGAAGATTTCCAAGTGTTCTTGAAAGCCTTCTATTACTTATACAAGTGTAATGAGTGGATAGGGAAAGACGATGAGAAGAACAAGGAACAGCCGAAAGAATCTGCCTTCAAGAAAGGAAACCGGATAATGTACACCATAGAAGACGAGAACGGAAACACCCATGCAGTAACCAGACTATCGGAAAGGGTGTACGAATCAAAGGAACACCACACCCTATTCATAACAGACGAAAAAGGAATTGTAACCGGGATATACAAGGAGAAATAAAAAGAGAGAAACACCCTCCACGATACCCTACAGACCCATATTTATCATTAACCCGTTATACATTTGTTACAATGGTAATAGGGATATCAAAGAGGAAAAGCAGTGATATGAATAACCGGGAAGGGAAAGACCCTTTGGCATAAAGAAGGGAATGCCCAGCCCCGATAACAATAGTATAAACCGTCAACCTATAATTGTTAATTTGCAAAGAAGGGGGAAGAGGCATATAACAGACAATATGACGTAAGGAACAGTCCTGGAACGGTTCTTGTATCATTGTAAAACGTGGAACAATCATATTAAAATATAATCGATTATGGAAAAGGATTTGAGAAACAACGTGAAGTACATTTTATTCTGCATAGAGTGCTTGCAGGCAGGCGTGGTAATGACACCGAAAGAATATGAAGTGGCATTCATGGCGGCAGAAAAGTTCGAGGGATTTGATGACAAGAGCTTCGAGAACATGAAGCCCGAACAATTCGCGCCCCGTATGAATGCTATGTTGCAGGCTATGTCAAAGAGAAAACAAATCATTGAAGGACTGACATTCAACCTGCTGACAAAGAAAAGCCTGGGTGAACTGATTGAAAGCAACCTTGTGGAAGAAGTTATGAAGGCAAAGCACATAGCCGCAGCAATGGCAGATGAGATGCTGGAACCGGACGAAAAACTGGAAAAGGTTGTGACTGACGGACGTCGTGTAATCGAGCACTTCATAGACCAGTGGAAGAACGCCCCTATTCAAGAAAAAGGAAAGAAGGAATACGAGCCGGAAAGTGACGCGGAAATCGTAGAATAAATCTTTCGGTATACTTATTATTTTCACAAAAGCCCCGAAATGGGGCTTTATTATCAAGCAGTTATGGATAAGTCGAAATTAAAAGAAGCAAATAAGCTACATAATAAAATCGAATATTTGAAAACCCAATTAGAGAATATTTCCAGGTTTGAGATAGAGAAAAAGATACAAATAACGAACTCTTATGATTCCTATTTCTATATTGACGAGGATATAGCGAAAACCTATTTCCCGATGATAAAAGAAAGCATGGAAAAGAAATTGGAGGAGTACGAGCGATTATTTTCAGAACTTTAGCTCGTTTTTGAGATAAAAACACTATCTTTGTTGACGTGATAATTAACTGGTAAGGTTGTATCGCAGTTGTATTTAAAGGTTAACAAAGGCGGTAGGGGTTGCAAGTCTGTTATGGCTGGGGGTGAAAGCCCGGTTTAAATGGCTGCAACCCCTATTTTATAAGCGAATAATTTGTTTATTTCATATTTATTGTTTATATTTAAAAAGAATAAATATGAAATTTCTGACAATAAGATTAATTAAACAATGAGGTTAGTTGAAAGACATATTATTAAGGATAACCGATTTGAGGAAGTTTGTCACAAGTCCGGATTATTGTACAACTATGTTTTGTATAATGTCCGGCAAGGCATCTTCTCAAATAGTTATTTAAAAGAATATGAATTTTCAACAAAACTAAATAGAGAAAACCAATTTGATTTTAGGAATTTACCTTCTTCTATTTCTCAACAAGTGATAGCACAAGTGTTTTTAGCTATAAAGGGATGGATGGGAAGCGTTAAGGAATTTGAGAAAAATTCTTCAAAGTTTCATTCAAAACCCAAATTACCGAAATACAAAAGCGGTAAGAAACAAAACATGATTGTTTTCACTACTGCTTCTTGTAGAGTAAAACAAGATGGATATATTCATTTTATTAAAAACATTATACAACCAATAAAAACCAATGTAGAGAAAGAAGAACTTAAACAAGTAAGGATAGTGCCGCAAGCAACATGTTATGTTGTGGAAGTGATTTATGAAAGAAAGGAACAAAATCTTAATTTACAAGAAGATAACTTCCTTTCAATTGATTTAGGATTGAACAATTTATGTACATGTACCAACAATGTAAACCAGAAGTTTTTCATTGTAAACGGAAAAGTTGTCAAATCTTTTAATCAATGGTTCAACAAAACAAAAGCAAAATGGATGTCTTTTGTAGGAGACAAGGGTATCTCAAAAAGATTAAAGAGGTTGATTTGTTATCGCAATCTTTGGATTAATGATAAAATACATAAAATCAGCAGGTTTATTATTGATTTTTGCAAGAAGAACGATATAGGTACGATAACAATAGGTCTTAATAAGAATTGGAAACAGAATATCAATCTTGGAAATAAGAACAATCAAAAATTTGTTGAAATTCCTTTTTCAAGTCTTATTGATAAAATTTCCTACAAGGCAAAGTTAGTCGGTATTGATGTAAAAATAACAGAAGAAAGTTATACATCCAAAGTAGACCATTTGGCTTTTGAAACTCTCGAAAAACACGATATTTACTTAGGGAAAAGAAAGAAACGCGGATTGTTCCAATCGTCTGTAAATCAATTGATTAATGCAGATATAAACGGTTCAATCGGAATAGTAAGAAAAGTATTCGGTGATTCTGCTGTACAGCAGATAATCGGTAGTGGGTTAGCGTTTAACCCTATCAGAGTAAATGTTTTGTGATATAAATACGAATTTGATGAATAAAATAAATAATTTTAGTAACGTGGAAAGAAAAGAGATTATTGGAAGACTGGGAAGGTATTTCACGCTCCCCGAACTTGTATGCCCCCACGTATACGGCAAGTATTCAGAATCGCAGATATGGAGCTTTTTTACAACCGAAGCACTGGAAACGCTTCTTGTATTGAGGGAGGAAATCCTATGCAAGCCCTTCATTATCAACAACTGGAAGAACGGAGGAAGCTATTCCCAGCGCGGTTTACGATGCAATGTGTGTGTTCTATGCAAGGAAAAGACAATGCTTGAAAAGCCGTATATGAGCGCGCACGCATTAGGTCGCGCATTCGATATTACTGTGTCCGGTATGGAAGCGGAAGCGGCACGGAAAATCATTGTGGACGATTCCGACAAGCTTCCTTATCCTATCAGACTGGAAGACGGTGTTAATTGGCTGCATGTAGACACTATGGACCTATGCAACGGCAAGAAAGTGACGCTATTTAATGCGTAAATATATTTTACTATATTCAAAAAGTATTCTCCCTTATAGGGCAATCGATACTACAGTATGCTGTAGCCGCGATTTTGCAAATTTCGTATTTTTATCATTTGTAAATTTAAATTGAAATAATTATGTATCCTACTAAAGTAAGTATAGCAAATAACAAGGGTTTTGAGAGCATAACAGCGATTTCACGCGCTTTCGAGGTCGGCACACCAGCCGAAGATGTGGTACTGTCAAAGTACACCTTGATTCCCGATGACAAAAGGGCGTTTCTTATTATTCCGTTGGCTGCTGGTACTGTCAAAGTACACCTTATCGGTGAGACTGGTCCAGATACATACACCATTTCCGAGACCGAGGTTTCCGCTTATATGGGTTCTCCTATGCCTTATCTTATTGATAAGGTGTTTGTTGACGGTACTACTGCACAATTCAATATAGGGTTATGATTGGTATTGGTACAAGTCTTTTGTTTGGCAGGAGGGCTGGCAAGGCTGGTCCTCCTATTCCACCCTTCAATAAGGCTATGGTGGACGCATGGTTTATGTCCGGTTTGTCCAATATTGACAAGCCTTCTTCTATTCGTGGAATTAAGGGTAATGAGATGGCTCTCAAGAACTTCACTTATTCTCTTTCTTCCGGATTCGGTAAGTATGAGATAGATTTCAATTCTTGGACAAAGAATGTAAATGCAGTCAATTTCACAAACTCCGATTCTGTTATTCATCTGACGGAAATATTGGTTGCAAACAGTAAGTTTTTACAGACATCTGTAGACGCAACAATATCTTCATACAAAGTAAAGGTGGAAGGCATAACGGATGATATCAAGTTAAGATATGTATCTTATGCCGAAGACGGTACCGGAACATACACCTATCTTAAGAATGGTATCAATAATCTGCCAATATCCTACAAGAAATATACCGGGTTTGCTGCATCTGTAATTGGTACTTGTAATATCACCATTACCCAACTCCCCACAGCCTATGAAGGTGCACTGGTATTCGATGGAGTGGATGATTACTGTATATGTACTGGACTTCCTATCATGACTGATTATACAGTGATATGTAGGAGAGAAATAATAAATAAAGAATCTGGTGCTATAGCAAGTAAAAGAACTTCATCCTCTCAATGGGACGGTGCATTTATTTTTGAAAGAAATAATCAGTTAACCAGCTTCGGACAAAATAACTACCGTACAATTCAACAAAATAATGTATCTTATATGACAACTACTTCTTATAATGGAGATACTATAAGTCGTGGCTCATTACAAGATACAGAATATTTGGTTTTAGGTGCTGATGGTTTTAATATTGATTTGAATAAAGCACATGGATTCTCCAATTGTGCTATCTACTATTTTGCCCTCTATAACAAGTCTCTGACCATTGAAGAAATAGAGGCCGAGAAGGAAAGACTTAATGAAGAATGGTTGAAACGTAAAAATTGAATAATATGAAATGGTTAGTTATACCCATAGAAGAACTAAAACAGTTCGATAAAGACTGGGAGACAAGAAGAATGAGTAACGACGGCATGAAGGCGTTGCTACATGAAGAGACGTACAACATGCTTGTACCTCCTATCATGATGCTTTCGGAAGGAGAGGAACTTGTAGAAGAGGGAATCACTTATCCCTATCCTTTGGTGGATGAAAACGAGATAGCGAATTCTGGTGATTGGGTCAGTGACGAGGTGATTTGATTGTTTTCGGGATGCCGGGAATTCGGGTGTTTTGCCTGGTTCCCGGTTTTTCATTTTCTTTATTTTATTGTATACCGAAAAACAACTCAATTTTCAGAGTTAGGATTAACTGTCTGATAATCACACACCATTTTCCTCTATTTCCGAAAAATATAATGTCACTGAAAGAAAGGTTATGTTAATCTTATGTTAAAATGACATACGCAGTTGCTTATGTCCAAATAAGGACTTATATTTGCAATGTGATAAGGAAACAAGGTCAAACAAATTAAAAGAAATAAGGTTATGAAAGCAGAATTTTACAAGGTGAGAGGTACGGAAATGGAAGAGATAATGAAGAGAGGTAATAACAACGAAATCTCCTCTATGATTTCCAAGAAACAACAAGCACTTGCCGAGGCACTTGAAAATGTGGAGTTCTATAAGTCTATCGGGAATATGGAGTTTGCAGCCAATGAACAGAACCGCGCTAATCTCCTTCAAAGACAACTCGAAATGTTGAACAAATAAAAAGATAAGAGTTATGAAGATAATGAACGTTATCAAGGAAGTAAGTTACAAAGGTCACACAATAACAATGTTTGAAGATGGCTTTCACCAAGAATTTGCCATCATAGATGGTGATGAATCAAAGCTGTATGATAGCATTGCGGATGCAAAGAGAGTTGTCAGAGGCGAGCAGCCTCATTACGAAATCAATTAACCCGGTAGCCTTCGGGCTACCAATAGAACAAATAATATGGATATAAAAGAAATATGCTTGCTGATAGCACAGCTAAAGAAGGAGAATGAAACCAATTCCCCGGAAGAAAAGGAATTCAACCTTAAATGGATTGAAATCCTAAAAGAAAGTATAGATAAATCTATAAACAAATCTATAAACAAGTCTATTTTTGATTACGGCTTCGGTTCCAACCATATATGGGTCAGTGAAAAAGAAAGCGGTAAACGTCTTATTCTTGTTGAATTCTAAAAATTTTACATTATGAAAAAGCAGCTTATAAATTTCTTTCACGGTCGTTTCGGTAATAAAATATTGAAAGCCAAATATCGTGAATGGTGGGTGCGTTTCTGGTACGGAGTAGGTGCACTCACTTGTACCCTTCTTTTCTTCGGAATGATACAGTTCTTGTCCTGGCTTTCTGATTTGATTAATTATGTTTTCTAATAAAAATATTTTACAATTATGAAAAAGGTATTATGTGACAAAGACGGGAAATTCTTGTCCGTCCATGATAGAGATTGTATTCTTACAGAACTTGAAGACGGTAATTGTCTGACACATGAAGACGGTACGATAGTGATATACAAGGAAAGTGAAGAAGACCCGTTGCTGGAAAACATATACTTCCATGCCTATTATAAAAACGGAGGCTTTTTTCTTCCAAAAAACAATTCTTCTTTTCATGATTATGTCAGTTGTGGATACAGATTCTCTACAAAAGAAGAAAAGAAGCGTATGAACGAGATTCTTTCTGAAAACAACCTATACTATGACGAGAAAGAAAAATGCCTTAAAAAGCTTCGCTGTCGTGCCAAAATCGGTAATTCCTATTACTATATTGACTGGAACCGTTTTGTGATATGTAAGGCTACAGAGGAAGAAAACGAATCGGACAATTTACGGTACAAAAACCTTAACTATTTCCAGACCAAGGAAGAAGCGGATTCCAAGTTGTTTGCGGTTAAATCGATTCTTGATGATTAAGAAAGAATGCTACATCTGGGTTGGACAGATTGTCGAATACCGGGGAATGACACTGCGGAAAGTCCGACCGGGCAAATATGTTGTCATTTCTCCTTGTTCCCTTGTTTCGAGACCCGTATATATTGACAAGGGCGAAAATTTGAACGTTCTTTAGTATTAATTATTTGTTTTATTTTCATATATTTGCAAACATGATAACAGCGATATTTATATGTCTCGTTCTTCTTACAGTAGTCCTTATCACCCTTCTTTTGTGGTGCATAGGGACGGTTACGGGAATTCAGAAAAGAATGGACGCTCTTCTTTATGTGGTCTCCTATATAGACCTTATCCAGAGAAAGCGGTTTATCCGGTATCTGGACCAGCTCTCCAGGAAGATGAGTTGTAATGAGGACGAGATGGAAGACAATCAAAAACAATTCCTATTCCATTTAAGCCAGGAACTGACAAGCGAGATAAAAAGGATGGAAGACGATTATAAAGATTTGATATGAGCAAAAAGAACGAATTTACATACGACGGGGGAAGCCAGTACATTGATTGGCTTTGTTATTCTAACAAGCTTGTTTTGCTCCGTGACAATGATAATGTAAAGGGTGAGGACAGAACGGAGATTGCGCGCGCCCTAAAGTGCAAATCTGGCGATATCCTTTGCCTTGTACTGGGTCGGAATATCAGTTCCTTTGCCTATCATAAGATTATTGAGGATATGGAGGGGCGCACTGTTGAAAGTATCGTCCAGTCCAAAAACCCGGTATTTTCTTCCATCTACTGGACCGGGAACAAGAAAGCGGCCCTTTCAGACCATACTATCTTTGTTTCCTGGGAAATACTTAAAGATACCATTAATGACTGGGATAACGCGCCTTATTTCTATCCGGACATTGTTTAGAACCTTCTTTCTCAATTTTTATATATTTGTTTGACTAACACCCGGTTACGCTCTTCGTGAAAGAATGTTTCCGGGTGTTTTCTTTGGGATTATATGTTAATCTTATGTTAAAATGACATACGCACTTGCTTATTTCTAAATAAGGTTTTATATTTGCAATGTCTTCTTAAGGGAGGCGGTTAATTAGGTCAAACAAATTAAAGAAACAAAGTCATGAAAAAAGGAAATTTACCAAAACAAGAATACAAGCTTATCAGCATGTGTATGCAAGGAGTTGAAAACGGAATAGCCTACAGTTGTTCGGATTGCGGACGCACGATATTCAATTTTGCAATAATCAAAGGAGAAATGGATAACAAGGAATATGTCGTAGGTCTTACTTGCGTAAAGAAATTGCTAAATAAAACCATCTATTTTTCAAATGAAACACAATGGGAATACGAGAAGGAATTAGCAGGATGGAATAACGCTATGAATTCAAGGAAATGGTTAGATAAGAACCAGTCCAAAAGAATCAAGGAAGGTTTAAAACCTTATGAACTGGAATATAAGGAATTCACTGGATATGATGGGTTGCAGTATTGCTATCTGGAAATGAAGATAAACGGTAAATATGAAGGACATACGGCATTTATCGAAACAAAATACAATTCCGTATTTAACGGAATCAAGAATTGAATAATCTATTAAAATGAAGTCAAACAAAAATTTTACAAGAACATGAGAACATTAAGCAAAGGAAACTACCGGGTCGTATATGACCCGGCAAAGGATGAAAGCATGAGTATGATTGCCGTATACAGAAAGAACCTGGACGGCACGTTATCCCTAATAAATAAAGAGATGGGAGAAGTGATGGACGATGATACCCTAAAGGAATATGCAGTAAAAATTATTAACGAACTAAATAAAAAGGAGGATTAAATTATGAATGCAGGTATCGTATTTTTAACTATCATTATTTTTATCGTTCATCTTATGTTGAGTGCCGAAGTAGGCTCTACGGCAGAAAGGATGAACAGGAGTTTCGGTGTATGGATGCTTCTGGCACTTATCATTTCCCCGTTTATCACAGCCATCTTTGTTCACTGCCTGGGACCTATTCCGGTTCTCAAAAAGAAGGAGGAAGAAGACAATGAAACCAAGGAATGACAGATATATCTACTATTATGACAAGCGGTCCAAAAACAAGCCGTACCGGGTTATAATAGAACTGGAGAAGAAGAAGTACAATATAGGTTATTTCCGTACTGTAGAAGAAGCGAGGTCGTCCCGTGATGAGTTTATTAAAAATCATTTTTCCGTCTCCATAAGCTGGCAACGGTTACAGGAAATGAATGTGATTGTGGATAAGATTGCCGAACTTTCGGAAATTCTTCTCTCCTATAGGGATATTTCCACAAATGAGGTTATTCGGAAAATCGGGAATATCAAGCAGAACGCGATTTCCATAAAGAAAGTTATTGCATAAATATTCACTCAATTTGTATAATTATTCATTTTTGTTTTGTAGTATGAGAACATGGGTTTAGCGAAACCCGACAGACTGGGACGTTGTGAAACGTCCCTTTTCTTTTTCTAAATCTTGACAATCGAGTTAATAATACTTGAAGAATGACAAAAAACCATAATCTACCAGTCCTTTTTCTACTGCATTGGCTTCTTGTTCAAACACGATTGCGTGGTAACAATCATGGTTTATAGCCTGGATTCTCTTAATCCATTTCTTTATACCGCCACTGAAACCCGGGTGATATTTGATTAAGGCTCCTATTACACGTACAAGCCATTCCAGGGCGTAATACAGATAGAACGTCAACGGGATAAGGAGAAGTAGCCAGGGGCACGAGAAAACGCCTGCAAGACCGCTAAAAAGCACGGTTCCCGGTATCATTAATGATTTCCACTGGTAGGAGTGGGTTTCTTCATGTTTTAGGAATTCTTCGTCGTAATACTCTTTCGTTTTCTTGCAAAGCAACCAGCAAAAAATTAGAATTGCGGAAAAGGTCGGAATGATAATTTTCGCAATTTTCGATTCATAAATCACTTTCATATTTTTACAATTTTTAAGATTAAACATGTGTAAAGGTAGGCTTTTTCGAGGAAATTTCTGTCAATATTTATTACTATTTATAACTATCTGGAAATCAATACTTTGACGTTTTACCATAAGGGTATTATCTAACCCCTAAAGGGGTACGTAGTTCCCTTTCTTCTTTTACCCTTACGGGTATATTAATAGGAGGAGGAACTGCAATATAGCAATAGGGGGTTTGGGGGAGGAAGGGGAAAGAGTGAAAAATGGGGAAGGGGGATAAAGTGAGATATGGAAAGTGTTAACGGAAGTAAAAACAGAGAAAGGGAGATGAAGCGAAAGAAAGAAGACGAAAACAAGAAGGGATTTTGGGAAAAAGGCGCGCCCGGCAAAAATTTTCTCGAAAAAATTTTGTGGATTGAAAATTTATCCCTATGTTTGCAGTGCTTAAACATAGCGGCTAAGGTCTGATGAAGATTTGGGAGCCGCAAAAGAAAAAGGGGTTACTCTTTAGTTTTCTCACTAAACATTAGCTTCTTTTTGAAAAATCCCCTTTTTCTTTGTTTTTGTTTAGCAAGAAAGAAGCTAAAAATTAGTGGGTGTCCTTAAGCAAGACATAAAACCAAAAATGGTATTTGTAGAGTGAGAAAATTAAAGAGAAGTGTATGAAAAAAGATACAGAAAAATCGGCATCATGCCAGGACATTTCAAAAAAGATTAAGTTTCCTATTAAGGATTTGAAGAGTATACATACTATCCAGGATTACGAGTATTGCTGCGTATTGTGCGCTATTAGATTGATAAACAACAAGTATTGCAAGAGAAATCAGAAAAAATATCAGTATAAGACGTTTTGGAAAAGAAGTTTTACTACACAAGAACTGTCATTGAAGATTGCGGAAGAAGTGGGTATTTCCTACAGAAAAGCGAAGGATTATATCAAGTTTTTAAGATTGAATGACTATATTAAATTTCCCGAAAAGGATGTATGCACAATCATAAACAAGGATTTCAAGGATGTAACGGAAGAGATGTATTTACCCGATTATTTGCGTTATGTGATTAAGGAGAAAGGGGTAAAATGGTCTCCTATTTTTACAAGGATATTGAATTACATTTCAAAGAAGATAAGATATTACAAGTATTGTAAAGAGATTGCAGAGTATAATTTGGACGTATGGAATGACGAGGAATCAAAGAAAGACGAGATTTTAAAGATAGTTGAATGGCTGTACAATAACGAGGACTGGAAGGAATCGGATTATGACAAGGTTTATGAAAAGGCTGTAAAGATGGCGCATAAGCACGCATTAGAGGCAATAAAATGGAACAATTGCGAAGTATCGTTCTATGAAAGCCCTAAACGTATTGCAAGCCGTATGAAATGCAGTGTAGACACAGTGAGAAAGTTTATAAAGGCATTGAAAGAGATTTTTGGAGAAAGAGTATACATGAAGCCGGAAAAGGCGACTAAATCAATGAGATACAACCCTAATTTGAATAACTATACGATAGCATTGCCGGACAGGGAGGAATGGAAGAATATATTTGCAAGAAGATTTGAGAAGATTAAAGAAGGTGTTTCAAGGGTAAAGGATTCTGTTTATTATCTCAAAAGAGTTTGGTTCAGAAAAGAAAAGGGTTATTTGTGGGAAGACAAGGAGTTCAATAGAATAGCAAAAAGAAGTGCTACTGTAACGTGTGGAGAAAAGGAATTGCCGTGCAAAAAGAGGTTGAGTTTTTATTACACCCTAAAAAAGAACTTGGAATACTGGGAGGACAATTTCGAGAAGGAAAAGGAAATAGAAGAAGAAAAGGAACGTTTTTATAAGTCTGAAATACAAAGGGAGGTTGAAGAAAACAGCAGAATTGATTTGGTGGCGAAATATCGCTGTCACGAGGCACCCGAATACGAAAATTACAACCCTAATGAATTTGAAGCATATAGAGTATGGAAACGGTAAGTGAATACATATACAATGACTATGAGACCGAGGACGTAGAACTGTACGCAGAACAGATGATACGGGAACGCATAGCGCGTGACGAGAAGCGACGCGAACAGATAGAAAAGGCTTTGGCGAAAGCCGAAAGGACCAGGAAACGGGTAGAAAACAGAAGACGGAAGTATATAAAGACAAACCCTATCCGCGCGAAGTACAAATACCCGGTATTGGATAAATATTCAAGTTAAAAGCTTGGTTATTTGACTGATAATGCCTATTTTTACCGTTGTAATTGCAATTTCGTTATAACTTAAAAAGGCATTATTCATGGATAATAATAGAAAAGAAGAGAAAGTGTTCGGACGTGCACAATTTGAACAATTTCTCATTGACAACAACTACGAAGCGTTCACCGCAAAGCAGGTAGCGGCTTTTGCTACTGATGTTTTGAACAAGTCAGAAAACAACGAGATGGACGATTTCGAGAAAGCATGTGCGGCTGCGGACTGGAAATCACTTGAAACGGTTAAAGTGCTGAATGACATTTACGAGGAAGAACCTATGTTCATAAGACCCTCACAAGTGGAAGTGATACCGGGAAAGGAAGGAATTTTCAAATCAATGTCCGAGAACCGGGACATGTTGCGATACAAGGAAACCCCTCTAAACATTTTCAAGGGCATAGCCGGAATGTGCGTATCTGATGATATAGAGAAGGCACGGAAGGGCGAACCAATCGGAACTGTCAAAAGCTGGGGAGGGAAGGAATACGTGAAGACCGCTAACGGATGGGTACGTCGCCAGGGAATCAAGACAAAGGAGACCGCGAAGGAGGAGAAGCCGAAAGAAAAGAAAGGCGGTTTTCCTACAGTTGAAAAACTTGTGGCTGCGGCCGCAAAGTCGGGGCACAACCCTAAAGAGGCAGAGAACGTTATCAGAGAACGCTATGACTATCTGAAAAAGAAATATCCGGAAGCCTCACCAAGTAAACTTGTACACATTGCATATACAATTTCCTAAAATTCCGTCGCATATGATTATGGGAAAACTACATAAAATAAGGGAATACGTAATGAGTTTATATTTTCCCGTGTTGCTGAGCATACCTATCTCTTTTTCCAACACGGCATCCTTCATTGAGAAATATGTGTTTCGGGACTGGGAGTTCTTGAAATACCTAATGATTCTTATAGTGATAGATACACTTGTAAGCTGGGTATATCATATCAAGAACAAGGACTTTTCAAGCAAGGGCTTTTCAATGATTATTACGAAGCTTTTCATTTATTCCGCTATTCTGATTGTTTCGCATGTGATGGGGAACTTTACTGTGGAAGGCGGCAATGTGGAGATATACACATGGTTCCGTGCTGTGGTGTGTAATGCGCTTATAATACGTGAATCAATCTCAATCGTGGAGAACGCGGCAAAGGTAAGCCCCACTTTGGTACCGCAGAGAATAAGGAAATATCTGTCTGATTTCGACGAGTTCGGGGATAAGAAACCGGAGACGATAAAGGAAATGAAAGGAGAATGACTATGGCGCAAGGAAATTATTTGCCCGGAACCTATTCAAGGGTTGGAACAGAGGAAAACCCGGGCACATACCTTGGAGGAGATTCGGGCGGTACTTCACAGACAATGCCGCCAAAGGTGAAGAAGGTATGGGTGCTGGAGCACGACAGATGGAACATGCGCAATTATTGGATTTCTGGAGGGAAGTTCAGTATTCCGGCAGTATGGGTACTTACCAAAGGAGTTTGGGACAACTTCGGCAAATGGATGAAAGACGGATTTTGGAGAATGGGACAACTCATTTTCTCTACAGACAATATTTGGCATGATAATTTCGTATGGTATAACGATTTAAAGTTTAAATTTTAGAGATTATGAAAAAAGCAGTTTTTTATCAAATACAGGACGGTGATACCGAGGCACAGGTTGCACAGGGATTGCAAGGCAATTTCGAGGCTTTGCAGCAGGAGATAGAGGCAATCCCCACCTATTCTTTGCCTATTAAGATGGACCCTAATAGTGGAATTATCAACAGTGAGGAGGACTATAACAGTATTCTCCCCGAATCCTATCTGACGGAATATCCGTGGCAGGCTGAATATGCAGGTGGTCTTCCTTGGTTATGGATGAACTTCAAGGCGAAGGTATCGGAAGGTACTCAGATTTGCATTAAGCATAACAACAAGTTCTGCGAGTTCACCAACATTCCAGAAACTATCGGCACCGTATCTGTCAACAAGAAGATTCTGACAATGAAGGAGAAGAACGAATATCTGGGTTTCGAGTGTCAGAAGGATTTGGGCGTACAGAAAGTGGACTTGAAAGGCATTTACCAGGTTTACGTACTGGATGCTGACGGTTCCGTGGAACAGGAAATTGTATTTGAATGTAAGTAATTAACAATTAAAAATAGAAAAGATTATGAGACTGTATAGATTTTTGGACGAAGACAAGAATATTGATGTGACATTGGTAACGGACGGAAGTTGCGACCAGAAGAAAGTATTCATCACTGAATCACCGCGCGGAATTACCCCTAAAGGAAACGTGACGGACCCGGAAGGCGGTGCCGAGCTTTTGAAGCTTGGTTTCAAATGGAATGTAGGCGAAGCCGTGATGCACGAGGAACTTGTAGCATTTGCGGAAGAAAAGGGTTTGGAACTGATTATCGACCCCCAGGGATTGAATGAAATTGTTGCGGTAACGGCAGAATGGAACGAAAACGATGCATGCGTTATTACAATCAAGACAAGTGTTCCGGCAAAGAAGGATGTCGACATTTATTTCCCTAATAGCGTGAATCTGAATGAGAGCGCAGAAAGATTCGGAGTAATCAGAGGAGACCGCAAGACCATTGCTACCAAAGTTATGTCCGGAAAGCCTATGGCGTTTACGCTGGCTGACCTTGGTTTGGATGCAAAGGAAGATTTGAACGTGGTTGTAATGACAGATAACAATACATGGCGCGAAGAACTCGTAGCTGAAAACAACTAAAGGGATTATGCTACGGTTATTGTTTACAACAGAAGATAATGTCCACCAAATGACTGTCGTAACTGACGGTATCGACAGTCAGATGAAGGTTTTCGTGACGGAAAGCCTCTATGGTGACGTGGAATATTATAAGGGGCTGGGTATCGTGATTGAACCCGGACACACCTATAATATCGGACAGTTCAAGGAATGGGCGTTTAAGGCGCTTGTTAAGCTTATCTCATATCCGGAAGGATTCGGAGAAGAGGGCGCGGTATTGTCGGACGTGCAGGAAGTTGTGGAATACGTATTGGAGACTAAAGAACCTACACTCAATTTCCCTGCAAAGGGAGGTGATGATATGTGCGTGGTGACGTCTTCAAAGCAGACTTTCAAGAATGGACAACCAGTAGGACATCCAGAAGGTGTCCCGGTAACATTCTCAATATCTGGAACCGGATTCAAGGTTGACGGTGGAGGACAAGTAACGGTTGACGAGAACCCAAACAACACGGCAAGAAAAGCGGTAGTGACGGTTAAACAGAATGAAAGCGGAAAGACATTGCAGATTACATGCAACCAGGCTGCATCTACTGTAACCTACGAATATGCGCTTACAGCCAATTCACAGACCATACAGTTTGTAGCGCTTGGAGAAACGAAGAGTTTACAAGTTGTTTCAACAAGACAGAAAAAAGTTAACGGTAAACCGTCTGGTGATGTCGAGAAGGTAGATACGACTGCACAGATTACCGGAACCGGATTCAGCCAGACTTCATCCGAAACATCTAATGGAGAGAATTATAGTATAGTGGCGGCTGAAAACAAGGCAGAAGCAGCCAATAACGGTTCTATTACCATTACACAGACTGGAAGTAACAAGACGGTAAAGGTTACGTTAACACAGCTTGCAGCGACAGTTACCTATGAATATACATTGACTACAGACCCGACAACACTTTCATTTGCAGCAGCAGGAGAAACAAAGATATTCGGTGTTTCAAGCAAGAAGCAGAAGAAAGTGAACGGGAAGAATGACGGTTCACCTATGACGGTTGACTACACTACTGTAGTGAGTGGTACGGGATTTACCAAGGGTTCTACTGAATATTCTGTAGTGGCGGATGTAAATACTGGCGCACAGCGTACCGGAACGGCAGTTGTTACGGCAGTAGAAGGAGATAAGAAAGCTACCGTGAATTTAACTCAATTGGCTGGAGCTTAAAATTTATTCATGATGGGAAAGAGAAAAGGAAAGATAATACAAAAAGCGGAAAAGCCGGATTTGGTTGCAAGTCTTTCGAGTTTGTCCATTGAAGAGATAGACAGGCTGCAAAAAGCTGCACCTATGGCATTCCAAAGCAAATTGCAGGCTGCGTTAAACTCAAACGATGCAGGGGAGATAATGAAGGCTAATTTGTATCTGGGAGAAATCAATAGACAGCCTACAAAAATTCAGTCTGTTTTCTTTGACCCTAACGACATATCCGGTAACGGAAGAGGATTCAAGGATTCTAAAGGGGTTCTGTCCTTTTCCGTATTGCGCCGGATGGGGGACATTCATATAGTGAAAAGTATCGTGTCTACACGCGTGGAACAGATAATGAACTTTATGGATTTTTCGGAAGACGAGCAAAAGGAAGGCTTCACAATCAGAAAAAAGAAGAGCCTTTTTTCTACCGGGGATGAGAAATTGACAAACGAGGACAAGAAAAAGATTTCAAAGATAGTTGATTTCCTGGAAAAGGGAGGATGGACGGACAAATGGGACAATGTAGACAGCTTGCAGGAATTTGTAAGTAAAATAATGTCGGACAGTCTCACATTAGACCAGTTGGCCTTTGAAATGGTCCGCAACAGAATGTGGGAATTGCAGAAGTTCCGCGCTGTGGATGCTTCTCTGATACGTTTTTTGGATAGTGTAGACCCAAGACAAAGGGAAGGTTTCGAGCAGTACAGATTCAAGGGGCATTTGCCGCGTTACTGCATGGTGTGGGATGAAATGATTCTTCATAACCCTATAACGAAGGAACCGATATTGTATTACCCGTGGGAGCTTGGTTTTGGTATCAGAAACAAGACATCTGATGTAAGAAGAAACGGATATGGGGTATCGGAATTGGAAACGTTGGTGAATATCATAACCTGGATATTGTGGGGCTTTTCTTATAATGCGAATTTCTTTTGTGTTTCACCAGAAACACTCGTTACGACGAATAAGGGTTTAAGAAGAATAAAAGATTTGGTAGGTACAGAATTTGAAATTTTTGACGGTGTGGAATACTGCAAGGCATCCGCATACAAGACAAGAATAGATGATTTGTACGAAACAAGACTGTATAACGGCTTAAAGATAAGAACAAGCCGAGAACACAGATTCTTGACTATAACGGATAAAGATAAGTCTCCCAAATGGAAAGAACAAAAGGATTTGACTACAGACGATTACTGTCTTGTGGATATAAATACCTATGGCGATTTCCACGAAGAGGATTATTTTATAGGAAGAGAATATTTTAGAGAATTTACTAACCCGACAAAGGAAGCTGTACTTAAGAAGGAGAGAATCTTTACACCTTCTTTGGAAATGGTGAAGGATAAGAATTTCTGGGAAATGATTGGCTTTGCTTTGGGGGACGGTACCTGGTTGGAACATATACTTGAAATTTTTCCTCATCATACGAAAGATAAAAAACTTTTTGGTGATTTCCCTAAAGTGTTGGATAAATACGGAATAAATTATCGTATAAAGAAAAGTAATCCTTCCACACAAAGAAGTGATGGGGAATATGGATATCCGTATATATTCATATATGATACATGTTTTATTGACTGGCTTATAAGTATAGGATTCGGATATACAAGGGACAAGAAGATACCCGTTTCTGTATTTAACTTGCCGGAAGAGTTGAGATGCGCGTTTTTGAGAGGACTGTTTTCGGCAGATGGACATACTTCGGCAAACATAATGGGGTATAAAACTCCTACCATTTGTTGTGTGAACAACGATTTGAGGCAAGATATATTACAGTTGTTGTTAAGTGTTGGGGTTGCTGCAAGAGAGTATGTTGTTTCCAATAAGAAATACGGTTATCCTACAACAATTGTTATTCAAGACGTGATGTCTTTTGTTGGGAAGATAGGCTATTTGCAGGATTATAAGAATGAAGGTATATTAAGGGGAGAAAAAACAAAGGATAAATGGGATTTGGTGCCTAATTCCTTGGCTTTAGATATACTGGAAAACAACAGAGGAGGTGACATATCTTTCTCAAAGCATCATGTGAAAAAAGGTGGAAGGATAAGTAGAGGTAAATTAATAAGGGTTTTGGCCGAGGCAGGATGTAATGTGCCGGAAATATTAAATTATCATTTCTATAAGGTAACGGACAATTCCAGACTTGTAAAGGAGAAGGAACAACTTTACGATATAGAGGTATTCAATGATAAGCATATATTTCTTGCCAATTATACAGCAGTTCATAACTGCCAGGGGTCTCAGCCTAAAGGGTTTATCAATATAAAGAATCCTAACATATCAAACAGTACATTGCAGGAGTTTAGGCAGGCATGGACGCAGACGATGGCAGGATATCAAAATTCGCACCGCACACCCGTTATAAACGGTATAGATTTGGAATGGGTTGATTTACAGAAACTTAGCAATCGTGATATGGAATTTAACGAGTGGATAAAGTTTCTTATCATAATGACATGTTCCGTATATCGTATAGACCCGTCCGAGCTTGGATTCAATTTTAAAGAAAGTCAGCAGATATTCGGACAGGACGGGCAGCGCGAAAGATTGAAGCACAGCCGGGAAAAAGGATTGAAGCCTCTATTGATATTCTTGCAGGGTGTCATTACAAAGTATATTGTGAGTGAGCTGGATGAAAACTACGAGTTTGCATTTACCGGAATAGAGGTGGAAGACGAGGAAGCACAGGTAAAACTGGATTCTGAAAAATTGAGTAGCGGAATGGTTTCTATGCAGGACATATTCAAGAAGTACAACGGACGTGACTTTGACCCCGAAAAGGACATCATTCTTAACCAGGTATACCAGGGGATGAAGCAGGCAGAAGAACAAAACAAGATGTTCGGAGCTTCACAGCCTGGACAACAGCCGGAAGGTGTACCGGAGGACGAGGAAGACCCGTTCGCACAATACAAGTCGTTTAACGACAATCCTATAATGAAACCAGCAGTTGACTATTATTTAAAAAATCTTTACAAATAAGAAATTATGGAAACTTTCGATGATTTAAAGTTAGAAAGATATATAAACAAGGCTCTTTTGGAAAAGAGCTTCGGACGTACAGAATTGTATGATACGCTTTTGGAGATTGCGAAGGCACAACAAGGCGTATATGTGAACAACGCGGTAAACCGGAAGCTTGGCATTGTTGGGCTGCCATACAAGAAAAGAAAGGCTACGGAGGAAGAGAAAGCCGATTTAACCAAGACAACAGAAGACCTTTATAAGGAAGGTAGTGCGTGGAAACGAGACAGACAGATTAAAGTACATAACAAAGTGAAGTCTGAATATCGGAAGAAAATGCTATTTGAGACAAAACCGCGTGCTTACTTAATGCTTGGCGGTGGTGGTTCGGGCAAAGGGTATTATCTTAAGAAGATGAAGGAGAAAGACCCTTCTATTGATAAACTTCCAGTTATTGATGTGGACGATATGCGTGACATGATACCGGATTATGAAAGGGTGAAGGGAATAGACCCAAAGAAAGCTTCATCCTATGTGCATGAGGAAGTATCGGATATAGGTAAAGCGATAGACAAGGAATATATAAAATCTAAATCTTCTTTTGTAAAAGATGCTGTATTTGGAAACCCGGCAAAACTTGAAAAATTGGTTGATGAATTGAAGGCACAAGGTTACGATGTCCATTTGGTAGGCGTGGCAACCGATTTCAGTACGGCTTTGGATAGAATACAGAAACGTTTTGAGAGAACGAAACGGTATGTTCCTACAGAAGTGGCGAAAAAAGGACATAAAGGAGCGTCCGAATCTTTCAAGAAAGTTATCGAAACTCCGTTGAAAGATAAATTCAAGTCCGTTAAATTGTATGACGGAAATTCCGATAATGGAGTGATTTATGATAACAAAGTGTTAAATCAAAAAGAACTTGATAGGTTTCTTAAAAAAATAGACTTATAAATTTGTTCAATTCTGAACAGTTTTGTATATTTGCATAGAAACTTAAAGAAAGGAGTAAAATTATGGCAAAGAAAAAGTACGGAATTGATATGACGGCTGACGAATGGTTTGAGATTGAAGAACGTGGAATGGGCGAAGGTTGGACGATGGAAGAAGTTGCAGCTTTAGGTCCAGAAGGTAGAGAGTTTCATAGAAGCGCTCCATATAATCCTTACTTCCCGAAACCAGATATGTCTATTTTTAACGAAGACCTTTATGATGGTTATAAGATAAAGAAGAATGTCGGAAAAGAAAGTTGATGGTATAAGAACCCCTTTGGTATCGCGTCTTATTGGAGTGAAAAGACACGTGAAAGACCCTATCAGATATCCGAAAATACAATGCGGTTATGAAGGTCTTGCACAGACCATGTTTGCTACACAGTCGGACGCGATGATAAAGGAGCTTGTAAAGGAAATGATTAAAACGGTTGAAAGATGATATTCTCACCGGAAGAGATACAAAAACTGTATGATATAATAGACTACCGTCTTGCAAGAATTGTAGCCGATGTAATGGGGGATGAACTGTTGACACCGGAAGACAAGTCTTTGTTAAGACGGTATGGCTATAAATGGAGAAGGGAGATAGAAAAGTTACCACCCTATTTTCAATCCTATCTGTTTGGAAGGTTGAGTGCACAACTGACGCCTTCCCAATTGTCTACACTCAATTTTGACGATTTTGCCAAGTATATAGACCGTCATCAATGGGCGGCACTTACATCTTTGGAACAGGAAGTGTATTATGCGGCAGCAACACGCACATACTCCTATATAAAGACGATGGGGGAACGGGCAAAAACGATAATGTCTAATGCCGTATCGGAAGAAGAGGTAAAAGTTCTTGTGGAACAGCAAAGACAATTGGAACTTGGAACGATAAAGAAGGAAATGATAGAAGGCGTTCTGAAAAAGAAGTCCGTGCAGAATATTGTCAGTAATATAGGGCATTCCTTGGAAGACTGGAACCGTGATTGGGGGCGTATAGTGGAAACCGAAATGCAGAACATATATCAAACTGGGGTAGCCCAGCAGATAATGAAGGAGCAGGGGGCGGATGCGCTTGTATATAAAGAGGTGTTCAGTGGAGCATGCCAGCACTGTATAAAGTTTTACACCACAGCAGGGATAGGAAGCAAACCGAGGATATTCAAGCTTATAGACCTTATAAACAATGGGGACAATATAGGGAGGAAAGTTAAAGATTGGAAACCAGTGTTAAATAGTGTTCACCCTTTCTGCCGTTGTGACCTTAGGGAGGTACCTAAAGGTATGGTTTGGAATGACGAGACGCATTCGTTTGAACCGCCTAAAGAACCATACAAGAGACAGGTAGAGAGAAAGAGTAAAGTAAAAATATATGTTGGAGATAAAAAGTTTGAGGTATGAGGTTCGGATATAAAGGAGATGTAGAGGTGTTGACCCTACGGAAGACAAGGGTAACAAAGGAATATGTAAAGGAAAGCGCGGAAGAGGTGGATGTGTACAACTGGGAGATTGTCCCGGTACGTCTGGACCAGATAAAGAAGGATGAGTATGTATTACTCTATTGCATGATGAACAGTACGAACCTATTCAAGAAGGGGGTAAAGTGTATCGATTTCAAAGGCGAGATGGAAAATATTGTGTTAGACAATGGAGCGATAATTTCTGTATGTGAAGATGCAAAACATCTCGTTTTTACAATGCCGCATCAAGTAACGATACCGCTTGTTGATGAAAAGACATTCGATGAATGGACTGATGAAGACTGTTTCGGAGTAACCAGGGGAAGCAGTCGAAGAAGTCCCGATAAAGAGATAGAACAGGGGGATGTGGAGGAATATGTAAAATTCTACAATGATAATCCGGAATATATGCACATGGGAGCAGGAACGATGAAGATAAAGGAAAGAGGTTTATCCTTGTATGAAGGGAAACTGTATAACATAGAGGCTG
>OIEM01000294.1_pt1 | contig 27127 bp, 30 predicted proteins | sample 1581761 | NCBI WGS metagenome assembly OIEM01 (sample SAMN01760978, study PRJEB22395) | human gut metagenome | reverse complement strand
ATCGTTGGTGCTATTGATGTGAATCCAGAAGTAGTCGGTATGGATGTTGGAGATTATGCAGGACTGGGGGTAAAGACGGGAGTTATTATTTCAAGTGATGCAGATGCAGTTTTAGATAATTGTGACCCGGATATTGCAGTAGTTACATTATTCAGCTTTGTAAGCGATTGTTTTAAAATGTTTGAGGATTGTGTAAAGCGTGGAATAAATGTTATTACAACCTGTGAGGAGGCTATCTATCCATGGACAACAAATTCTGCACAGACCAATTATCTGGACAGTTTAGCAAAGGAAAATGGCTGTACTATTGTAGGAAGTGGTATGCAGGATATTTTCTGGGTAAATATGGTAGCACAGGTGGCAGCAGGCTGTCATAAGATTACAAAGATTGAAGGTGCTGTAAGTTACAATGTTGAAGATTATGGTTTAGCATTGGCAAAGGCACATGGAGCTGGCTTTACGCCGGAGCAGTTTGAGGCTGAGGTAGCACATCCAGAGGAGGTTATTCCATCATATGTATGGAATTCAAATGAGTCCCTGGCAAATCGTATGGGACTTACAATAAAATCTATATCACAAAAATGCGTTCCATATTTCTATGATAAGGACCTTTATTCAGCAACACTGGGAGAAACAATTCCAAAGGGAAATTGTATTGGTATGAGTGCAGTAGTTACCACAGAAACATATCAGGGTATTACTCTTGAAACTCAGTGTATCGGAAAGGTATATGGTCCGGATGATGGAGATATGTGTGATTGGAAGATTACTGGCGAGCCAGATACAGAATTTCATGTTGTAAAACCGGCTACTGTAGAGCATACTTGTGCAACTATTGTTAATCGTATTCCTACAGTGCTTAGTGCACCTACTGGATATATTACAGTAGATAAACTGGATGATATTGAATATTTAACATATCCAATGCACTTTTATGTAGATTAAAATAATTGTTTTTAGATAATGTCAGACATTGCTGCAAGGAAGCTTATAGACTAAATATAAAATTCTTTGTAGTTTGTCTGACATAATCAATATTAGGTTAATGAAAATAAGCTGTAATGACAGGTTGTGCTATAAACATATGCACCACAAGCATTACAGCTTATTTTTTATTGAATACTTTTTAAATTTTAAAATTAGCTATTTTTGATTATCTGTTTCCTGCTTTTTAGATTTTTTACTACGAAATCTAAAGGAGAAAATCAGAATTAAAAAGGCAAAGGCAATAACTGACCATGGTATAAGGTATTTAAGACCCTTTGGTTTAAATAAATCATAATATCCCTTTAAATAAATAACTACAACAATAATAGGGATAATATAAGTCATATACCATCTGATTTTCTTAGGGAATTTCATACCCTTGCCTTCGTTTGCTTCTGCAATAAAATTATCCCAGCCCCAGCCATTTTTAGTTGTGCAGAACATTACATAAACAAGTGAGCCTAGAGGAAGTATATTGCTTGATACAAGGAAATCCTCTAAATCCATTATGTTTGTGCCAGAGCCAAGTGGTGTAAAGCCAGATAAAACATTAAAACCAAGAATACAAGGCATTGAAAGAAGTATAACTGCAATAATATTAATAAGCACAGCCTTCTTTCTTGAACAGCCCCATAAATCTATAGCAAAAGAAATAATATTCTCAAATACAGCAATTACAGTTGATAATGCCGCAAAGGATAAAAAGAGGAAGAACAGTGTCCCCCATATGCGGCCACCAGACATTTGGTTGAATATGTTTGGCAGGGTAATAAATATTAAAGATGGACCTGAGTCTGGGTTGATACCGAATGAGAAGCAGGCAGGTATAATAATAAGTCCTGCCATAATTGCCACAAAGGTATCTAATATGCTAATGCTGATTGCCTCACCTGAAAGTGAACGGCTTTTATCTATGTAACTGCCAAAAATAGCCATTGAACCCATTCCAATACTTAGTGTAAAAAATGCTTGGGACATAGCAGCAAATATAACATTTCCGATACCCTTTGCCTTAATTGCTTTAAAATCAGGAATTAAATAAAATTTAACACCTTCACCTGCACCTGGAAGTGTAACTGAGTGAATAGCCAGTATTACAATAAGGGCAAGCAGACAAAGCATCATAATCTTAGATATTTTTTCCACACCCTTCTGGACGCCTAATGAACAAATACCAAAGGATAAAACAACAACAATAATCATACTAACAGTAAGAATACCAGGAGAAGCTAACAAATTGTTGAACTTTCCTGCAATCTGTTCTGTGGTCAACGGTGAATCTGTAAATTCACCCATAAGGGATTTAGCAAAATAATATAACATCCAGCCAGCAACCATTGTATAGAACATCATTAACACATAGTTGCCAATCATACCCAGAATACCAAATTTATGCCATCTGCTACCTTCTTTTTCAAGCCTTTTAAAGGAAGTTGCACAGCTTGCCTGACTACATCTTCCTACAGAAAACTCACAAACCATAATTGGATAACCAATTATCAGCAGGAATAAAAGGTAAATAAGAATAAAAGCAGCACCACCATACTGACCACACATATATGGGAATTTCCACACATTACCTAATCCTACTGCACACCCCGCTGAAACCAAAATAAACCCTAGTCTTGAACTGAATTTTTCTCTTTCCACACCAATCTCCATTCCTTCACATTAATTTTTCTTAGAATAGCATTATGATACAGGCTATGTCCTTAAGGGCTGCATTATACCATAAAGCTAAAATACAAAGGCTCACAGATTTCTTAGTGAAAATCCGTGAGTCATGCATCATAATTTTCTCATTGCTCTATTATAAACAATATTAATGATAAAATCAATCAAAAAAGCATTATGCTATATACAAATAATAGAAAAGCATTTTCAAGCATATATCAATAAATAAAAAACATTGTCAAGCACATACAAACAATAAAAAGCACAAGAAAAAATATTAAAAATAAGTTATTAAAAATTGCGAGGTCAAAAGGTTAATAATTATGGAATATATTGTCAGATAATGTTATAATAAATTATCCTTTATATGAATACATATATTGAAAGATGGTACATTAGTTTGTGGAGGTGGTCATAAACAAAAAATGCAAAGATTATATGCGGTGTTGGAGATAAAGGTATTGTAAAAGGTTGATTTTGAATAAAATGACAAGGAGAAAAAGATGAGTATTTTAGCAAGTGTTTTAATCACATATGTTCCATATATTATAATTGGAATAGTAGTATTTTTTATTTTATGTTTGATGATAGCAGGCTATGTTAAGGCGTCACCAGACAGAGCATACATAATTTCGGGATTAAGAAAGTCACCAAAGGTATTGATAGGTAGAGCAGGTATTAAAATTCCTTTCTTGGAAAAGAAGGACGAATTAAATTTACAGTTAATTCCTATTGATGTAAAAACAAGCAATTCAGTTCCTACAGCAGATTACATTAACATTAATGTTGATGCAGCAGTTAATATTAAGGTAAGTGCAGATAAAGTAAGACTTCAGCTTGCAGCACAAAACTTTCTTAACAAAACCACCGATTATATTGCAGCAGTAGCCAGAGAAGTCCTAGAAGGTAATATGCGTGAAATCGTAGGTAAAATGAACCTTGAAGAAATGGTATCAGACAGACAAAAGTTCGCAGAACTGGTAAAGGAAAATGCAGAACCAGACCTTGCAGCTATGGGATTGGATATTGTAAGCTTTAATGTCCAAAATTTCGTAGATGAAAATGGCGTTATTGAAAATCTTGGTGTTGACAATATTGTTAAAATCCAGAAAAATGCGGCTATTTCAAGAGCTGAAAGTGAGAAGGAAATAGCAAAAGCAAAGGCAATGGCTCGTAAAGAGGCCAATGATGCAGAGGTAAGTTCTGACCTTGAGATTGCAAACGCACAGGCAGAGGCTCAAAAGAGAAAGGCTATTGTTCAGGCAAATGCAAATCGTGAATCGCAGGAAGCACAGATTGAAGCAGATACACTTATTGCGCAAAAGGAAAATGAGCTTGCAATTAAAAAGGCTGAATTACAAAAGGATGCAGATACTAAGCAGGCTAGTGCTGATGCAGCTTATAGTATTCAGCAGGAAACAGAGCGTAAAAAGGTTGAAATTGCAACAGCAGATGCAAACTTAGCCCGTCAGGAAAAGGCTATTGCCTTAAAGGAGAAGGAAGTTGAGCTTACAGAAAGAACACTTGAGGCTACTGTAAAGAAGCAGGCTGAGGCTGAAAAATATGCAAAACAGCAGGAGGCAGATGCCAAGCTTTATGAAACCCAAAGACAGTCAGAAGCACAGCTTTTTGAAAGACAAAAAAATGCTGAGGCTGACAAGTTTGAGCAGGAGAAGAAGGCTGAGGCTGAAAAGGCAACAGCCGATGCTAACAGATATACAATGGAGCAGGAAGCAGAAGGTATTCGCAGCAAAGGTCAGGCTGAGGCTGATGCAATAAGAGCAAAGGCATTGGCAGAGGCAGAGGGTATTGAAAAGAAGGCAGAAGCTATGAAGCAAATGGGTGAGGCTGCTGTCCTTGAAATGTACTTTAAGGCAATGCCGGAAATTGCTAAAAATATTGCAGAGCCACTTGCTAAGGTTGACAAGATTACAATGTATGGCGACGGAAATTCTTCTAAGCTTATGAAGGATATAATGAATACACTTAATCAGGTTACAGACGGCATGAAGGAATCAACAGGTATTGATTTAGGCTCTGTACTTGCAGGCTTTGCCGGGGCAAAAATAGCAGAGAAAAAGGACTATAAAGAACAGTAATATGTTTAGGATATAATGAGTTATAAGCTTGTTAAAAGATAGATGGTTACTAATTAGTTAGAAAAATTAAGGGTAATAGCAGAAAAAAGGCTGCCCTATTAATGAAATAAAATATCTTTTCATTAATGGGACAGTCTTTTTATAATTGTATAGTGTCGTGGGAATAAGGCTTATTGCATATTCCACTCATCGAAATCACTACCACCAATGCTGTTGTCAAAGTCTTTATAGCGTTTTGCATCACTTGAAGGATAGTCATCATATGTATTTTGTGAGCTATAGTTATTATTAGCGTTGCTACTATCATATGAATTAGCAGTGTTGTAATAATTATTGGTGCTATATGAATTAGCAGTGCCGTAGGACTCGACAGTGCCATATGAACTGCCAGTATTGTGAGAACTGCTAGTGTCATAAGAGCTGCCAGTGTTAAAAGGTTTATCTCCAGAGTAAGGACTGTTTGCGTTGCGTGAATTATTAGCATCAAACGAGTTGTCAACACCATAAACATCACTAGAGCGACCAGTATTATTATAGGAGGTATTAGCACTATAGGAGTTATCTTTACTATAGGAGGTATTAGCACTATAAGAGTTATCCTTACTATAGGAACTATCAGCACTATATGTATTGTTGGTGCTGTAGGAGCTGTTAGTATTATAAGCACTATTGTTATAAGTATTATTGTTATAAGAGCTGTCAGCGTTATAAGTATTGTCCCTGTTATAAGGGCTGCTAGCATTAAAAGAATTATTGCCATTGTAAGGGCGATTAATTGTGTTGTTTATAATTCTGTTGTCAGAATAATCTCTTACATTATCCACAGGCTGATTAAAATAGTTATCCTGATAACTGTAGCTTGCATTACGAGGAGCTCTTTCATATGGAAGATAAGAGGTCTGATAACCACTATTAATTGTAGGTCTAAAGCCATTAGGAAACTGTGTGTCTGCATAAATATCTGTCTGATACTGTTTAATAAGGTTGCATACTTCTAAGTAATCTGGTAAATCAATAAGCTTAAAGGCATGTCCGTGGTGACATTCAGAAATAACATCACCTACACCTAAAAACTGGTCCAAAACACCTCTGTTCACATTTACATGGGAAAGGTCTGTAAATGGCTTAAAATCATACCGTTTTGCAAAAAAACCACCAGTTATATAAATACCTCTGTCGGTAACTACATATTCAGTATTTCTGTATTTTCTGATTGAGGATATTATACCGCCCAGATACATCCATACGGGCATCATATGTAAAGATATAAATATTAATACAAAGTATCGCCCTGGTGAGGTTGAAGTTGTAGCATTTAAGACAGCAGACATAAAAATCATATCAAAGAGAAACCAGATAATTGAAAACCCGAGTGCAGGATTAAATATACATTCAAGTACAAAACAAGACTTTTTTGGCTTGCCATTCCATACAACATTTTCTTTGCCTATCATTCTTTTTAAATCATCACTGATTTCATAAGTTTTGTTCATATAAATCTCCTTTATTTATATTCTTGACATAGAAGAAATGTTAATCTGCTATTAATAAGCAAACATTAAAAAACTTTCTAAGTCAGCCAATAACAATTTACCATATTGTAGCCTATTTTAAGTGATTTAGCAATATAGTTAAAATCAATAAATCAACTATTCAATACAAATATGTACCACTTACAGGTGAATTTTGACCATATAGAGGAAATGGGTTTACAAACCTTTTAAATTTGATAAAATCCCTTTATAAAGCGAAAGGAAATAATGAGTTTGAAGGTACGAATAGAAGTAGATGAAAATTTAACAGAAGATGAAGTCATTATAAGATGTCGCGATATCAACAAAGAAGTTGTAAACATAAAGCAAAGCATTACTGATGTTATTAATGAAAAAAAGACTCTTGTATGTACAAGAGAAAAGACGGAATATTTTATTGCTATTGATGCTATTTTATTTGTAGAAACCGATGGCGATAAGATTATGGTACATACCATAGATAATATATATTATGTAAAAATGAAGCTTTATGAAATTGAACAGCTACTTCCTGGATTTTTTTGCAGATGCTCAAAGTCAGCAATAGTTAATTTGAATATGATATATTCGATAGAAAGAAATATTTCATCAACAAGTATTATCAGCTTTAAAAATTCAGACAAGAAGGTATATGTTTCAAGAAGGTACTATGGATTGCTTAAAGAACGAAAAAAGTCATATTAGAAAGGAAAAAGGTATTATGAAGAAAATATCATTTGGAAAAGTATTTTGGGGAATATTATTAATTTTAGGAGCAGTTTTAATGCTGGCCGACCAAATAGGCTGGATAAAGACAGATGGCTTTACGCCATTTAACATTATTGTAGGAATAATATTATTAGGCTGCTTTATTAATAGTATAATAGAGCGTTCGTTTACAGGTATGCTGTTTTCAATAGCATTTTTGTGTATATTGTTTTCAGATTTCCTACATTTGGGAAAAATCACACCATGGCCTGTGCTTCTGGCAGCAGCACTTGGCAGCATAGGCTTGAATCTTATATTCCCCCAAAAAAAGGTTTCCTTTGTAAATAATACAATGAATACAAGCTATGTAAATGTAGAAGCAGATGGACAGCCAGTTTATGAGGATACAGAAAATCAAACTGTTTACGGGGACGGCAGCATAAAGGCTGAGTATCATGAAGGAGAGGTAGTAAATATTGAGACATCCTTTAGTGGAAGTGCCAGATACATTGATTCACCAAATTTAAAGGTTGTTAATATAAAATGTAATTTTGGTGGTATGGAGGTTTATTTTGATAAGGCACAGGTACCGTCAGGCACAGTGGTAGTTAATATAAATGCCAGCTTTTCGGGTATAGAATTATATATCCCACAGAATTGGAATGTGCAGAGTAATATTAGTACATCGGCAGCAGGCGTGGATATTGCAAAGGGTAAGGGAGGAGATGGACCAACAATTATTATACAAGGTTCAATTACTTGTGCAGGGTTGGATATTAAATAGGGGAATTGGGAAAGTAAAATACATTTTAGAAGGTTGTATGAGCTTGTTTAATGTTAGATATTAAAAAATAAAAGAGTATGGCTAAATGGGATAAGATAAATAAAGATAGAATAAATGAAAGCAAATTGGATTAGATTAGTCAAAATAAGATGAGAGGGTATAAATAAATTGGGTAAAGGGCTGAAATATATAAGAAATAAGTGTCATATAAAGGCTGAAATATATAAGAAAAAAGTTGACACATTGAACCTATTAGGATATAATGTTTAATCGTGGCAGCTTGTAAGCAGACTGATTATCTGCAAAGAGCTATCATAAATCCAAGATTTGCGTAATGCAAATGACTAGAGGAGCTAAAGACTAGCTCGGGTTTTTAATTTTTACATCAAAACCCAGATTGAATTTTAAAAGCCAAGAATATTATTAATCAAACAGGAGGAAAAATCCATGAAGACTTTTATGGCAAGTCCAGAAAAAATCGAAAGAAAATGGTATGTAGTTGATGCTGATGGATGTACATTAGGACGCTTATCATCAGAAGTAGCTAAGGTTTTAAGAGGTAAGAACAAACCTACTTATACACCACATGTTGATACAGGTGATTATGTTATCGTAATCAATGCTGAAAAGATTAAAGTAACAGGTAAGAAATTAGATCAGAAGATGTATTATCATCATTCAGATTATGTTGGCGGCTTAAAGGAAACAACTCTTAAAGAAATGCTCGCTAAACATCCTGAAAGAGTAATTGAATTCGCAGTTAAAGGAATGCTTCCAAAGGGACCTTTAGGAAGACAGATGTACACAAAGCTTCATGTTTACGCTGGTGCTGAACATCCACACGCAGCTCAGAAGCCTGAGACATTAACATTTTAATTAGGACTGGAAGGAGGAAATTACAATGGCTAAAACAGCAGGAAAGTTCTACGGAACAGGTAGAAGAAAAAAGAGTATTGCAAGAGTATATTTAGTACCTGGTACAGGTAATATTACTATAAACAAAAGAAGTATTGATGAATACTTTGGTCTTGAAACATTAAAGGTTATCGTTCGTCAGCCACTTACAGCTACAGAAACAGCTGATAAGTTTGATGTACTTGTAAATGTTCACGGTGGTGGATACACAGGTCAGGCTGGTGCTATCAGACACGGTATCTCAAGAGCTTTATTACAGGCAGACGGAGATTACAGACCAACATTAAAGAAGGCTGGTTTCTTAACAAGAGATCCAAGAATGAAGGAAAGAAAGAAATACGGTCTCAAAGCTGCGAGAAGAGCTCCACAGTTCTCAAAGAGATAATCTTTCGGAAACGAAGATATCAAGAAAAGCCCATTTTACAAGGGTTACAGAAGTTGTGGAATGCTGTCAGATGTGTTGGAATTTACATCGAATGCAACACATATGCAACAGGTATGCAACAAAGACAATGATATGTATAGGACATTTTTCAGTAGAAACACTGGGAAATGTCCTTTTTTGCGCGTTTCTACAAGCGGTGCATTTGCTGGTGAATATTGGATGGGAGTGCTTGCACTCACAGACATATATTCGATGGCAAATATAGCGCGCCAGCGCGACATGAGCAAAATCACGAAGTGATTTGTGAATGGCACCGATTGTTTCCTAAATTTTATTAATCGCATCTACAAGCTCCTTTATATCAAAGTGGGTATATACTTTCTCTGTGAGTGTCATAGCACCAGAGTGTCCCACAATCTTCTTGATAATTGTCTGATTAATATCGGCTTCTGCTAACATAGATATACATCTATGTCTGCAGCAGTGTGGTGTACGATTAATATTAAGTTGTTCCATCAGTGGATGGAAGTAGCTGTCGTAATAATTTCGGTATTGGAAGTGTTTGCCATCCGGTGTATGGATAGATTTAGAAGGTAATAATGGGGCATCAGGAATGGTGCTCCTTATTAAAGAGTGAAACCAAGAAATACTACGAAATACCACAAAATCATATTGAAAATACAGAACATATGTGCTATAATTCTAATAGCGTATCAAAGAATGGGAGAACTTATGCTATGGAAAATTATATGGAAGATTGGATAGGAATCGAAGCAGCAGCTAACTATTTAGATGTGACAAAAGACACTATTAGAAATTGGATTAAAAAGACGGATATTCCGGCACATAAAATAGGTAAATTATGGAAATTTAAAAGAGTTGAATTAGATGCATGGGTTAAAAGTGGACGTAGTGCCATTGAATAGTTTTTGATAGAAATATAAAAGCGAAGGGATAATGACATGTCTAGATTCACAGAAAGTAAAATCGCGGTGGAGGCAGTTAAAGTGGTGGAAGAATATGGTGAACTTACAATGGGGGAATTGATTGATGTATTGACTGAGCGTATGCAACCCTCAGGACATGATATGGCTATTATAGCGAATAGAAATGATACATATTTTTCTCAAAAAGTAAGAAATCTACGCTCACATTCTAATAAGGTATTTTTTAATAATGTGTACTATGACAGCATAATAGATAAATACATTTCTTATGAGTGTAAGAAGATGAAAGATGTTCTTGAAGAAAAGGTTTATGTGGAGAAACTGGGACAGAATAAAAGTAGAGCTACTGTATTCTATGCGCGAAAACTTGATTATGAAAGAATTAATAAAGAGAGAAAGTTGATTGGCAATGCAGGAGAGGAATTGGTTTATAATGACCAAATTGAATTTGTTAAAAAAAATGCACCGGAATATTTGAAGAGTGTCAGACATGTTTCAAAGTTAGATGGTGATGGTGCTGGCTATGATATATGCTCATTTAATGCTGATGAAAAGCTTGTATATATTGAGGTTAAGTCAACAACAGGTAAAAAGGAGACACCTTTTTATATGTCTGCATCAGAGTATGCATTTTATGAGTTACATAAGGAGAATTATGTTATAGCTAGAGTATACGAATTTGATATGAATGAGAAAATAGGAAAAATAGAATATATATTAGGAACTGAGTTTGAAGGTGTGTTTGATAAAGAGGTTTCTGCATATAAAGTAGTTTACAAAAAGTAGGAGGTCTATAATGAATAATGTATTGACAAATAGATTATCACCGTTGATTAAATATCCGGGGGGTAAGGAAAAAGAATTGAATTATATAATACCAGCACTTCCTACTAAAATTAATAATTATTATGAGCCATTTGTTGGTGGTGGGGCTGTATATTTTGCAATCGACTCAAAACAATATTATATAAATGATAAGTCGGATGAATTGATTGCTCTTTATGAAATGGTTAAAGAACAAAACGAGGAGTTTTTCGATAAGTTGAATGCAATTGAATATAACTGGAATATTATAAGCAAGGTTGTTGATCATCATGAAAAGGCAATAGTGGATATATATTATATGTACAAAAATGGCAAATTAAATAAACAACAACTTGGCGATAAGATAACAGAGTTTGTTCTTGCCAATGCAGAGGAATTCAATGGGTTGCTTACAACTAATTTCAATTATCAAATTGAAGAGTTTGTCTATGAGTTATGCAAGAGTATAAAAAATAAAATGATAAGAATGCACAAGATAGAGGGGGAAAAAGGAGATTTAGCGTATCAAGATGTTGTATCTAATATTGAATCAGCTCTAAAAGCAGCTTTTTATACTCATTTTAGAATGCTGATGAACAATAAAGAGGAATTAGGAATTAGTAAGGAATTTGCTACGGCGATATACTTCTTTATTAGACAGGTGTGCTATTCGTCTATGTTTAGATACAATAAGGATGGGAAATTTAATGTTCCTTATGGCGGAATTTCTTATAATAGAAAATCCTTTGCAAATAAGATTGAGTATTACCAAAATAAGGAGGTGGTTAAACATCTTTCAAATACAACAATAGGGAATATGGATTTCTATGAATTTATGAATACATATAAAACTAAAAAGAATGACTTTGTGTTTCTAGATCCACCATATGATTCTGAATTTAGTACATATGCAAAAAATGAGTTTGATAAAGATGATCAAGCTAGATTAGCGAAGTATCTAATAAAAGAGTGCAAGGCTAATTTTATGATTGTTATAAAAAATACAGATTATATTTCTTCATTATATTGTGAAGGTACAAAAACAGCAAATGGTAAACAATTGTATGTGTCTTCTTTTGATAAGAAATATTTTGTAAGTTTTCAAGACAGGAATGATAAGAATGCGCAGCATTTGTTAATTACAAATTATAAGATAGGAGACTAATCAATGGACGAAGCAAAAAAAGTTTCAATACAGAATATTGTCGATCGAGAGATAAAGAAATTTGCGGATAGTTATGAAGCTAGATTTACTAATGAAGTAAATGACCCGGAAGGGGTTATTAACAGCAAGAAGAATAATTGTTTCATTGCAGAACTTGGTAAGGAGTTTATGTTTTATAGTGCGTTTGTTAGAAGCTTTGACAGTTCGTTTGGAAAGGTTTTAGAAAAAATTGGAAATGAAGTGGCAAAGTTATCTTATGATGTGCGTGGTAATATAGATTCATTCTTGTTACCACAGCAATCACAGCATATGGATTATATCATTTTAGAATATGAAAAACATAGAAAGCCAATGACTTCCGATTATTGTAATTTTACTTGTATGATACCGGCGGACACACGAAGCTTTGAAAAATCGCATGTGACAGACCATTATTTTTATAATAATGAGAAGAATGAGCATTATTTGATAGAACTTAAAGCTGGTGGTGATTTGGATAATAAAAAGGCAAAAACTGAAAAACTTGCAATGTTACAAGAGTATTTTATCCTTAAAAATTCGTTGATAGATAAACCAGATGATAAGATAAAATTATTTTTTGGGACAGCTTATAATAAGTATGGTGAAAATGTTGAATGGAAGCAGGAAAGGGTAAAACAATTCTTTGCTGAAGATGAATTGCTGATTGGAAAAGATTACTGGAACTTTGTATGTGATGATCCAGAGGGATTCAATATTGTATTTGAACAGTATAAGAAGAGTTCGGAATATATTAAAGAAGCATTGGAGCGTATAAAAGTATTGTACTTCAAATAAATACGAAATAGTATTAGAGGCGTTAAGATGAGATTTTTAAATGATTTTCAGTTTGAGTTGATTTCTCAAACTACAATAGTCCACTATATTGAATATAGATTCGAACAAGAATTAAATAAAGCAAAAGAATTTCTTGATATAGAGATTAAAGAAAATCTGTATGATAATAATTCGAATTATATGAAATTATTAAATTCGATTTGTGATGATTTGTTGGAAAAGAATTCTCAATCATATATTAAAGAAAAACCATTGCCTAAAATTGCTCGAAATGTTGATGTGAGAGAACCCATAGGTGAGGTAATACAACATTGTGTAGAAGCAATAGAGGCTGGTTATGATTTGAGTATAGAGGAATTAAAAGAAGAATTAGGAAAAATAAATAAAATGAGCAATGATGATTGTAGCTTTTATGATTATACAGAAGAACAGCTTAATCAAATTATAGAGACTGCGTATATAGTTAGAGACTATCATATTAATGCAATAATGGAGGAACAAGACAATATAATAAATTTATTAAAAACAACAATTAAGCTAGTTGATAACTCTTCTTCGTCCAATATATTTAGACAATCATTTATAAATATTTTTTCAATTTTTGATGCATATGTATTTGAATATTTAAAACAATTCTTTTCTTCTAAACCAAATGAAATTGGTAAATTTTTCGAAATCAAAAACAATGAAAAAGTCAAAATGACACTTGATGAAATATTGTGTTTTGATAGTATAGAAAATTTGAAGATAGAAATGGTCAAGAAACAGTTTGCAGGGAGATATTTAAGTGAATTAATATCAAAGCTGAAAAATTATAAGCCAGACATATTTAAGGATATCGAGTATCCAGTACTTATGGAAATGGTTGAACGCAGAAATATACATTTACACAATAAAGGATATGCGGATAATAAATATTGCAGTTCGTTTAACATATATAAATTTAATGTTGACGACTATGTTAATATTGATAGTGAATACTTATTTATTAAGGTCATGAATACATTGTCAAAATTTTTAACAAATATTGAGAATGAACTTTGTATTTGAATATTTAGTGAATCTATCATATATTAAATGTTTAGGAACAAATGATAACCAGCGGTTAGCATGGAAAGGTTTAGTTGAATTACATATTAAATCACTTTAAACATGTATTAAATAACAAAAAATGTAGGAAGCATATGATTTAAAAGATGGACTGTTGCTTAGTCCTAATATAGATGCATACTTTGATAAATTTGATGTTACTTTTGATGATAATGAACCATTATTTTGAGAAAGATTATTACGCAGGAAATTAAAGAAGGCACCAAAGAGTATTAGACAGATAAGGATGTTTTGAATGACGAGTGAAAGAAATATTTACAGTATCATAGGAATATTTTGATGAAAAAATATGTAGCTAGATAATAGAAAGGATTTGATTCAATGCAAGATATAATTAATACATTATTAGTTTCATGTATTCCAGCAGTGATTACCGGAGTTGTTACATATCTGACAGCAAGTAGAAATGCAAAAACTCAGATTGCGTCCTTACAAGAGAGTAACAAACATGAAATTGAAAAATTAATGAGACAACATGAAGTCGATATTGAATCTCTGAAGGAAAAACATCATTTAGAAGCAGAAAAGAGCGAACAGGAACATAGGCATAAAGTAGAAATTATGGAGATTGAACATAGGAACGCATTGGAAAGCAAAGAAAAAGAACAAAGTAATGCGGCTATGTTTGGTGTTATGGCAGATGTTATAAAGGATCCTAGCAAATTGCATGGGATTTTAGAACTTGCTAATAATCCAGCATTTAAAAAGAAGTAGAGGTGGTGGAAAAATGGGATGGTATGAAGCTCTTAAAGATGGCATTAGTGTTGCACAAAAAGCGGATAATTTGCAATTGGTAAGAGATTTACTAGAAGCACAGCAACAAATCTTTGATTTAGTCAATGAAAATAATCAATTAAAAGAAGAAATAAAGAGATTAAATGAAGTTGGAGATATAGAAGAAAATATAGAAAGACATAAAGATGCATATATTACTTTGAAAAATGATTCTGAGAAACTTATATATTGTTCATGCTGTTGGGATACAAAAAAGGCATTGATCCAAGGGCAAATAGTTAATACTGGTAAATACCAATGTCCTGCATGCAAGACAACAGCATACTATGACAGGGAGGGGTATAACAAGTCACAGGTTGATGCGATTAGAAGTATTAATCGAGGTGGAAGATATTAATTAAACTCCCACATCGCCTCAACATATCCTTGCGACCTACCGTCTCTGGAAGCTAATTTGGCATACTGCCCCGGTTCTTCTTTGGCAAGCCTTGTAAGATAAGCAATATCAGAAGGCTCGTCCAAATGAACGGAGGCATTGCATTTTTGACAGATAAAAGAGTCATGGATTTCATCGTTGATACTAACCCCAACGCAGTCAGATTCAGGGTTATGCATTGCAAAAATTATTTTTGCCATAAGTAACTCCTTTCGTTAACACTATATGCGGATTGTAAGCACACAGAAGCCGAGGGACGCCCTGAGCAGTCTGTCGTGTAAAACATGTATGCAACATTTGATGTAAGGAATCCTTTGTTTCCGGGCTTTTCACGCTCTTAAAACGTTAACAAAGAGATAATCTCAAGAACAAAAATCAATCCCACAAATTCAAGGTTTTCCTTGGATTTGTGTGATTTATTACATAATGTATATCCAAGTTCAAAGTAGGTTAAGTCAAGACCTGATGCTACAATGAAACCTTCAAGAGTCAATATTGGCATCTTTTATTTAAAAGATTTTATATGAGATGATGTTTATGTCATCAGGTGGTCAAAGTTGTTTTGCATACAAAAGTAATGCTGCTTATGTCCTTGTATTGGTTGTAATGAGAATAAAATTTTTTATAATTAAGGTTATTTTGTTAATGGTGGTATGTGAAGATTTGGAAACAGTATTGTACTCAAAAACTTATGTTTTTGAGGTGCTTTTTTGTAGTACCTGTGGTAGAATATACTCATAATATGAAATAATAAGACAGATAGGTGGACTGTTGAAGCTGTTAAAGCGGCAATAAGCAGGAAAAAATTTGCAAAAGCCAATAACTGATTATGACAAAGAAAGGTAATAGGTGTAATGTCTTTGGATTTTAGCGACAGGTCTTTATATTGGTTAAAAGAATCTTCGATTGATGAATTGATAGAGTTTATTGAGGACAAATGCAAGGGAAAATGCAAGGGAGAAAGCAGATGTAAGTTTACTGTATGGTTTAACAGAAACGAGTACCATTATTAGGCAAAAGTAAAACATTAACGGAGAAGATTACAAAATTGGTTGTAAATGATAAAATTCGTTTCAAAATAGTGTTGTGTTCAATAAAGGAGGAAAAATGACAGAACAGGTAAAAGTATTTTTTGAACAGCTTGAGGAAAAGTCAAAGGATAATCCTATGCTTAAGGTAGAATTTGCGGCTAAGGAAATTTCAGCTCAAATTCAGCAGGCTTGTCTTGATGACAAAAAGGTTATAATGGGAGATTGGTGTCTGTATATGGCTTCTGTGCTAGCAGGCATTTCATGTATTAAAAGTAGTAAAGCCGATATTATTAAGATGAGAGCAAAAATTGATTTAAATAGTAATAGCATACCATTAGTCGATGTAGATACTGTGGCTGGCAAATTTTATGTGGGAGATTTAATAAACAAATATTTGGTAAATGACCGCTTTTCAGTAATAAATGTATATTATAGTTTATATAAAAATAGACATAAAGATATAGTTATGCCGGATATAAAAGAAGTAAACAAAAAGAATACCAGCAATATGGGAAGTAAAGAGTACAGACTTTGGGATAATTTACATAACCCTTACGAGGAAAAAGATAAATACAGTAAAATATACAATGATTTAGAAAAGCATATTGAGCCTTATAAAATTGAAGATAATTATATGCCAACAGTCTATGGATTTGTACTAGATGAGATAACAGAAAAGGTAGCAGGGGTGTTTCCTAAACACTTAAATTGCTATGAAATGGCTGTGGAAACAGTAGTGTGGAATGCACATATGGATTATTAGAAGGGTAAGGCTTTAGAGGCTGCTTTTAGAAAAATTGATTGCCAAAGGAAAATTCAGGTATGCTTTTGAAAAAGGATTTCATCATTATTTGTTCATATTTTGTTAAATAAACATTTAAAATATAAACATTGATTATTAACTTTTAAAAAATATACTTAATACATCGAAAGGACAACAGTCCTTCGAGTTTTTTCATAATTTTACGGTTTGTGCTTGCACAAACTCCTCCCTTTTATTTATTATACAAAGTCAACCAAATAACCAAACAAAAAAGATGTGTCTACCACATCTTTTTTGTTTGTCTTTTTTTAGAAAACAGAAAAAAGGCATAGCCACTTAATTTGTACTACCAAAAAAGTCAGACAAAAATCTAACTATTGGAGGTTGTACATCACTTAATTGGCTATGCCTTTTAAAAATGCCTAAAAAATTAATTCATTATTTAATTTTTAGCTTAAATAATTAGGGCATAATTGAATTAGCACCGTCCACGATTACACTCTGTCCTGAGTAATAGCAGGAATCTGGACCTGCTAAGAATGCAATTACCGGGGCAATATCTGTTTCAGGGTCACCGAAACGCTTCATAGGGTTTAAATTAACCTGCTTTGCATATTCCTCTGGAAATTTTTCAGCCCATGCCTTTGCAGCAGGAGATTCAGCTCCGGGAAGAACAACATTTACACAAATTCCATACTGTCCCCATTCCTTTGCTGCAATTTTTGTAAGACCACGAAGAGCCTCTTTGTTAGAGCCATAAGCCAACTGTCCGGCAATACCGAACATACCTGTTGCAGAGGCAAAATTGATAATTCTTCCTTCGTGCTGTTCCTTCATATAAGGAAAGGCAGCCTGCATATAGTTAAGAGAGCCGATTACGCCACTCTCCCAAGCTTTAAGCATATTGTCATAGGTAGTGTCCTCAACTGGTGCAGAAGGAACAATGGCCTGTGCATTGTTGACAACTACATCAACTGTTCCATAAGCATCTACAGCCGCTTTGACAACCTCTTCTACCCTGGCTCTGTCAGCAGAATCACAAGTCATAGCAAAGCCTTCGCCGCCTAGCTCTTTAATTTCTGAGATTGTCTGCTGGATTGGCTCAGGACGGCGTCCTGTTGCGATAACCTTTACACCTCTTTTTGCAAGACAAAGAGCAATACCTTTACCAATTCCCTGGCCTGCTCCTGTTACGATTGCAACTTTTTCATTTAATTGTTTCATTTGCAACACCTCCGAATTGTTTTATAAGTGAATTATAACAATTCTAAATTAAAAAGTAAATGAAGGAATATGTAGTGATTTGTAAATTAATTGATTTTTATAGATTAAATGGTACAATTACTTAAAAGGATATAGGAGGAAATGAAAATGAACAATGTACTTCAGATTTTTCTGGGTTCATTACCGGTATTAATGGCTGCAATTATTATGCTGATAGTGAAAAAGAAAAAATTAGTACCAATAGCAGCTATTGCCATTCAGCTTGTAGTTGCTATTACTGCCGTAATATTTATAGGAAATAATAAAATGGAGCTATCTGATACAGATGCTATAGATATGTATAATGTCTATAATTCCATTAAAACTAACCCTGGTCAGGCAGAAAATATGTTGGTTAAAAAGAACACCTTTGCAGGTAGTATAAAATATACCTTGGCTAAGGCTAGATTATTAGCACTAAAAGGAAAATGGGAGGAAGCCACAGCACTTTATAAAAAGGTTGACAGTGTTGATGACTCCTTACTGGATAAAAGAGAAAAGGAGCTTTTAGAAAAGCTGCAGGGGGGAAAGCTATTTACAGCTAAAATGCTTTCCTATAATGTTGGCAATGCCAATTATTTAAAAAGTCAGGGACAAAAACCGGAGGACTATGGCTTTGTAGAGCTAAGTCAGGAAGAAATAAATGACAATACAGAATATCTTGACAAATTTCAAAAAGAAGTAGTACCCGAAATTATAAGTGGTGTTGTAGATGAGCTGGAACAGGATAATGAAATTTTATCTGATATTGGACTAATAAATGCAATTTCAGATAAGGTAATGTCATATGATTATAATACATATACCGGCAGCACATATAGTGACAGCACCAATGACAATAATTCATATAACAATTCAAATATTGCAGATGGACAAACAGATGGGGAAAATAGCACCAATGACAATGAAACAGAGAATACAGGTTTAGGTATCTATACTGAACTGTTAAAAGAGGATGCCAATGAATTAGACGAGGACAGCAGGAAGGAATACTTTAAAAGGCTATATGATATATTAGACCATTACAAGAAGGAGTATCCAGAGCTATTTAATGAAAACCAGTATTTAGAAGCATATATAGTAGCCTGCGTCAGAGCTGGCAATAAGCTGGATGACTTATTAGAGAACGGAGATACAAAGGCATTACAAACAGTAATGGATATGTATTTGGCTGGAATTGTTACAAAGGACGATTTCTCAAAGGACTTTACAAGAGATTATGCAAAAAAATACAAGGAAGTTATTAAGCAGATAAAATCAGTAGAAAGAGATTTGCGTTCTAGTGATGATGACTATTATGTGGGAGATTTAAAGCTTAAGCAGGCTGTTGATTTATTAGAGGAAAATAATGAGCATATACTTTCATTTATTACAGATGAAATAGCTGAAAAAATAGAAAATAATGAAATATCAGATAACCAGCTTTCAGAAAGCTATATATCAATTTCTATTTCTAAAAATAAGCAGGGATTAAGTAATGCAAGTATTGAGTATTTTAATAAGGCAGTGGAAAAGGGAAGCGAAAGTGACAATACTGTTATAGAAGAGGCTATGGACAGTATACAGGAGGTATATGAGGATGGAAATACTGACACTAACTATATTGATATGTCAGAAATGGTAGCCAACGCATATACAAGAAGTCACCATTATAATGTTGCAACAGAACAGTTAATAAATAGCGTTAAAAGTACAACAGGAACTGCAATTTCACAAACTGCAGCCATGATAGCCATAGGAAGAATAGATACAGAGGAATTTAGTAAAATAAAGGCTTCAGTTGTATATTCTTCTAACAAGTCCTTAGAGGATGTTAAGGTTACTCTTAAGGACTGTGATATTGAAATAAAGGATTTTGACATTCAAAAGAAGGAATATGACGGCTCAGAGGTCATATTGCTTTGTGATGTTTCAGGTAGTATGGCAAATAGCTTTGAAGCATTGCAGCAGGCAGTTATCCAGTATGTAGAGTCTATGGAGAATAACGAAAAGGTAAATATTATTACCTTTGATGAAAGTATAAGGCAGGTATCAGGCTTTTTAAGTGACAAAAATAAGTTAATAGAGTTTGCAAAGAAAAATATATATCAGCAGGGAGGAACTGCTGGAGCAGATGCAGCTTATTCTGTATTAGACAGATTTAGTAATAATGATGTTGCAAAAACTCTTGTTATGATGACAGACGGTGAGGACAATAATCCGTGGCCAAGTGAGGATTTAGTTAGTAAGTTTAGTGAAAAATCCTCAAAGGTAAATGCTACTATTTATACTATTGGCTTAGGAGAAAGTCTTGATACATCATATCTTACAACTATTGCCAATGCTGGAGCAGGAAGATTTATATATTGCTCTGATGATAGTGCTCTTACAAATGCATACAATTTTATTCATAAGAGAACCAGCTCAGAATATACAATTACCTTTGAAGCAGAGGATTTAGACTTAGTATCAAGATATTTGTATATTGAGGTAAATGATGACGAAAATACTGTAACACCAAAGGATTTAAAGAATTATTCATTAGCAGGTGAAGAAGATGATGATGATACAAATGTAGAGTTTGATACAGTTCTTCCAGATGGTGTGACAATCAAGGGAATAGATGTTAATCAGCTGGAAAAGAAAAATACTGCCCAAACCGTTAATATATTGGGAAGTGGCTTTGAAAAGGTTAAAATAACAGATGTATATATAGAGTCAAGAGATGGAAGCTCTCATTGCAAAATAAAGAGTATAGCAGATGATAAAATAACCTTTCAGGTTGCACCAAGTGTAAAAGAGGGAACTTATTCAGTATTTGTAACTATTAATAACAAAAAATATAAGGTTGATAAGCTTATAATTGGTAATGCAAATCCAGGAGAGATTACTTTTGGAGCATATACCTTTAATGCAGACAACATTGTAAAAAATGATAACAGTACTGTTTTAAAGGGAAATGTAAGACTTAACGATTACCTTTACTTTGCTGGAGATGTAGAGCTAAAGGGAAATGTGGATAAGGATGTAAGTGTTACCTTATCTACCGGTAGTTATGCAGATGTAAGACATAATGTTAGTGAGTATTCACTAATTGATAGTATATTATTACCTGCTGCAGCTTCTACCAGAGCCTTTGACAGAATTGAAGTAGTTATTTATGATGACGGAAAAAATTATAATAACTATGAGGAATATAAGACAGATGTACCATGGGAAAGTGAAATTGGTACACTTGATTTAGGTATTGTTTCACTAGAGGATAATCAAATAAGAATATACCCGGACAGAGTAAGTGTAAAATCATCAATAGGTGTATTAAAGGATAATACAATAACCGACCTGCTTACAAATGGAGTGGATTTCTTCAAGGTAGATGATTTGCCAGCTTATATAAAGGGCGAAATAGAGGCTGAGGCAAGACTGATGAAGGAGGGTCCGTTTACATATTTCAATATGGATATATCAGCCGAGGCAAATTCTAATACGGGCTTAAAGCTTGTAGATTATATAACCCTAGAGGCTAAGGCTGGGGCAAAGCTTATGTTTGATACCTATAACCGGGAGATAGGAATGGGCTTATCCTTTAGTACAAAGCAGGAGGACAAGCACAATTCTAGTGATAAGTCACCATATACCTTATGTACAGGAGATGCAGGTATTGAATTTAGCATAAAGGGCGATGAAAATGACAGAAGATATGGAGATAGATACCTAAATATGTCCTTAGCCCTGCCATTGTCTATAACCTTTTATGTAGAGGGTATACCAGTTACAATTACAGATTTAAAGGCTGAATTATCAGATTACAATATTAATGAGGCTCTCAAGAATATAGCTTCAGGACGAGCTTTTTCAAAGGCAATTAAAAGCTACCTAAGCAGTAAAGACGGAGCTAAGCTTAAGGTATCCGGTGCTATTGAATTAATTAGCACTAATGCACTTCCAGAAAATGTTGCTAGTAAGATTAATAAATGGCTGGGTGATGATGTAAGCCTGGTATCCTTAGACGATTTATATGGAGAGGCAGGTATTAATTACCCATATTTAGGAGCAGGAGCTACATTAAATGTATTAGGCTGTATACAAATTGCAGAAATGGAAATGAAATTAGGCGCAATATCTTATAGAGATTATGTATCTGATTTATTAAATGCCAGTGACGGACGAGATCACTATGGATTTTCATTTTTATCAAAGCAGGGTGTAAACTTTGATTGGGATTTAGTAGGTACAGATGTTGGTGGAGAAGTATCTGCCAATGTAACAGTAGATAGATTTTTAATTGCTGCTTATGCAAAGGCAAAGGTAGCTGCTAATGCTAAAATTTCATTATTCGGAACAAAAATAGATGTGGAAGGTGAAGCAAAAGCAGAGGCTTGTGCAGGTGTGTGGAAGGACGGAAAATGGAAAGCACATGTAACTGTAGTAGCAAGTGTAGACGGAAAAGGAAGCTTGAAATTTTATAAACTTAACATAGCTGAAAAAGAGGTACACGAAAAAGCAACTATTATTGATGAAGAGTTTTAAGGATATTAATGCTCGGAAATGGAGAAAACAGTGAAATTAATTATTAACAAAAAAATAGTAGGAATAATTAGTTTATTAATGTTTTTTATACTTCTGCTGCCAATTAAAGCATTGGCAGTAGAGGAGGATGAGCCAGTAGTTGGATTGGACTCATTTATCGTAAACGGTATGGAAAATGAAATATACAATATTTCTATGATAGCTAAAACAGCAGAGGGTGTGACAGGACCTATAGAGTATAGCTATAAAGTTTATTTAGTAACTAATATTTCTGAACAGGGAAAGGAAATGGTGTCTGGAAATGGTAAAACCGGAGAAACCGTTACCTTTGATATTGATATGAATAATGCCAATTCCTATTCAGAGTATAGATTTAAAATATTATATGAATACAAATATAATGATGAAGAGCAGTTTAGCTATGGCTTTTCACAAAAATTTGAGTATGAGCAGCAGTCTTATGCTGAAGAACTAAAAAATGTTAATTATACAGTTGATGTATTAGGAAACCAGCTTTTAATAGAATGGGATAAGTATGGACAGGCAGGAGATAAGGCTATTATTTCAATAGATATTGACGGCGAAGTATCTGATGAAATGGTAGACATAAGTAAAAGTAAATACGAGGCCTTCTTTGAAAAAACTGCAAAGAAGATTACTGTAAATATAAAGCAGGTTTGCAAGGGCTTGTTATCAGAGGGGGTAGATACTGTTATTAACTTAGACAATACAGGCAGTAATGAATTTTATTTGGAGTTTCCGGAGGAAAATGAAAGATTTTCTGCTAACTGGAATATAGCATACTATAATGCAAAGGACAATATTGTAAAATGGTATGCAGATAGTAATAGTGCAAAGGAATTAACCATTAATAATACTGGCAGCTTTATGCTGGAAATTGAAGATGAAAATTGCAAGGAGCTTACAGTAGAGTATAATTCACAGGAGAACATAAAGTGGTTGTACAAATTCCCTGTAGTCATTGCTGACTATGCACCTAATATTACTTTGCTAGAAAAATATGACGGCATAACAGTTAAAACCTCAAAGTACACTATTGCAGGAAAGCTTGATGATGCAAATGAAAAGGTATCAGCCGAAGGCTGCAAGGTAACTCAAAATGATGACGGAACCTTTTTCGTTGAAGTGGATTTAAAAAACGGAAAAAACAGCATTACTATTGAGGCTGAAAATAAAATAGGCAAAAAAACAAGGTCTGTAATCACAATACATAAGGAAAAGGGCGACAGTATTATAGAAGAAAACAGTAAAATTGCTAAGTATCTGCCGCTTATAATAACATTATCAGCGTCTATTATACTGATTATCGTAATGATATTACTGACTAAGAAGAGGAAACAGAAGAATGAAGAAGATAAATAAAGCATTATTAATATCAAGTATTTTGTCAGGTGTTGTAGCTGTGGCTTTAACTGTATTTTACATTATTTACAAAATCCAGGTATCTGGTGCAGCCTATGTAGAATTAGCCACTAAGTCTATCTTAAAGGCATATGATTTATTACATACAACCAGTGTAATAGGCTGGTGCTGCTTTGGAATGTGGATATTAACAGTAATTTTGGCTATAGCATTAGTAATAATTAAGGCTGTTACCGCCTCAAAAAATAAAAAACAGACACAGCAGGTGCCAGTTCAGCAGACACAGACACAGCAAGAGCAGACACAACAAGTGCCGGTTCAACAAACACAACAGGTAGAAGTACAGCAAGACCAAGTACAGTAAAAATTTTGCCAGCCAGATTTGACAATTTGGCTGGCTGTTTAAAAATATATAGCAGAATTAATATAAAGGAGCTGTTAGAAATGTTTGGTATTGAAAAAAGAAAACAAAAGAAAGAAGAGGAGAGGCGTAGAATAGAAGAAGAGAGGCGAAAGATAGAGGAAGAGGAACGAAGAAAAGAGGCAGAGAAGAAGGCGAGTATGAAGGAGCTAGGGGCATATATAATGATTATTATATGCGATATGCTGAAATATCAGCAACCAAATGACACGACAAAGAATAATAGATTTAATTTCTTTTGAAAGTATTAATAAAACTAATATAAAATTATCAATTATAAATTGATTTATATAGCGTTCTCTTATTAGTAATAATATATAAAAAGAATTAAATAAATATTAAAAATTTTTGATTAGTAGTATAGATATGTTTAGCGACATATCTTTTTTTGAATTTAAAAATAGAAAGTGAGGTAAATAAATGAATTTAAATTATGCAATATTTAGAAGTGAGCCAATTTATACTTTACAAGATTTAGCACAAATTGAATCACACAATAAAAGAGAAAAACAAGCTTATAAATCTAACCCAGATATAAAATTAAATATGAGTCAATATAATGTAGAATTAGTACCTTTAGCAAAAAAATATGTTAAAGGTTTTTATAATATTACAAAGGATTATAGAAAAGAACACGAAGAAATAATGAAAACAGAACGAGAAGATAGAAAAAGGAAGTTTAATACAATGTTAGATAATTCAAGAAATGTAGTAGCAGATGAATTACTATTTACTGCTACTAATAGATTTTTTAGAAATATGAGTAATGAAGATTTAATGAAATGGGCTAATACTTGTATGGAATTTGTTTATGAAGATTTAGGTTATACAAAAGACCAAGTATTACATGCAACACTTCACGTTGATGAAAAAACGCCACATATACATTGTGTTGTTGTGCCACTTGTTAAGAAATTAGATAAACGAAGAAATACTGAAAGATTTACTATATCTAAAAAGCAATATATTAGAGATAAAATACATTTATCACAATTACAAGATAAATATCATCAAAGACTTACTGAAAAAGGATTTGATTTAGAAAGAGGTATTAAAGGTAGTGATAATGTAAATATAAATATTAAAGAATTAAAGAAAATAACTAGAAAACTTAATATTGATTTAAATAATAAAACATAAAGATTAAGTGAATCTGTTAAAGAATTACAAGATAAGATGAAATCAAACAAAAACGTATTATTTGATAAAGAGTATGTAAAAATTAAAAAAGATACTTTTGATACTATGAATAAAGTTATAGATGAGGCTACAAATGTAATGAACTTACAACCTAAATTAGAAAAAGTATATAAAGAAGTTGATGGTTATACTAATCAATCATTAAAAAGAGAAAATACTTTATATGAAAATGAAATTAAAGCTTTAGAATTTAACAATAACAAACTTGATAAAGAAAATCAAAAACTAACTAAGCGAATAAATGGCATTTTAAAGGCAATTAAGAAGTTTTTTAGGAAGTTATTACAACTTGGTAGTGAAGTAATAAAAGAAGCCACTGTGGGCGAAATAAAGCAATATTTTGACGAAAAAATATTCAAGAAAAAAGATGTAGTTAATATTTCAGCAAACACAACAAAAGAAGATGAATTATTTGATTATATTGATTATCCTAGATATTATGGTATACCTAAATATAATGAGTTAGATGATAATTATGAATATAATAAAAATATAGATGATGATTTTGATTTATCAATGTAATATAAAAAGGACTTTTTTATCAAAATTAGCCCTTCTTTTTTTCATCTATTCTAGAATAGTTAGTTAAATGTTCTTTTGAATAGGTAACTAAATCTTCTAGTTTTATTTTAGAATTTTTATCATATTCATTTATATTTATTAGCAAATTTATCTATTGTTGAAGATTTAACATCTACTTTGTTGTTTTCGATTTGATTTAAGTAAGATAATGTTGTACCTAGAACTTCTGCAAATTTTTCTTGAGATAAGTTATATTTTTTACGATAATACTTCAAGTTTATTGCTAAAATTTCACATAAATTCATAACATACCTCCTAACTGAATCTCTAAAATTATTTTATACTTTAACGAAAGTAAAGTCTTTAATAGTGAAACGAAAGAAAAACAAATTGGAAATATAGACAGAATTTTGAAAATAATGTATAATTGTTTGGTAAGGTAGAGAGGTGAATATTGTTATGTATTGCAAAAATTGTGGAAATGTATTAGACAGTAATTCTAGATTTTGTTCCAGTTGTGGGGCAAAACAGGAAATACAAAATGTTCAATTAAATAATGTAAATTCCAAGAAAAAGGATAAATTAACTAAAATATTAGGTATTTGTACTGGAACATCATTTGGTTTATCTATTATTATTTTGTTTTTAGGGGTAATTCTTTGTTTCCCGGATCCTCAGACTGGAGATAATATTAGTGGTTTAAGTTTTGATTTATTTGGGGAATGTGCTGGAACTATGATTGTTATAAGTGCTGTATTGGTTATATTGATTGTGATATTAAGTGTAATTAAATCAAATAAAAATAAAAGGAGTTGTTAATATGTATTGTAAAAATTGTGGAAAAAATTTAAATCAAGGAGAAATGTTTTGTTCTAATTGTGGAACAAAAATAGAAAATGGAAATAATCTAGTGTATTGGCACATTGATTTTTAGCATTACAACAACTTCCTATTCGGAA
>OIEM01000291.1_pt1 | contig 27471 bp, 15 predicted proteins | sample 1581761 | NCBI WGS metagenome assembly OIEM01 (sample SAMN01760978, study PRJEB22395) | human gut metagenome | reverse complement strand
GTGCGCCCAGATAGGGCGCTGTGCAAAGCAGTCTAAGGTACTGCCGCACACGGCAGTGTGCGAAACAATCTGCCTTACCGACTAAGGAGAAATCCTTTACGGGAACAGCGCATGGCAGAAAAAGGAATAGTCACCAAAGGACTTAGGTGCGACTGTTTCCTAATGTTAAGAAGATATGAGGATAAGATTGGGTTTATCGAATGTAAGGTTCCAGTTCCTGTTTTTTGCAGGTGTGGGAAAAGTCCTGAAACCCATGTCATAACGCTGTCACGTCATCTTTCACGGCGGGACAACTGCCAACACGTTATGAAACAGGCGTGAGAACACGTCACAACGAACCGAAAGCATATCCGACAATCTTCACTAACCTATGCACAGTGCTAACTGGGGATTGCCTAAGTCTGGCTCATTTGCCGGATATGGTAACGGAGGCTCCATAGTAGTCCGAGAGGGATAACGACCCTTACATGGCGAAGGGAGCCAGTTAGTAACATCTAAAATGTAAGAATGAAAGGGAGGAGAAACCTCAATGAAACCAACATCTGAAATTTTAGAGCGTATTGAAAAGTGTTCCAGCGAACACAAAGACGGCGTATTCACAAGACTTTACAGATACTTACTTCGTGAAGATATTTACTACGCCGCCTATCAGAAACTTTATGCAAACAAAGGTGCAACAACACAGGGTATCGACAACGATACCGCAGACGGTTTCAGTGACTTCTATGTAAAAGAGTTAATCCAGTCACTAAAGGACGGAACCTACAAAGCCAATCCTGTAAGGCGTGAGTATATTCCAAAGAAAAACGGAAAGCTCCGTCCGCTGGGTATCCCGTCTTTCCGTGACAAGCTCCTGCAAGAAGTTGTCAGAATGATTTTAGAAGCTATCTATGAACCTGTCTTTGACAGCCACTCCCACGGTTTCAGACCGGGTAAAAGCTGTCATACCGCACTCCGTCAGATTTCTTCTGACTTCACAGGCGTGGTCTGGTTTATCGAGGGCGATATACAAGGTTGTTTTGATAACATCAATCACGAAAAATTGATTGAGATTTTGAGCAGGAAAATCAAGGACAGTCGTTTTCTGAACATCATTCGCCAGTTTTTGAAAGCTGGGTATATCGAGAATTGGAAATACAACGCCACTTACAGCGGTTCCCCGCAGGGTGGTATCTGTTCTCCAATACTTGCAAATATCTATCTGAATGAGCTGGACAAGAAGTTTCGGGAAATCGCAGAACGCTTTGATAAGCCGAGGTCTGCATATCAGACACCGGAATATCATGCGGCAAGCAAAGAATTAAAAAGACTGTCTTATTGGATTGACCATACCGCTGATGAAGCGGCAAGACAAGAACTGATTGACCAGCATAGGGCACAGAAGAAAGCTATGAGAAATCTGCCCTGCAAACCTGCCGACAACAAGAAGTTCACTTTTGTCCGTTATGCGGACGATTGGCTGGCAGGTGTGTGCGGCACAAAAGCGGAATGTGAGGACTTGAAAGCCGAAATCGCTGAATTTCTAAGCACAGAGCTGAAATTAACTCTAAGCGAGGAAAAGACGCTGATAACGCACAGCTCCGAAAAAGTCCGTTTCATTGGATATGATATTTGCGTCCGCAGAAATCAGGAAGTCAAAGGTCACAGAATGAAAAACGGAACGTGGAGAAAATCCCGTACCCTGCACATGAAAGTTGCCCTGTCTGTTCCCCATACGGAAAAGATTGAGAAATTCATGTTTGCAAAGAAAGTCATTCGCCAAAAGGAAAACGGGGAGTTTCAGCCGATACACCGAGCCGGACTTCTCAACCTTGCGGATTATGAGATTGTGGAACAGTACAATGCCGAAGCAAGAGGATTATGCAACTATTACAATCTGGCTTGTGATTATCACACGCTGGACTACTTCTGCTATCTTATGGAGTACAGTTGCTTAAAGACGATTGCTAATAAGCACAAAACCAGTATCCGCAAAATCATTCGCCAGTATAAAGACGGGAAAACATGGTCTGTCCCTTATGAAACTAAAGCAGGAACAAAACGTGTTCGCCCTGTTAAAATCGCAGATTGTAAGCGTGACGAAGCGAGTGACATCATTTATCAGAGAAAGAAATTCAGCTGGAAAACCACTATTAGACAACGGCTCAATGCCAGAGTTTGTGAACTATGTGGGTGTAAAGAAGCCGATTTGTATGAGGTTCACGTTATACGGAACTTAAACGAATTGGGTAATTCTGATTGGGAAACCGTGATGAAAAAGAAGCGGCGGAAAACGCTTGTTGTTTGTAGCAAGTGCCATGAAAGAATACACAGACACTAATCAATACGTTAATTACTAATGGGGAGCCGGATACTTTGAGAGGAGTAAGTCCGGTTCCGAGGGAGGGTGTAGGAAACCTACCGCCAACGGCGGCAAGGCGCCTTTACCCTACCCTACGACTTACTTAAATCTGAAACAGCTCGTTCAATGCTGTCAAACACGGACTTTGTTATGATGCTGAATCAGGCAACGTCAGACCGTATTCAGCTTGCTAAAATTCTGAATATTTCGGACAATCTTCTTGCCTATGTAACGAACAGTGAAAGCGGACACGGTCTTATCTGCTGCGGCGGATCTATTATTCCGTTCAAGGATAAGTTTCCGCATAATGAGCTGTACGACCTTATGACAACAAAGCTGGAAGAAGTACAGAAAGAGTAAAGGGGCGGTGTTATGTCGGAATTAAAGACAGCTATCAATCGTTCCGATGGTGTGATTTCTTTACAGAACAAGGTTATGAATCACTACGCTGTTCAGCTTCAGTCTGCTGTGGTTTCAACCGACCACAAGAAAGCGATACTCCGTGAAATGCAGTTGGAGCTGACAGCACAGCACTACCGCCGACCCGAACATCGTTCTGTTGCTTATGAGGTTATGCACAGTTCATCTGTAAAGCTGGAAATGAGTTCACAACCGAGCCTTATACAGACGGGCGGACAGGTTTCCGCCCCGTCTGTAAAAACGGCGGTTGATAACAGCTTCATAAAGACGCAGAGAAGCACGGAATACATACGCACTTCAAGACTTACATATTCCGACAGCGTTAAGGAGGTTTTTAAGGTTTCGGAAAATCTTGAAGAAAAGATACTTGAAGCGGATAAGCTGTGGCGAAAAAGGGTCAAAGCCCGTGCTATCGGCATTAAACAGCGTGGACTTGAAAATCAGAAATACACAACAGCCGAAACGGACAGTGAGGGTTCGGAAGCTATTGAAATGGTCAAGACCGTTCAGAGTACAGGCAGTACGGTTGCACAGACGGGCGGTATGCTCCGAACAGCCGTGAAAAGCACCTCAAACGGTATCGGCAGTATAAAGACTATGGTTAAAAACGGTGTGAAGCTGGGTTCAAGGAAAGACATTGCCAAAATAGCAACCTCGGTCAGAGGGAGTGTTGTGAATGTGGCAAAGGATACGGGGCAGCAGCTTCTTAAAACGCAGATTGACAAGTCGAAAATTACCGATACAGGAACGGAAACCATTAAGCAGGGACTTACTGAAATGCGGTATGTTGACAATGCCCGAAAAGCTGTTCTCAATACTGCCCGTACAACTGTTAAGGCTGGCTATGCCGTTAAGAATATGCCGAAAAACACCCGTGCTCAAACTAAGAAAATAAAGAAGAATGCAAAACGTACAAAGAAAGCTGTTAAGGCAACTGCGGCAGTTATCAAGAAAGTTTTTACACCAAAAATAGGCTTGATAATTTTCGGTATTATTGCAGCTCTGTTGCTTATCGTTGTTCTTGTAACGGGAATTGTATCGGTTATTGCTGCATTGGTAACAAGCCTGTTTTCGTGGTTAAGCTCTCCCGAAACGGAGAAAAAGGACGAAATCGAGGTGCTGAACGATTATAAGACAGTTATTGTTGAGTATGTTGAGGAAAGGCAGAACGAGGTTGACGAAATTGTTGACGGTTTTGTCTGCGATAGAATTTCCTATCCGCCTTATTCTGAAATCAGCGAGCTTAATCAGTACGGCAACGATGAAATCATAGTGGATAAGCACAATGAGATTATTGCTATTCTTGCCGTTCTGCGATACCGTGAGCTGGAGGTCGAAGCTACGGAAATTGAGTTTAATTTTACAGATGAGGAAATTCAGGCGGTTGTAGATAAGTTCTTCACCTTTGATTATTACTACACATACGCTCATTGCAGCGGCGGTAACTGTAAGAAGAAAGTTACAAGGACGGTATATAACCAAGGAACTCCCGATGAGTATGTGGTAGTGACTACAACTTTCTATTGTGACGTTGATCATCAATGGCTCAACGGCGAGGTTACAAATCACACTCTGGAGGAAGTATTGGCTTCGTATAATTTCAGCGATGAAGAAAAGAACCTGTACAATATGTACTTGGAACAGATAAATAAAATGTTGGGTGGTGGTTGATATGTTTGATTTTTTCAAGAAGATGAAAGACAGTGAGTTTGAAAAGGAAGCTGACAAGCAACAGGGCAAGCCGAAGAATGACAAGGTTTTTACCGTCATTCTCATAGTTTTCGGAGTAATTATTGCCGTCAGCCTCATAACAGGTATAGGCAATATCGGAAGCGGTGCGGCTCAGGATATGAATTTCAATTTCCGTTTCAGCATTTCCGATGGTGTTATCCTCGGCGGTTTTACACTGGCATATATAATCACCAAAATACGAAAGGGGCGGAAATAATGCTGGACAGAGAAACAAAGTACACTAAAGCGCTTTCTAAATGCAGAGAGAATATCAAAAGAACCAAGAGCCTGATTGATTATCATAAGAATATGCTCAAAGCCTTTGAGAGTAAGGAGAGCGAGCTTATGTCAAAGTTGGAGAGGGTCAAGATGTCCTCTCTCTGCGAGATAATCAACAAGGGTGGTTATGATATTGACGCTTTGCGTGAAGCTGTGAAAATCGGAGATTTCAGCGGTATTCTTTCCAAAGATGAAGCTGAACCCGATACACAGAATACTGAAGAGACAGACGATACAGCGGTAGAAAATGCCGCTGTTATCTCAACCTTAGAAGAAAGGAAGGATGACGAATGATAAGATATGCAAATATTTCGGCGAATTTAAAAGAAGCTATGCTTAAATTTTGTATGGAGCAATCCGCCTGTGTAGGATTTGAAGAAGTAAAAAGACTGGTGGATTCAGCTTTCACTACATTCAATAGAATCCCCAAAAAATGGTTTAAGGTTACGCCCGTTTATAGCTATCTTCTTTATGTTAGAGGAAATTATGCGGATGAGATTCTTCCGAATAGCATTAAGGAAAACGGCGTAATTATCGAGAGAGGTATTAACCTCGGTACATTCATTATTGACCGCTATTCCTGCGATACAGGCGAGAAGATTGTGCGTGGATATAATGTTGTTTATGACCTTGATAAACGTGAAATAGTGCTGATATACAGAATTGAGGTTATGGATAAGGGAGTAAGAAATCTATACAGAGTTGAAACGGATTTGTTTGAGAATTTTGATGTGTGGCAGTTTATGTTTGATATTACGTCCGATATTTCGGATACACTCAGACGAAAATTAGTTTTTCCCACAACAATTATATTCAAGGAAAAGGAGGCAGTTTAATATGTTAAGACTGATTATTTCAGAAAAGCCCTCGGTTTCCGCTTCCATTGCCTACTGCATAGGAGCAACGAAAAAGGTTTCCGATGGTGATACATTCTACTGGCAGGGTAACGGCTACATTGTAACCAATGCTCTCGGACATCTGTTCGGAATAGGTATGCCCGAAGATTACGGTTGGAAAAGCTGGGAGATTGAAACACTTCCCCTTATTCCCAAGGAGTTTAAGCTGTTTCCGCTTAACGGCTACGGCGGTCAGATTAAGCTGCTTAAAAAGCTCATCAGCCGTGATGATGTGACGGAGATTATAAATGCCTGTGACGCAGGGCGTGAGGGTGAATGTATCTTCCGTTATATATACAACTATTTCGGCTGTACGAAGCCGACAAAACGCCTTTGGATTTCTTCCCTTACCGACGAAAGTATCAAGCAGGGTATGAAGAACCTGCTTGACGGAAAGGAAAAGGACAACCTTTTTGTGGCAGGCTTTACAAGAGCAAAGGCGGACTGGATACTCGGTATGAGCCTTTCACGTCTTTACAGTATTGTAAATGATGACAGCCACAAGGTCGGCAGAGTTAAGACCCCTGTTCTCAACATTGTCGCAAACCGTGATGAAGCGATTGCGGCATTTACAAAAAGACAGTTTTACAAGGTAGTCCTTGAAAACGGTGCTGAATGTGAAAATGTTTTTGATACCGCAGAGCAGGCGGAAACTGTGAGAGCAAAATGCAATGGCAAGATTGCTGTTGTATCTTCCTCAAAGACAGAGCAGAAAAAGGAAAACCGTCCCTTGCTTTACAGCCTGACCTCTTTACAGCAGGAGGCAAACGATGTGTATGGAATGACCGCTGCCGATACGTTAAAGTCGGCACAGAGCCTTTATGAAAAGAAGCTCCTTACATATCCTCGTACAGACAGTAATTATCTTTCGGACGATATGATACCGCTTGTGGAAAGTATCGTAAAGTGCCTTGCGAGATATGACGGTAAGCGTGTTCAGCGTTTACAGGAGCAGGGACTTGTAATTGACAAGCGTATCATTGACAACAGCAAAATTTCAGACCATCACGCTATTATTCCCACAAATCTCATCGGCAGGCTTGACGATGAGAAGCTGGACGATAATGAACAGCGTGTTGTAAAGCTGGTAATCAATCGTTTCCTTTGTGCCGTTGATAAGCCGTATATCTACTCCGAAGCAAAGTACGAATTTCTTGTTGAGGACGAGATTTTCAAGCTGACGGTTAAAACTACGATTGAATGGGGTTGGAAGCAGTACAAGCTGTCAGAGCCTACCGAGCTTGATGACCATGCAGACAAGGTGCTTTCGGTACTTTATTCCGAAAACGCAACCTTTACCGCAGATAATATTGAGGTAAAGCAGGGCGAAACAAAGCCGCCGAAGCATTTTACGGAAAGTACATTGCTTGCGGTTATGGAAAACATCGACCGTCTGGTTGATGATAAGGAGCTGAAAGGCTTTGTCAAGGAACGTGGACTCGGTACACCTGCAACAAGAGCTTCAATCATTGAAGAACTTATTGCCGCAGGGTATATCGAGCGTAAGAAGAAACAGCTTGTTTCAACAGATTACGGCAGAGCGTTTGCTTCTTCTGTTCCCGATAATGTAAAGTCGGCAGAGTTGACTGCACATTGGGAACAGGTACTTTCCGACATTGAAAACGGCAATGCAGATATGCTGCTTAATGAAATCAAGAACAGTGTTTCTGAAATTATAGCCTTTGAAAAAAGTAGGGGCAACCGTGTCAGGGTTACACGAAAGGTAAGCGTAGGCAACTGTCCTCGCTGCGGAAGTCCTGTTATCGAAAACAGCAAGGCTTTCAGTTGCTCCGCAGAACGTGACAAGTGCGGTTTATTTATCTTTAAACAGGATAAGCGTATCGGCAGAAGCTACAGGGCTGACGAGATTGCGGAGTTGCTTTCAAAGGGCAGAGTTATGCTGAAGAATTGCACCTCATCAAAGGGAAATAAGTACAGTGCGGTATTTTCGCTTGAAGATACAGGCAAGTATGTGAATCTCAAGATGGAGGAATTTGTAGGCGGTAAGAAAAAGCGCAGTGCGTAAATAAAATGCGGAAGCTTGAGAAGGCTTCCGCATATCAACTATTTTAAAATGGGTGATGTTCTATTCAGATTCGTCCATCTTGCCGGTTTTGTCTGTCTCATTAGATTCAATAAATGTGCTGGCTTCATCATTAGGCAGAGCGTTTAATGCAGATTTTCCAGCAATATTTGCCGCAATTATATTAAAGCCCCCTTTTATTCCATCGCCACCAGTATCAATAGAACCGCCGCCTATATTTGACAGTTTAGCCATAAATAGTGCTCCACCACTTAATTTTGCGATGGATGTTCCAGTAGATGCGGTTGGTCGCGCTAATCCTTGTTGAATCAGTTTATCTGTTTTCTCAACAATGGATCGTGCATCATTATTAATGTCCTTTGCCAAGTCACTATTATCAGAGATTGATATTAAGTTGTTGCTTTTTGAGTCCATGGTTTTCCCTCCATTAATTCTTAGAAGTTAGTGTTTGATTGAATCAACTGAATAATTTGGCTATCCATTAAACTGAATACTAATCACAGCTGGAATATCTAACCAGACGCCTGTGAAAGCTTTTAAGCTTTAGATCAGTATAAGTATAGCAACCGTATCAGCATGTATATATTATATCATAATAAAAGTGGTGTGCTAAGAACAAAAAACGGAATGCTTCAGAAAACTATTTAAGTACCCCACATAGTGGCAATAACACTTCTTGAAAGATCTATACGTTTATCAGTCCATTCTTTACTAGCACAGAATGTCGAAAATGGATTGTATGTGTTTTTTATGAATTCTGACATTTCACGTTCGTCAGATTGAAATTTATTCATATGCTGTTTAAGAAATTGCATGATGTCCTTTTTTAGTAATAGCAAACAGTATAAACGATCGAATTCCAATATAGATTGGCTGTTATCATAAAAAGCAAATGGAATAAATAAATGCTGCTGTAGTATAAAACGATTTTGTAAATGTATTATGTTGTTATCTATTTCGCCATAGAATCCAAATATATATGATGCATTTTTAGGAAATTCTTTAGTGTTGTTTTTTTCCATTTCACAAGCAAATAAATAGATTAATTCAATCATCATTCTGCATTGTAAATCGTAAAAGTCAATTGCATTGAATATAGTGTCATGATATGATTCAGAACAATGGATTTGATTTTGAACATAATTATCATACTGATCAAATATTTCTCTGAACTTATTACGGCTTATTTTTTTACTGCTATGCATTTTTTGTGTTGATAAAGCACGAACAATCTCTAAGTTACTATAGTTATCAATTTGAAGGAACTGCAGGCTATTATATTGATAACCGGACAATTTATCTTGAATGGTATCCATTTCATTATTATCTAATGGAGCTGATAAGCCAATACATGATAAAAGCTTTTCATTTTCTTTTTCAGCTTGTCGTCGATTTCTTTTAAGTTGTTCATAGCAAGAGTCATAATTTGTTTCAGGCAAGTTTTTATTTACCAGTGTATCATTTACATGATTACGCATTGATGACATGTTGAGATTGCCATAAAATTCTTCCTTAATTATTTCAAAAATTATTTGTGAAATAAAATCGTCAGAAGTAATACACCCATTAAAGTAAAATTCAACATTGGGTATTTCTTTTAAAATATTAGAGATTTTATCTTCTAAATCATTTATGTTCATTTTGACCTTCCACAACATTTATTGATTATTTGTCTATATTGTATCACATATGTAATCAAAAATCAACGTTTTTATAAATAAAGGGGATATGTCTATTGTCAAGACTACAAACCGTCCGTGAGAACTGGACAGACATAACAACAAAGCTGCTTCGGGACAAACAGGAACTTGCACATTTTCTGCGTTTTTCCGCAAAGATGTATAAGCAGAGTTTTTCTGACGCAGTTCTCATATATCAGCAGAACCCCAATGCCACAAAGGTCGCAACTCTTGAAACTTGGAACAAGCTGGGCAGGCTTGTAAACAAGGGTGAACACAGCATTGCCGTGTTCGGTGAGGATAGCAAATGCAAGCACCTTTTCGATATATCACAAACAAACGGCAAGCGTGTTCCTGAGCTTTGGAAGCTGACGGAGGATTTATCCTCAGACCTTACCGCTGTCATCAATGAAAAGTACGGCAAGGACTGCCAAAACATTCAGGAAACTATTGCGGCTGTTGCTGTGGACAATATCAAAAGCCGCCTGCCCGATATGCAGTATGCGGTAGGGCAGATGAAGCTGTCAGAAAAGGATATTACAGCATATCAGCAGTCGGTTGTTTCAGCGGTACGATTTGTAATCGCAAACCGCTGTGAGCTTGACAGCGATATGAAAATATCTGGCGGTATCAACCTTAATGCCGCAGATATGTTCAAAGACAGCCGTGACCTTATCCGCTTCTGCAATATCGTAAATCAATCGGCAAAGGACGCTCTCTTGGAAATGGAGCGAGAAATTGTAAATATTCTTAAACAAAGGAGAGAACGAAGCAATGACATACAGATTAAGTCCGACAGGACAGTATCTTCCCGAAATCCAGTACACGGACAACCCAAGAGAACAGGCACTTCTGGAAAAGCCGATAGGCAGGTGGGGCAGAATGTGGCAGGAGTGGGTGAAAACGGAGTATCCTACAGAGGTTCAGATATTCGTGATGGAGGGTCGCTGGAGCATAATTCCGAGGGAAATCGACAGAGAAGCGGAGAAACGCTTTCAGGAGCTGGACGAACAGTACAGACAGCAGAACCCCCGTCCGACAGCGTTCAGCGAGATACAGACTTGGGAGAAAACAAGAGTGCTGACGATAGAACACAGGATAATGAAGGAAATCGTGTTCAGACTCAGAATGTAGTTGTTCAAAATCTCATCGACAGATTTTTACACGCTGACTTCAACCGCCGCCTTGACAGCTACGAAACGGCGGGTATGGTCTTTATGGACTATGCCGATACATCATTTGACCCTATTCAGTTCTTTGGCAGATTTCATTCCGACAGATTTTCCGACACGCAGGCAGAGGAAATCAGAAACATTATCAAAGCGGCAATGCAGAGCCGTGAGTATGTTCCCGAACTTGTGACAGAGGAAGAACCCGTTATCGTAAACAACGAGATTGTGAAAACAACAGAGCTGCCGCCTTTTCTTGATGAAAACCTCATAAACGGTATTTTGAAGCATGACCAGTTTTTCAAGGTCAAGCGTGATGAAATTGCAGAGTTCTTTAAGGAAAACGAAGATTACGATAAACGCTGTGAGTTTATGAAATCAGTTTTCCGTATGGAAGAATATACAGAGCTTGATATAAATGATGTTCGTGCAGGCTACAAGGCGGAAGCTGACGGTCTTACCACTTGGGAGGGCAGTTATCTTTCCCGTACAAAGGAGTCAAAGTTCAGTTGGGATTTGGTGCAGAGCTTTACCGCTGATCTCATCGACAAGGGTAAATACCTTGATGAAAAGCCGAAATTTACTGTTGAAGCTATCAAGCCGAGTAGCAACTTGCATATCCGCAGTTTTTCAGAACATGACGGACAGATATTCGCAGAGGTTATGCAGGGCGAAAAAAGCTCCGTTGTTCCCGTAAAGCGTACCGATGAAGATACCCCATATATCGAAATCGGCGGTAAACCTCACAAGCTGACGGATATTCAGAACTGCGATTTGGAGCAGTTTGAAATATTCCGTTCTCCCGTTACTCACGATGTCAACGGATATTATGCCGATGATTTGGCAGAGGGCGATACAGTTAAACTTGACGGAGAGCTGTGGACGGTAAAATCAGCGACTACATATTCCATTTCTCTTGTAAATGACGGCGGTGAGAAGAATATATACAATTCTCCCGAAAGAAAGTGGCAGGAAACTATCACAAAGGCAGGCTTTGAGTTTGTTCCAGAAAAGGCACTTGAAATTTCTGAACCTGTTTTTGCTGAACCTGAACCCTTTTACACACAGGGAGAACAGCTCACATTTTTCGGAGAGCCTGTTCCCATAGAAAAAACGGAACGAAAGTCAAAACCTAAGCCAACAAATATCGCTGTTTCCCATACTGCTCCCACAACGGATATGGTAAATCACGTCCTGCGTGGAGGAAGTGCCGAGCCGAGAAGCCTTGAAAGAATTGTAGCACAGTTCCAGAAAGGCAAGAGTGTAGCCGAAAACGCTGAATTTCTCCGTAAGGAATTTGGCGAGGATGGCAGAGGATACAAGTATGCACCTCCCGATTTCAGCAGTGCCGCACTTGTGTCAAGCTGGACGGACAACACGGGAATTACGGTGGCTATAAGCAATACCGCATTTCCCGAAGGCAAAAACGCACATCTTGAATGGAGCGAAGCCGCCGAGCGTATCGGTGAAATGCTTGAAAACGGCGAATATTGTTCACAGGACATTATTGACCGTGCGATTGACAACGATATGAAGGATATTGCAGGCAAGCTGTGGTATCTTCATCAGGATTGCGAGGTAGAATATTTCATTCCCGATGAAATGTTCAAGGGCGGTTTTCCCGACAGCACGGAAAGAATTAAGGCAAGTCTTACCGATTCCGCAACCTTGCAGAAATATATTGACAGACTTGATGATTTAATCCGTCAGTACGAACAGAATAGAAATGTTCTGCGTTTCCATTTCCATAAGCCGAAAGAGCTGCTTTCTCGTCTGAAAGATTTACAGCTTCCAAAGCGTGATTTTATCACAAAATCAGATTTCAGCTATGAGCCTAAATTCTTTGTGACAGAGGACGAAAAGGACAAGCTGTTGACAGGCGGAAACGGTGTGCAGTACGGCAAGTTCCGTATCGAAAAGTTTTTCAAGGAGGAGCATACCGAAAAAGAAAAGATTGCTTTTCTTAAAAACGAGTACGGCACAGGCGGACAGGGACGGTCAGGCTTCAATGAATGGCACGACGCAAAGGGTATAAGCTACAAAAAAGGTTCGCTGTCAACTCCCGATTGTGAAGCGTTTCTGAAATGGAACGAGGTCGCAGAGCGTATTGACAGGCTAATTGCTGAGGGCAGATATGTCACACAAAAGGATATTGACGAGCGTATCAAGGACGCAAAGCGGACTTTGAAAAACAAAACTCCCGATGATGATTATGACAGGGCGATGATTGAACAGGCTAAAAAGGTTCTTGAAGAATACGGTGTTTCTCCCGATAAAGAACCGAAGCAATCACCACTTCAAAAAATCATTGCAAAGGCAGAAGCAGAGGGCATTCCCGTAGAGATTACAGACGAGCCTGCAAAGGAACGTGCTGTCTTTATGGATAACCGTGATGAAACATATATCGAGGTTCAGCAGACCGAGGGCGGTGTGGAGTACACAATTTATGCTCCCGACCTTACTCCCGTTGACGGTGGTGAATGGGAAATGGAGGAGGCAATGGAGCTTGACGAAGCTGCCGCCGCACTCTTGCAGACTTCAACCTATGCTCTTACCGAAATTTCCGATTACGATAGATTTATTGAAATTGCAGACAGAAATACAGAGCTTGATGTTCCTGCCGAGCTTGCAAAGCTGAAAAATGAGGCTTTTTCTGCACCTGTGCAGAAAGTCAAAGATCCAACGCAGGAACAGCAGACGGATACTCCAACAGTAAATGATCCCGAAAAGATAACTGCTATAAAAAACGAGCCGAAAAGCGGTGTTCCGTACACCTACCATTTCAATGTCAATGATGTTGTGACTGGCGGTGCAAAATCAAAGTTCAAGGCGAATGTTGAAGCAATACAGGTGTTGCAGAAAATTGAAGCCGAGAACCGCTATGCAACTCCCGAAGAACAGTCGGTTATGGCAAAGTATGTAGGCTGGGGCGGTATTCCGCAGGCATTTACAACAGACAGAGCCGCCGAAAGTTTAGGCGGTAATTTAGGCGAAGCTGCACCAAGCGGCTGGAAAAACGAACAGAAACAGCTCCGTGAGCTTCTCACACCCGAAGAATACAAGGCGGCAAGAGCTTCAACGCTCACAAGCTTTTACACACCTCCGGTCGTTACCGACGGTGTGTATCAGGCGCTCTCGCAGTTCGGTTTTGAAGGCGGTAATGTTCTTGAACCGAGTATGGGCGTAGGCAATTTCTTCTCTAAAATGCCTGAAAATATGCGTGATAATTCCCGTCTTTACGGTGTGGAGCTGGACAGCATTTCGGGCAGAATCGCACAGCAGCTCTATCCAAAGGAGCGTATTCAGATTAAAGGCTTTGAGCAGACCTCTTTTAATAACAACAGTTTTGATGTTGTTGTAGGTAATATCCCTTTCGGAGATTACCGTGTCAGCGATAAAGCCTACGATAAGCATAATTTCAAGATACACGATTACTTTGCCGCAAAATCTGTGGACAAAGTGAAGCCGGGTGGAGTAGTTGCACTTGTCACAAGCAAGTTCACTATGGACAAGCTGAATGAAAAGGCAAGACGATACCTTGCTGAACGCTGTGACTTGCTGGGAGCTGTCAGACTTCCGAATACTGCTTTTAAGCAGAACGCAGGAACGGAAGTTACTACGGATATTCTCTTTTTGAAGAAAAGAGAAACAATGACCGTTGAGGTTCCTGATTGGGTTCATATGAGTGAAACGGCTGACGGTATTCCTTGCAATCAATATTTCGTGGATAATCCCGATATGGTGCTTGGTACTATGGCTTGGGACGAGCGAATGAAGGGAAAATACGGCGATGACAGCAGAGTGACAACCTGTGTTGCCGATGATAGTATTCCGCTTTCGGAACAGCTCAAAGCGGCTATTGCAAAAATCGAAGGCAGCATTGAAACTGTCAGAGCCGAAGAAAAACAGCGTGATGAAGCCGACATTATCCCTGCCGACCCGTCGGTGCGAAATTTCACACATACCGTTGTTGACGGAAAATTGTATTTTCGTGAAAACGAGATTATGACGCAGGTAGCCGAAACGGGCAAGACCCTTGACAGAATGATGGGTATGCACAAAATACGTCAGGCGGCTATGGCAGTAATCGACGCGCAGGCGGCAGGTTGTTCCGATGAGGAACTGAAAGCACTCCAAACAGAGCTTAATGCCGTATATGACAAGTTCAGAAAGGCTTATGGAAATATAACGGACAGCGCAAATGAACGCTGTTTCAGACAGGATGATGATTTCAATACCCTTGCGGCACTTGAAATTGTTGATACAGAGAAAAAAACAGTAGAGAAAGCGGAGATTTTCTCAAAGCGTACCATTCAACCCGAAGTTAATGTAACAAAGGTTGATACGCCGCAGGAAGCGTTGCAGGTATCCCTTGACCGCACGGGGAGAGTGGACATTGCATATATGTCACAGCTTGTAGGCTGTGAGCCTGAAAAGCTGATTGCCGATTTAGGCAATGACATTTTCAGAAATCCCGCCGCAATAAAGGAAGATGAACCGCTGTCGGGATATGAGGAGGCTTCCGAATATCTTTCGGGCAATGTCAGAGAAAAGCTGAAAATTGCAAGGGAATATGCAAAGCATATTGACAGCGATTTTGAAAAGAACGTTACGGCTCTTGAAAAAGTTATCCCGAAGAACCTTGAAGCAAGCGAAATTTCCGTCCGTATCGGTGCGAACTGGATTGATGTTGAGGATTACAACAGATTTCTGAAAGAATATGCAAAGGCTGATACAAGTATGTTCGGACACCCCGTAACCCGTACCAAAATGGGTGAATACAAGATTGAGGGCAAGTATCAAGACCGTTCTATTGCGGCATATCAAACATACGGCACAAGCCGTATGAGCAGTTATCATATTTTTGAAAATCTGCTCAATCAGCGTGATGTGGTTATCCGTGACAGAAAAGAGGTTGACGGAAAGGTATATTATGAGGTCAATGCAAAGGAAACCCAGCTTGCAAAAGAAAAGGCAAGACAGATGAAGGAAGCCTTTAAAAGCTGGGTATGGGAGGATATTGACCGCCGTGAAAAATATGTTGAAAGGTACAACGAGCTTTTCAACGCAATTCGTGGCAGGGAGTATGACGGTTCACACCAGACCTTTCCCGGTATGAACCCTGCTATAAAACTGCGACCACATCAGGAGAACGCTGTACTGCGTGGAAAGCTGGGCGGCAATACTCTTCTTGCTCACTGTGTAGGTGCTGGCAAGTCGTTTGAGATGATTGCAACAACAATGGAAAAGAAAAGGCTCGGACTTATCAACAAAGGCTGTGTTGTTGTTCCGAAGCACCTTACCTTGCAGATGGCAAGCGAGTGGATGAGATTGTATCCAAACGCAAAGCTGCTGGTTGCACGTCCCGAAGATTTTACTAAGGACAATAGGCAGAAATTTATTGCCCGTTGTGTAACAGGTGATTATGACGCAGTAATTATGTCTTTCACGCAGTTTGAAAGAATACCGATGTCAGACCAGTACCGCAAGCAGTTTATGGAACGTGAGCTGAACGAAATTATGGACGCTCTTGAGGAAGTCGATGACACCGACAGAGTTTCCGTAAAGGCTCTTGAACGTCAGAAAAGGCAGATTGAAGAACGTTTGGAAAAGCTGTTGTCCTCCAAAAAGGATAACTCCCTTTGCTTTGAAAAGCTGGGATTTGATTACCTTGTCTGTGATGAGGCTCATAACTACAAGAACTGCTTTGTTACAACAAAAATGTCGAACGTGGCAGGTGTACAGACAACAGCGGCGCAAAAATCAGAGGATATGCTTATGAAAACGCAGTATCTCAATGACAAGTACGGCTGCAATAATATCCTTTTTAGTACCGGAACTCCTGTGAGCAATTCCATGGTAGAGTTTTACGTTATGCAGAGATACCTCCGCCCCGACCTGCTTAAAAAGGCAGGCTTGCAGACCTTTGACGATTGGGCGAGTACATTCGGTGAGGTAGTATCACAGCTTGAAATCAAGCCTGCGGGCAACGGCTTTCAGATGAAGAACCGTTTCAGCAAGTTTGTTAATATCCCTGAACTTATGCAGATGTATAAGGAATTTGCGGATATTCAGACCCCCGATATGATTAAACTCCCTGTGCCGAAGCTGAAAACAGGAGAGCCGATTGTTGTTACAGCAAAACCCGATGACAGACAAAAGGCATATATGAAAGAGCTTGCGGCACGTTCCGAAGCTATTCACAACGGAAACATTGACCCGTCGGTTGACAATATGCTGAAAATAACGCACGAAGCAAGACTTTTGGGACTTGATTCACGCTGTATTTTCAAGGAAGCAGAGCCTACTCCCGACAGCAAGGTTATGAAGCTGCTTGACAACCTTGAACAGAATTACCGTGAAACTATGGAGCAGAAAGGTGTGCAGATTGTATTCTGCGACATTGCAATCAACGAGGATTCGGAGCATTTCTCGGTATATGAAGCAATCAAGGCTGACCTTGTGAAGCGTGGCATTCCGAGAGAGGAAATCTGCTTTGCGGGTGACGCACAGACAGATAAGGCAAGAGCCGAAATGTTTGAACAGCTCCGAAAGGGTGAAAAGCGTTTTATCATCGCTTCGACCTCAAAGCTGGGAACAGGTGCGAACATTCAGGACAAGATTTGTGCAATTCACCATTTGGATATTCCATGGAAACCTACCGATCTTACACAGCAGGACGGACGAGGTATAAGACAGGGCAACAGCTTTGACGAGGTAGGTATATATCACTATCTGACAGAGGAAACCTTTGACGCATATATGATGGGTATTATAACGAACAAGGCAAAGTTTATCAATCAGATTATGACGTCAAAAGACCCTGTGCGTGTTTCCGAGGATGTGGACGAAATGGTGCTTACATATTCGCAAATGCAGGCAATAGCTTCGGGAAATCCTATGATTAAGGAGAAAATTCAGCTTGACAATGATGTTGCAAATCTGAAAAACCTTGAAGCAGAGCATAAGAAAATGGTGTTTTCAATGCAGGAGCTTGCGGAACGTAAGCTGCCGCAGACTATTGACAATTATGCGGATTTGCTTCAGAAGGCAAGCGGGGATTTAAAGGCTTTCCAAGAACAGCACCCCGACAATGCAGAGTTTAAAATGGAAATTGACGGAAAGACTTTTGATGAAAGAGCCAAGGTGGGCGAGGAGATTGAAAAAGCAATCATAAAATGCTCAACTACGGGAGAGAGCGTAAAGCTGGGCAAGTATTTCGGCTTTGACGTTTCCATTGAGAAAAATCCCGCAAACAGTAATTTTTTCAACAGCGGTACTCCCTGTGTTGCGATATTGCAGGGTAATCTGAACTACACCTCCGAGGTTTCCCTCGGAAACAATGTGGGTAATGTCCGCCGTATCGAAAACCTTGCAGGTATTCAGATAAATCAGAAAATACAGCAGTTTTCCGCTAATCTTGATAAGGCAAAAAGCGACCTTGAAGAAGCAAAGGCAAATGTCACAAAGCCTTTCGGACGTGCGGAGGAGCTGGCAGAAAAGCTAAAGCGGCTTGAATATGTAAATGCACAGCTCAGTACAGACAAAAATGACGATGAGCCTATGCCTGTATCGGATATTCCGACAGAGAATGAGCCTGTACAAGCTGCAAGTGTGGTGGTTGCTATGCCTGCACCTGCATATACGGCGGACAAGGTAAATCCTAAACCGCAGACTCCGCCTGTTCCTCAGAACAATATTCCGAAGCCTCTGTATAACAAAATGAAACGATGATTGGAGGTAAAACTATGGCATACACAAGAAAAGAATATACCCCCGAAGAAAGAGCTGCCTATAACGCACAGAAACAGGCGGAAATGGACGAAATGATAGAGCGTATCGACGAGGGTGTCAAAGCGGTATTTCAGTCCGAAAAGTACAAGGAATATCTAAAATTCGCTTCAAAGTTCACCGACTATTCCGCAAGAAATACGCTCCTTATAAATTTGCAGCGTCCCGACGCTACTCTTGTAGCGGCATACGGTAAGTGGAAACAGCTTGGCAGACAGGTTGAACGAGGTCAGACGGGCATTGAAATTCTTGCACCTGTCGCATACAAGACAAATCAGGTGCTTGAAACGGAACGTCCAGCCGTTGACGAGTTCGGAAATCAGTTATATAATCCCGACGGAACAGAGAAAATGGAAACGGTTGAAAAGCCGATGACAGGACTTGCGTTTAAGAAAGTCTATGTTTTCGATGTTTCCCAGACAAGCGGAAAGGAGCTTCCCGACCCTGTTATCGAACTGACGGGAGATATAGACAGTGCGAGAAAAGAAGCCGTCTTTGCGGCTCTCAAAAAGGTTACCGGTATTGATATTGAGTTTAAGGACATTAAGGGCGGTGCAAAGGGATATTATAGTGCCACTAACAATGAGATTGTAATTAAAAGCGGTATGAGCGATGCACAGACCTTGAAAACTGCCTTTCACGAAGCCGCACATAATTTGCTTCACGACCCTGCAAAGGATATTGTAACAAACAAATCTCCCCGAAATGAAAAAGAGGTTCAGGCAGAATCCGTTGCTTTTATGGTAGCGGAAAGGTTCGGCATTGATACCTCGGAATATTCTTTTCCATACATAGCTTCTTGGAGCGACGGAAAACAGCTTGAACATCTTAAAAGTGCATTGCAGGAAATACAGGAAGCGGCGAAGAAGATTTCTTCCGAAATCGAATCGGAACTGCTGAAATTGCAGAAACGCAATCTCACAATGGACGAAAAGCTGGCTGATACAGAGCTGAACAATATTCAGAAAGCGGAGTTTCTTATTGAAGATTGTGCCGACAGAGGTGTGAATTTCTCAAAGGAGGATACCGACAAAATTCTTGATTTTGCAGGTGATCACGAAAATATATCCGATACGGTACAGCTTGTAACGGATATGGAAGAAATTCAAAGACAGCGTGACAGCTACGGCTATGATTTTACATATATGACGCCGATTGACACAAAGGAAGCTGCTCTTGAAGCCTATGACAGAGGTGAAGCGGTATATCTTCTTTATCCCGATAATACGGAGGGAATGGCAGAGTCACGCTCCGAAATTGAAAATTTTGAGGGATATTTCGGTATCGAAAAAGAGCCGAGTCCCGATGTTGTTCGTGAGCAGAACAGCGAGCTGATACCTGTTTCAAAGGAAATTGCCCTTGAAATGTGGGATAAGGATTTGGATGTATATGTTGACGGTGTTCGTGCTGAAAGCCGAGAAGATATTGAAAACGCTCCCGAAACAGCAAAGCTGTATTTGTCTGAATTTCAGTACACGGCACAGCTTGAATTTGAAAAATCCCAGCGTGGCAATGTTGACAGAACAGCCGAACCCGCAAACAAAAATCCGAATGTTATCGGTAATACACCATACAAGGAGCTTGGCGGAAAGGGTCAGCTTGAATATATTACAAAACTCAAAACCCGTCACGCTCTGAACATTGCAAAACAGCTTGACGAGGACGGCGTAAAATTCAGTGGTCTTAAAAAAGGCACTGTTACCACAATTACCATTAACAAGGCTGATAAGGCTAAATATGAGGCGGCTGTTGCAAAGGTCAAGGAGAGCTATTCAAAGAGCAAGGAACAGACCGCCGAGCCGCTTGCGGACAAAGCTCCTGTTCCAAAGCCTGCACCCCAAAAGCCTGTGAACATAGCGGCTGATATTGACAAGGCAATTTCAGATAGCAATTATGAGCTGTACCGATATAACTTGAAACAGGCGGCTGCAACGGTTATTGAGGAACACGGTGCGGAAAAGGTAAGCAGAACCCTTGCGGAATATATTGCCCGTCACGATTACGACGGACGGATTTCCGAAAAGAATAAGGAATGGGCAAAGAGCTTTGATATTCCCGAAAACAGATATCCTCCCGTATTCCATACGCACCCTACTGTGCTGGATGGTTTCATCACAGAAGCACAGGCACAGATAAAAGCACTTGAAAAGTCCGTCAGTCAGCCTGAGTTGCCTGACATTTGCAAGGATAAGTTCCTGTTGCCTGTTGAACGTGTAGAGCTTCGTGACGATCATCGTGGTATTCCTGAAACGAAATACTACGATTCGTCAGTGAATGAATACTTTGTTGACGGTATAGGCTGGCTTGACAATGCCGCCTATGACCGCGAGCGGAAATTTTCAGAATTAAGTCCAAAGGACTTTTATGCAAAGGTTACTCAAATGAACGTTTCCTATGTGAATACAGAGGGAAGAACAGGGCAGATTGACGTTTCCAAAAAGGACTATGACATTTTGACCGAAAAGACCTATTCAAAGGAAAACAGCGAAGCATATAAGGAGGCGAAGGACAAGCTGGAGAGGCGGAAACAAGAAGCAGGGATAAAGCCGAAGCCTGTTGAGTATTATGCTGTCCGTCAGACCTCTGACTGTAAATTTGCGGTAGCGACAATAAGTGCAGACGGACTTGTGACAGTTGCAAAGTCTGGTATTGCTACTGTTGCGGAAGCTAAAAAGGCTTTGCTTGATATTTATAAAAGCAAGCAAAGTACCGTTAAATGTGAGTTTGTTCACCCGCAGACCCTTGATGAGAAATCGGCGGAGATTTACAGAAATCAGACAAAGGAGCTTCCTGCCGTAACCTATCGCATTACCCCGAACCCTGATAAGAAATCGCCTGATACGCACATCTTGCAGGAGTATGTGAAAAACAGTGATGATACCTATGCGGTGGGAAAGGTTATGGCAAAGGGAGATTATGAGAAATGCAACAGCAAGCTTGCAAATCTCATTAACGCTCCGAAACTTGAAGCACCCGTCAAGACTTTTGAAATCTATCAGATAAGGCGAGTTGACGAAACCCGTGATGTAAGGTTTGAGCCTTACGAAAGGCTGTTAAAGTCAGGTTTGAAGCCTGATTTCAAAACCTATGACAAGATGTATGAAGCTGACGTTTCAATGTTAAGCGGCAAAAGCACGGGCGAAAAGCTGGAGTCAGCATTCTATGTTTTCAATCAGGAACGTCCCGAAGATTTCAAGGGGCATTCGTTAAGCGTTTCCGATGTGGTGGTGCTTGATGATACAGCGTATTACGTTGACAGCGTAGGATTTAAGCCGTTGAAAGACTTTATACCGCTTGAAATTCAGCAGAGCCGTTTTCTTGATACGCTCCCTCAGACCTTGCAGGGTATATCCGATAATGCGACGGAGCTTGAAGCTGTTTCGGATAAGGCTCTGAAGCTTAATATACCGCCCGAAATTATCCGAGAAGCCTGTGATATGGTAAATGGCGGTGAAAACCTTGATAATATGGCAAATGCTTACGAAGAAAAATTCACAGAGAAAAATGTTCCTGCGGAAGAAGCTCCCGAAATAGATAAGCCGAAGCCGCAGAAAAAGCCAAAATTATGATTGGAGGATTGATAATATGATTATGATGAACAGCATACTTACAGCCGAGGAAAGATGTATGTTACAGTCGCTCAGCTGCAAGAATAAGATTCAGGCTCTCGCCGTTCTTTGCGAAATGAAGATGATACTCCCTGTTCGTTCCGATTTCTTCTCACAGGTTGTACGGCTCTCTGATAAGCTGGAGAAAGAGAAGATTGATTATGCTTATGAGATTTCGGCGGTGAGATTGGATGAGTTTTAATAAAATGAATAATCGTTCTCGAAAATGGCACTTTCGTTCTTGAAAAATGAATGAAATTGAGCAAAAAATCGAAATCGTTCTTGACAAAGTAGAAAATGTGATGTATAATATAGAAAAAGGGGTTAAGGAGGCTGTTCGATGAAATATTCGATTGAAATAGGTAAGATTGTGGAAGGTGCTTTAAAACACGATCAAACAAAAGTTATAAATTATACAAAACAATTGATTGCTAAATTAGAGCAAGATAATGAAGAAAGAGCTGCTAATAAGTTCAGCAAATTGTTGTCAGCTCAAAGCGAGGCAACTCTTTCTGCTATGGGAATGAAAAAGGATATTGCTATTCCTGTTGATTCTGAATCAAGAACAGTATTGGCGGATGTTGTTTATCCTAGTGAAAACAATATTGATGTAATCCTATCAAAAGAAAATAAGGATAATTTGGAGACATTTATACTAAGTTATAAGAATGCTGACAGATTAAATTCAATGGGAATAGGCGTATCAAATACTTTGTTGTTATATGGACCTCCCGGTTGCGGTAAAACACAATGTGCGTATCTTATTGCTAGGGAATTAGGTTTACCTTTGGTAATTGCTAGATTGGATAGCCTTATATCTTCATATCTTGGTACTACTGCCAAAAATATACGTGCTTTATTTGATTTTGCTCAAAAAATGCCGTGTGTGCTTTTTTTAGATGAGTTTGATGCAATAGCAAAAGCTCGCGATGACAGTAATGAGCTAGGAGAGTTAAAGCGTGTTGTAAATAGCTTGTTGCAAAATGTTGATGCGATGAGCAACGATAGTTTGCTTATTGCTGCTACAAATCACGATAAATTGTTGGACTCTGCGGTTTGGAGAAGATTTGAGTATAAATTAAGAATCGAATTACCGGATACAAATGCAATTATCGAAATGATTGACCTTTTTACAAGAAAGGGACACAATCTGAATGATAAGGAAAAAATTGAATTAGCTACAGCTTTAAGCGGGTTAAGCGGTGCTAACGTCGAAGAAATATTGGTGAAAGCAATGCGAAAAGCAATAATTCACGAGCGTGCGGTTGAAAAAAGCGATTATTATGATGAAATTTTTTCTTTTAAAGGTATCATACCACAAAATTGCAGTTGTGAAAAAACACTTTTAAGCATAAAAGCAAATTATTTAAGGAGTTGTAGTGAAAAAGTATTTAGTTATCAAGTGATAGCAAATATTTTAAATATTTCAAAAACATCGGTGTCAAAGATAGTTAAGGAGGTTAGTGAAGTATGAAGGAAAAGAATCTTCCCATAAAACTTGTTATGCAAAAGGCTGAAGATACCAAAAGCAACGATGGTGGTGGACGTGTAAAGTTTTTCGGCGAAGTTACGAGTGGATTGCAAACAGCGATTGAAGGTAAGTTCGAACAGGTACTTGATTTTTATCAAGATGTATTCAGTGAAAATGAACTTGTTCCGGCTGTAGCTAAGATTACTGTTAAACCAGAAGCAATAGCAAAATCGCATAAACCTAATGACCTTTGCAGAAAATGTCCTATTATAGGTGGAGAAGATTTAGGTGAAATATTTATTAAGCTAAGTCCAAAGTCTATACAGGATACTATAAAACTTGTAAGAAATCCTCCTTCTGAAAGATTTAAAGCTAATTTAACTGCTGTGGACGATATTAGTCCCATTACTCCTTATGAAAAAATATCAAAAAGCATAACACAATTAGTTGAACAGAATGAGTTTGATAGTATTAAGAGAAGAATTAAAGTAAAACTTTTCGATTTTGATGATGAATTTGATAACACTCAAATTATGGATTATGTTTTCAAAAAAATCGATGAGTATGGTTTTGGCGATAACTATGATATGATAACGTATGGTTCTTCTATAATGTATATAAAAGTCGAAGTTGAAACATATGATGACGTTGTAAAACTTGCAGGTATAAATGGTGTAAAAACAGTTGATTTTTTTCAAGAGTATTCTCAACCGTTGAGTAATTATGATTGTTCTCAGTTGGAAGCGTTATTGGATGATGATGTTTCTGAAAGCGATATTACTATCGGAATAATTGATGGTGGAATAAGCGATGAAAATGATTTTTTAAAACCATATATTGTTGCGAGAGAAACACACGTTAATGAAGCATATCAGAATCACAAACACGCTACATTTATTGCTTCAATGATTCAATATGGAAATGAATTGAATGGTATTGAAACAAATGCACATAGTCGTTATAAATTTGTCGATATTATTGCGATACCTAATTCTGACAAAGAGTATGGTTTAACCGACTCCATTGGCGAAATGGAATTGATGGAGATAATTGAAGATAGTATGGAGAAGTATTCAGATACTACGAAAATCTGGAATTTATCTTTAGGTATTGAATCTCTCATCTGCAATGGTTCGATGTCAGACTTGGGAAAATTTCTTGATTATATTCAAGATAAATATCAGGTCCAGATATTTGTTTCGAGTGGAAATCTTAATGAATTACCCTTGAGAGAATGGCCACCGCAGGAAGATATGGGCGATAGAGATAGGATAATATCTCCTGCAGACTCTGTACGCGCAATTACAGTAGGCTCTATTGCATTAAACGATTCGGATGATTCGATTGTAAAAAGAAATGAACCGTCTCCGTTTAGTCGTAGAGGTCCAGGAGCAAACTACATAGTTAAGCCTGATGTGGTTGATTTTGGTGGAAATCTGTCCAAAACATATTCTATTGCTGGCTTAGGAATGAAAGGAATGGATCCTGATGGCAATGTCATTGAGGGCAATGGAACAAGTTACTCCACTCCACGAATAGCGCAGAAGTTTGCTGCTGTTTACGATGAAATGGTAGAAAAGGACATACTGATGGCGAAAGCTATTTTAGTTCATTCTGCTCGTATGAATTCGCGTAATTTGTTAGATGATAACCTAGATAATATTAAGTATTATGGCTTCGGAATGCCGTCAACAAATGTAAATGACATTTTGTTGTGTAGTGAAGATGAGGTTACTCTTATATTTAAGCAGAGAGTAAAACAAAAAACTCATTTGGAGATGATTGATTTTCCATTCCCTGAATCGCTCATAAGAAATGGTAAATATTATGGTGAAATCGGAATGACACTTGTTTATAATCCTTTGCTTGATGAGAATTACGGACAGGAATATTGTCGTGTTAACATTGATGCGAGCTTTGGTGTGTATAAATATGATTCTTCAGGAAAGTTGAAATTTAGTGGGTGTGTTCCTCTTGATTGTGCTTGGGATGAAAAATACGAACGTGAAAGAGTAGAAAGTGGCTTTAAATGGAGTCCTATAAAATCGTATTACAGGAAGCTTAAGAGAGGTATTGATGTAGGTGAAGGTTGGAAAATACGAATTGATATGAATCAACGCAATGAAACTTCTGTTCCTTATCAAGAGTTTGTATTGATTGTAACTATCAGGGATCCAGACGGCAATGATATTTATTCCGAAGTTATCAATGGATTGAGAGAACGAGGCTACAGTACGAATAACCTTGAAACAAAGCAACAGTTGCGTCAGCGTCAGTAATTATTATAGAGTATTTTTACAGCGGTATCGTTTTTGGCGATATCGCTGTATTTGTAGGTTTGTCAATGATATTGAACACGAAAGTTAGAAAGGAATTCAAGGGGAGATAGCCAACCGAGAGGGCGCATAGGGCGGTCGTTAGAACGGCGAAGATGGGCTTTTAACTGCTTATTCAGGTCATCACAGGAAAAGAACTTGTGGCAGGAATAAAATTTGTTATGGTCTTCACGGTGACTGCGTTCGACTTTGCCGTTGTGGCGAGGCGTATAGGGTCGAATGAGTTTGTGTCGAATTCCGAGTTTGGCGGCTGCAGTGAGCCAATCCCAAATTCTGTGTAAACGAAGAATAGTGTAATAAAAGAGTGTATGATGAGACCGATTGTGAAAGCAGTCGGTCTTATCTGCATATTAGCACATGATTATTTGATTGTCAAGCTGAAAATGTTATTCGGGTATCCTGTCGCCATAATAGATCACGAGTTGAGCGTAGATACGGCTCCAGTCCTGACGGCGTCCGGTCCACTTTTTCGTTATGTCCTTCATAGCCAGATACAGCATTTTGAAAAGGCTGTCATCAGTCGGAAATACGGACTTTGCCTTAGTCACTTTCTTCAGCTGACGGTTGAAACCTTCTATGGTATTGGTCGTATATATCAGTTTTCTGAGCTCTTGCGGAAACTTAAAATATGTGCTGAGATTAGGCCAGTTTTCGTACCAGGACTTTGAGATCTTGGGATATTTACTGTCCCAGGTGGCTGCAAAAGAGTCAAGAGCATCCAGAGCAGCTTCCTCGGTGGCGGCGGTATAGACCATCCTGAGGTCAGCCATAAGTGCCTTGATATCCTTGTAGGAGACATATTTGCCGGAATTCCTGAGCTGATGAATTATGCAGTTCTGTATATCGGTTTTGGGGAATACAGCCTCTATTGCCTGCGAGAAGCCTGTCAGATTATCGGTGCAGGCGATAAGAATATCTTCAACGCCTCTGTTACGCAGACTATTAAGTACGCCTGCCCAGAACTTGGCACTCTCATTTTCGCCTACCCACATACCGAGAACGTCCTTCCTGCCGTCCAAATTAACGCCTATGGCTATGTATACAGCCTTCTTGATGATCTGTCCCTCGCTGCGGACATGATAATGGATAGCGTCGAGAAAGACAACTGCATAGACGCTTTCAAGCGGTCTCTGCTGCCATTCCTTTGCAACAGGGAGCACTTTATCAGTGATACGACTGACGGTAGTATCTGATATCTCCAGACCATAAATATCGCGAATATGATCCTCAATATCGGATGTTGACATACCTTTTGCATACATGGAGATGATCTTGTTCTCCATATCCTGAGATATGCTTGTCTGATTCTTAGGCAGTATCTTAGGCTCAAATTCGCCGTTTCTGTCACGAGGAACTTCGATATCCACCTTGCCCATACTGGTACGCAGAGTTTTCTTGCTGTGTCCATTACGGCTGTTGTCTGTTTCCTTGTTCTTAATGTCGTATGGTTCATACCCAAGCTCAGAATCAAGCTCTGATTCAAGGCTGCCTTCAATAAATCCGGCAAGTGCTTCCTTGAACAGCTCCTGAATATCATCCATGCTCTGGATATTAGCTGCCGAAAGAAAATCGCTTATCAGTTCTCTTCTTGCACGCTGTTCTTCTGTTTCATTTCTTCGTCTTCTGCTCATAATTAAACCTCCGAAGTAGTCTCTCTTTTATTATACACTACTTCAGAGGTTTACACAAATTTTAGGATAGACTCG